>Ga0208973_1000361_pt1 | contig 25069 bp, 15 predicted proteins | sample AOAMet_66_BLW_10_2_FD_188233 | JGI IMG/M metagenome (GOLD analysis project Ga0208973, IMG submission 188233) | Ammonia-oxidizing marine microbial communities from Monterey Bay, California, USA - CAN11_66_BLW_10 (SPAdes) | ecosystem: Environmental > Aquatic > Marine > Intertidal zone | place...
AAGGGACGTTCTTGGACACACACACACGCTCACACCTCCCGCAAGGGTACCGACACACACAAGACACAACTTGTCGTTTGCTCAATCCTCCTTGGGTGCTGCCGGCGCCGCCTTGAGCCCATCGTCCGACTGGATGCGCGCGTGGTAGAGCACGTGCGGGTTCTCCTTGTCCAGGTCGACCAAGTAAAAGAGGAAGCCGCGATCGAAGCGCAAGACTTCCGGCGGCGTGGGATCCTCGGCGCCGAGCGAGCGGAAGGCGATCACGGCGGTCGCTGCCGAAGCCTCAAAGGACGTCTCGTCGACCTTAATGTATGTCGCGTGGACCACCTTGGAAACGCACATCGGGTCCATCTTGAATTCGCCCTCTGTCTTAACCTCTGTAATGTGGCGCAGGTCGTTCATGAGCGCCTCAGGCAGCTCCTTGCCGCAGATGTCGGTCAGGTCGAAGGGGGCCATCTTGCGCTCAATCCTCGGGAGCTGCACCTTCTTCTGCGTGTCGGGCAGGGACTGGTTGTAGGGCGTGGCCACGAGCGCCTCGAGCGTGTCAATCGAGGCGCAAAACTCCGCCGCCGCCGCCTCCATCGCCTTCTTTGACGTCTGCTTCGTCTCCTTGGTCACATCGTCGGCATTGGGGAGCACGGCCACGAGCTTGATGTTGGACTCCCCGCCCTTTGAGGTGGTGGTGGCGAGGACTGCTGCCTCGAACGAGTCGCCCTTGAAGGTGAACGCGTCGCGGGTGACCTCCTTTTGGCGCATCATCTTACAGGTGCCACTCTCGCCGCCTTCGGTGCCGTGGAAGGCGACATCCTCCTCGGTGTCGTTCTTGAACGGAGACGACAATTTGCCTTGGATGAATTCGGCCGCCAGCGCCACGAGCTGCAGCCGCGGGTCCTCGAGATCGCTGCCTTTGACAATCTCGGGAATCTTCTCGTGGGTCGCCTTGTTGCAGTCCGCGTTGATCAAATCAGCCATTGCGTCGGCCCCTTCGGTGGCCTTGAGCGTTTGGATCTTGACGTCGCCAATCTCCTTGGCCGTCCTGGTGGCGGTGTCGCTCAGACGGACCAGATCTCCGTCGCTCGTGACGTCCTTCACGTAGAGCGCGAGGAAACGGCCGACGTATTTGAACCAGTCTTCGTTTTTTGGAAAGTAATCCATGAATGCGGGACGCTCGGCGTGGCCGGCGGCGACCATCTTAGCAAGCATGTAAAAAACGGCCATCACATTGCGCACGCCGATCGCGTCGGTGTCTGACGCCCAATGCTGAGAAAACTTGGTGGTGGCATTCCAGAGTTTGCGATTGTCTGCGACCGTGACAATGTCCATCGCAACGGCCTCGGGTTCGTCGACCGACTTGGTCTTCTTTGGCGAGGCGTTGGTCTCGGTGTCGCGCTCCGGCGATGCGCGCTTGGACGAGTTGGGGCTGGTCTGGGATGCGCTGCACATTGTGGGAGTTGGCTGGCTGGGGGTTGCGAGGTGTGCTCGGAGAGCGGTGCTTGCCGCAAGGGAGGCGCAGGGTTGGATTGGCGGCGGCAATCGGGCTCAACCCGGACCAGCTCGTCGGGGCACTGGGGGGGGAGGCACCCCAAAGGGGGGTGTTAATTACGGACCACCATCTACTTTCCCCTTAAACGGGGTGCCGCACCTCGTTTAAGGGGATGTTAGACGCCGGAACACCCTTTTAGAAACCCGAGCACTATTGTTTGGACCAGAAGGGTTCTCGGCCACTTGCGCCGTGTATCAGCAGTTTGCGCACCCCAAAGCGCCCTCCAAGACAAGAACGTGGCATGGTGTGGTCCTGCGCCTATGATCGGTGTCGGTACGAGGGGTGCAACAATGTACGATGCAGCAGATCGCTGGTCAGGGGAATGTGTATGCGGCACGGCAAGCAGTTAAGCGGAGTTGGCAGACGTGTCACCAACGAGTTCCCATTGCAATTCGCAAGGGTCAAACGCGTCTGTGCCTTGTTTAGGCGACACATCGACAAGTTGATGGCTCGACAAGATGGTCTCTGTGCAGATCCGCTTGGGCGCTGCCCATGTGGCCAACGACCCGTGCCCAGGGACATGATGGAGGTGGACCACGTGGTTCCCATATGCGAAGGCGGAACCAACTGCATTAGCAATTTGCATGCAGTTTGCGCATGCTGTCACCGAGCGAAGACCAGTGCTGAGAAAGCCCTGCGGTACCAGTGCTGAGAATGCCCAGTTGCGGTCCAGAAGTATTGTGCTCGGGTTTTGCGTCGCGCGAAGGCGACACTAGATTGTCGAGTGATGGTCGTCCGTGTGCTTGCCGTCGTGGAGAAGTGGTCGAGGACTGCTCGACTATTGCGTCGCGCGAAATGTCCACCGGGCGCAGTGAGGTCGTGAGGCCGCCTCACCCTACCACCCTACCACCCTACCACCCTACCACCCTACCACCCTACCACCCGCTCGCCGCCTCACCTGCCTCACCTGCTCGCATGCAGGGAGCCGGCAGCCGGCACCCCACAACCTCCCTTCGCGCGACGCAAAACCCGAGCACATTTCTGGTCTTTTTCTAACCCTGAGACGTTCCCTTTACTCTTGGAACGCAGAAAAGTGCTCGGGTTATCGTGTCAAACTTGCACGTGCAAGTTTGACACGATAACCCGAGCACTTTTTCGCACGCGAAGAGTAAAGGGAATGCCCCAGGGTTAGAAATTCTTCAAAGACTTTGGCCCACTTTTAGAAACCCGAGCACATTTCTGGTCTTTTTCTAACTCTGAGGCGTTCCCTTTACTCTTGGAACGCAGAAAAGTGCTCGGGTTATCGTGTCAAACTTGCACGTGCAAGTTTGACACGATAACCCGAGCACTTTTTCACACGCGAAGAGTAAAGGGAATGCCCCAGGGTTAGAAATTCTTCAAAGACTTTGGCCCACTTTTAGAAACCCGAGCACAATTGAACCAAAGCGGATGCCGTGCGACCAATCGACATGGATCATCATTCGCCCCGACACAAAACCCGAGCACAAAACATCGCATGCGACTCTTGCGGCACGTGCACGCCCACAAAAGACTACTAAAAAAGACCACGATGGCCACATTGGCCCCCACCGCCCCCACCGCCAACGGTGGTGCCTTCTTGCGGCCCGACGCCACCAAGCAAGCCGAGCTGCGCAAAAAGGCAGACGAGAAGCTCCGTACCAAAAAGGCCAAGGACAAAGTCGACGCCGCCGAACGCAAGCGCAAGCGCGAAAAGGACAAGGAGCGCATCGCCGCCATCGAGGAGGAGATTGCCGCCAACAAGGCCAAGCGAGAGGCCTCGGCAACCACCCCCTCCGAGTCGCCCTTTAAAGCCGCGGTAGTCGCCGCACGCCAGTCGCCCGAGGACGCCGAACGCGATGAGCGTTGCAACGCCTACCTCGACGAGCGCGAGATGCTCGGCCACAGCAGCTTTGACGCCAAGGACTTGATCAAAGACTTGTGCGGCGACGGAACCAGAGTCTTCAACATGCAACGTCGAATGTGGGGCACCACGAGCCACGAGCGTCTCGAGGCGCTCATCCGAACGTGCCGCTGGCAACCCTTTGCCATGGAGCCCGAGTGGAACGAGCGCCTGATCGAGCTCGCAAAGCAGCGCACCGAAGCGCTGCAACTTAGAACCGAAGCCACCCTCATGGTCAAGCGCGAGGACAGCATGGCGGTCTCGCCCGAGGAGTCGGCACGCATTGCCGAGGAGCGCGAGCGTGGCAAACGAGCCGCCATGATGCGCGAGTGGTACACGCCGCCCACGGAGCAGGATCAATCCAGGGTCAAGGCGCTTGGACTAGACAACTCGGGATTTCTGGACAAGACTCAAGGCCTCATCGAACTCGGTCCGATTGTGGGACTGAGCGCCGAGGCGCGAGTCATGCGCTGGGTCGACTTTCAGGTGGGCGATGCGCGCTGCGTCTACGAGCGCGATCCTCGCTATTGGGACGATGAGTTTATGAGCACCGTCGAGGAAAATGGGCGCACTGGGGCAGTCGCCAACCTCAAGAAGATGGTCGGTGCACTCGCTGCGGTGTAGATGCGCACGCGTCTCGTCGAGTTGGTTGAGTTGGGTGTTAAACCAATACTCTTGATCACACGTACCAACACTCCACCACCACCACCACCACCACCACAAACGCTGCTCTTGCGGCGTGTGCCGCATGCTGGGGGATACAAACGAGTCGCCACCCTCATGGACACCCTATACGACCAATTGGTCCGACTGTTTTCGGTCGTGGAAGACGACTGCGAACCGGGCGAAGTCCCAGACAAGACCAATTGTGGCATTTTGTTTGCCGAGGTGGCAACGGTTTGTCTCTCCCTGTGCAAGCCCGTCTTGGTCCCGAGCACGACCAAAGGGGACGACAAGCGCGCCAAAGAGCTGCCAACGACTCGGGATGCCTTTGGCACGGCGCACGAGGGCACCAATCTATTGGTCACTCGCTTTCTTCTGCACACGGGACTGCACGCGTACACGCCGCTGCCGGTTGGCAATGTGCAGCTGCACCAGTTTTTGGTCTTGGTTGATCCATCGATTACAAACCCCAACCCCGAGGCGTTTAAGACGATTGTCGAATCCTTCCAGTGGCCCGTTGAGCAGCTGCGCAAGCTGCTGACGCACGTCCTCGTCCATCCGCTTCCCGCGTTGCCGAGTGACAAAAAGGACAACCCCGACACTCGGCGCAACTGGTCGGACACGCACCTGATTCCGACCCTCGTGGCCCAGCTCGGCCCACGCATCGTGAGCGATGCTCCGGAAGCGCACGACATTTTGGCGATCGACGCCTACGAGCCCGCAATGGAGTCGTGGGCACGCGCTCCGCGCACGGCCACGCGGTTTCATTCGCGACGATTGCGCGAGACGAGCTTTGGGGGCTACTTGGCCTGGGCCATTGTGCAGTCGCCCGAGGCGGGGCTATCGATGCTCCAGGTGTGCACGTGGTCGACGGAGGCCTTGCTCGAAGCCGTTGAGTGGACCTTTCGATCCGGACGCTACTCGGACGACCTGGAAGAGCTGAAGCAGCATCGCACCAAGCACTGCCAATCGGTGAGCCTGCGCAAAACTCAAAATTGTCCCTATCATCGCGATGCGCTCGAGGGTGGCCAGATGCTGCACGAGTGGTGCCACTGCTCGGGCGCTCGACTCATCGGGCACATTGACCCCCTGTGGACTTTGGAGCATGCCAGCACCGACAGTGGCCAGTGCGTGACCAAGGTCATGGGTGCGCTGATTGTGGCCATTGGTCCTGCGATGCCGCCCAAGCTCACCGTGCGCGTCTCCAAGAAGCTGGCGTCCGACAGCGAGCGCTCTTTGCGTCCAGAGATGAAGGGCGAGCACGGCTCCATCCTGGTGCACCTGGGCCGCTACGCGCCCGACCTCGTGCAACCCGCGCTCGAGTGCAATGCCGACTACTATCGCGGCGACGACAAGGGCAAGTCCATCCTCGCCGAGTTTTTCAGGCAACTGCTAATGTGGACCATCCCACCCGAAGCGGTGATGCGCTACCAGGTGAGCGCCAACAAGGTCCCTGGACGGCACATTGAGCGCTACGTCGAGGCGCGCGAAGCTCTGGTGCCATTGCTGCTTTCGCCGCCGTGGTCGCTGCTTCCAAAGGACTGGAACAATCCTCTTTCGGCCGCATGGTACCTGAAGACCCATGGCAGGGATCCAAACGTGGCTGGCGCCGCAACCTCGGCATGGGACGCCGAGCTGGCCGATGGCATGGTGGCCGAGGACGCGACGCAGATGACCGATGAGGAAAAGGTTGCACGGGCCAAGGCGGAGGGCCGGTACGTCGACTTGGACACCCTCGGGCCGGAGGAGCTGTGCGTCAAGGTCAAAGTCGAAGGCACCGAGGACGAGTTTCGCACCGTCTACAATCGCTACGACGCTCCCTCACCACCGCCGCCGCCGCAGCCTTTGGATTCGTCGCCATGCGGGAGACGTAACACCAAACCCAAGGACGGGGACGGCGTTGAAGTCGAGGACGACGCGTCGGCGTCCGATGTCATGGACACGACCGAAACGATTGTCCTCGAAGACGCGCAGGAAGACGCGCAAGAAGACGGCGTTTCAGACGCGGAGCCGACCACCACCACGCCCAAGACGGTCGATGCTGAATTGCCGCGCGCCACTCGACCAACGTGGGGTCCTCAGTGGAAGAAGCTCCGATTTACGATTCGGCACAAGCGCATGCGCACTCCGTCGGACACGGAGACGCAGCATGCACTCGCCGAGATGGAAGAGGCGCACGCCAGGCGCAAGCGCGCTCGGTTGCAAGGATGGCAAAAGGAGGACTCGGAGGCGGACTCGGAGGCGGAATTGGAAAAGGAATTGGAGGAGGAGGCGGCGGAGGAGGAGGCGGAGGAGGAGCCGTCCAATGTCGCACTCGCCAGTGTGGCACCGGGTTTGTCGAAGGCGCCTTGTTTCGCGACAACGGGTCGCCCTCCCGCCGTTTTGGCAGTGGAGCAACCCGCCGTGATACAACAGGTGACGCCACTGCCCGTAAACGAGTGGGTGTGGATCCAGGCAGAGGGTCGACGTGTGCGGGTCGTCTTCAAGGACGAGGTGCTATCCACCGGGTATCAGGCGGGGCGCAACACGCTCAAAGAATGCTTCCGTCCAGGAAAGGACAGGGACGGCAACCCCGTCGAGCAACCCTCTTGCACGATGCCAGAACTTTTATGGGGGACACTTTACGTCATCGAAAAGGAAGGCATCACCTCGAGCACGCTGCTGTGGATTCCAAACTCGGGGTACGAGGACACCGGTCTCAAAGACGGGTACGTCTATTTTGCATCCAAATATATTCAACGCATCTTGTGGCCGCGTGGAGCTCACTTGTCGACCAACCGTCTGGGAACCATTGGCTTGACGTGCAAGTGCAGCACCGCCAAGGAGGCCTCGCTATTTGGCATAACCTTTTGTTTTCGGAAACCGAACGCCTTTCGGTGGCTCGTCGAGCACCTGGAAAGCTACTTTCGTCTGGTTCCCGATCGCAGCTATCACGGGGAGACGGCCATTGTCGATGTCCAGAAGCAACAGGGTTTGCCATCCAAGGCAGCCGACCACGTCTTCTTGCCCGTGGCTACGAAGCCTGGCACCCGTCCTCCCCAGACGACACCTGGCGCATCAGCCATGGTCAATCCGTCGACGGTTGCCCACGCGCAGAGTGCCGCTTCCGCTGCCAAGGTCGTTTCCGCTGCCAAGGTCGTTTCCGCTTCCAAGGTCGTTTCCGTCGCCAAAGTCGTTTCCGTCGCCAACTCCGCCGCTGCCGCCTCGACCTCTGCGCTGCCAGCGCACTGGGCCGAGAACAAGGCCACCAATCCACCCGGACGCGCATACTACTACCAGCCGTACCTGCCAAACTCGTCGCAATGGGAGCGGCCGACCACGCCAGGGAAGCCACCGCCGAGTACACCCCTTGCACAGGTGGCTCCGTCGGTCGCCAAATCCGGACCCCTACCCGCCACCACCGCCACCACCGCCACCACCGCCGCCTCCGCCACCGCCGCCACCACCGCCACAACCACCGCCACAACCACCACCACCAACCCCGACGCTTCCACATCCACCAATCCCGCGACGGGCACGACCAGTTACGAGGAACGGAACAAGAAGGCGCAACAAGCTGCACTGCCGCCGCCAAAGACGGCCACGGTCAGACTCAAAGTTCCAAGGGGATTCATGCAGGGAAGCAGGATGGGCGTCACGTTTAAGAATGCCAAAGCCCAAAGGTGCCCGTGCAACCTCACCATTCCGGAGAATGCTCGCGTGGGCCAGTTGCTGGCTGTGACCTTTGACGTGCCGCGCGACTTTGACGACCATGGATGGGGCCTAGATACGTATTGGCGATTGCCCTCGAATGTGGCACAAACGACGGAGGGCCCAGTGACGGATCCAGCGACGGAGAATGCAGGATCGCTTCCCATCCCGGCGCCAAGTCCATTGGTCAACGTGGGCACGGCGGAACCCATTCCTGCGGGCACTGCCGTGATCGCACCCTGGCAGTTTGCTGGCGCGCAACCCACCAAGTTCCACTATCGATTTGCCATGGGCAATACGCAGGCGGAAGCGCACCAGGTGGCAAAGACGGTCAGCGAGTACCTAAAACTCCTCGCCGATCTCGCTCCCGGGAACATTGCACTCACGACGCCACAACGGAATGCCTACTCGACGTGGAGGAATCCCGTACCAATCTTCATGGAACTGGGCACTACGCGCACGCTCCACGACTGGGTTCAGTATCACCGAGGACGTGGGCTACGACCCTACACGATCAAAGCAGGAATGCTGATCGCCATGCGACCAACGGTGAGTTTTGCCTCGGTGCGTGCCTCAACCGGTACGGCTTCAGACAGGCATTTGATCGAGGGGCTGGCACTCCACTTGTTGTGCCACCCCTTTACAAAGGACGAGGTCCATCAGAGGATGAAACAATTGCAGACGTCCACCGAGTTTGCAAGAGAGCTGAACACTTGGAAGGACGAATCGCGAGGCTCGGTGGAGCCAGCGGCGACCGCGCCGGGGTCGTCGCGGATGGAGATGAGCGGAGAGAGCAAGGAGCGCCCCATCCTATTGGAAGACGACGAAGCCGCTCCCGCTGCCGCCGCTCCCGCTGCCGTCGCTCCCGCTGCCGCGCCGACGACGCCTTTTCCGCACTTGGCACCTTTGGGCGATGATGCCTACACGTGCGACGACTTGAGTACTCTGGTAGACACATTCTTGGGTAGTCTGTAGGCGATTGAATAACAATCCATAACAATCCACAACAATCCACATCCAAGTCGCCGCTAATTTTAAAAGTTGTCCCTTTTTTCCAGCGAGCGTGGTTGTCTTGGCACAGTGTCATGCCGACAACCACCGCCTCGAGCGATGACGAGCCGTTTGTGGTCGTTTGGGACATCGAGACGCAGAATAAGATTTCAGACATGCCGGGCGACAATCGCGAGGAGCAGGTGCGCAACTTGGAGGTGAGCTGCCTATCGTTTTTGAAGATTCCAAGCGCTGCGATTCTGGCAGGGCCCGAGGAGGCGCTTCGGGCCGTGGAAGACGCGCCCATGCGCACGCTCTGGCGCGACGAGGACGAAAAGGGCGTGGGCCCCTTTTACGAGCTCTTGAAAGCCTTTGATGAGGCCGAGGTCATCGTTTCCTACAATGGACTCGGGTTTGACCACCCGGTCATGTACAAGCACTGCAACCCGCGCCGCACCGAAGCCCACCTGTTCAAAGTTCACGACGCGTTTGCGCGGTTGCGCGACCACACGGGCGTCTGGTTCAAGCTGGACAATCTGCTCAAGGCCAATGGCATGGAGACCAAGACGGCCAACGGGCTCTTGGCCATCGAGTGGTGGGCCGAGGGTCGGCGCGACGAGTTGAAGGCCTATTGCGAGCAAGATGTTCGTGCTCTGGCGCGAATGGTGTGTTTACCGCAGCTCACATTGCCACGCATAAACACGGTTTCTCGCAACTACGTTTTTGGCGTGGCCTCGGCACTCGCAGCCTGCCGCGCCTCCAATACGCAAATTGCCTAAATTGGACCAATTCAGCCCTCGGCACCGCGTTTCGACCAAACTGCGATTTCGTGGCAACAGGATGTCTCTAGGTAGAGTGGCACTGTGTAGCGCTTGCGCACGTGCATTTTCATGCGCATTCATCCGTATCCTCGACCGTTTGAAGGGATCACCACGGTGAGAGGTGCTCTGGATCACCTAAACGAGGCCTTTGCGGACCAAGTCGAGGAGGCGATTGCGCAACTGGCAGCTCCAAACACGGCCATCCTTGGCGATGCCGAAGTCAAGGACGCCTTTTGGGCCTTGCTGCCACCGGACGAGCAGCGGCGCTTTTTCTTGCGCATCGCCGGAAATCGACGCGTGTGGCCGCGACTCAAGACGCTCATCGGCAATCCGCCCTATAGCTTTTTGCGCGCCGAGGACGAGGGCGTCTTGCGTGCCGGTGGCATCTGCAAAGGCAGAGTGCGAATGGCACACAACGAGCCCACTGCGACCTCGTACACCGAGTTTCGTCCCCACTATGAGGATCCCGCCGGCCGGCTGTATCGCGTGCTTCAGCGCGAAGGAGGCAGTGGCCATGGGAGTCTTCCGTGGATTGGGTTAGCCGCGGGCGCACGCATCGCCGTCGATGTGCGCGTGTCCAAGCGCAGCACGGAAACCAAGCGGGCCGTGCTCAAGGAGAATCGGGGCTCGATTGTCGCGGCCGGATTGGCCTTTCCGAGAGTGGGCGACATTGTCAAGTTGTCGCTCGTCAAGGCGCTGAGAGCGCCTGTGACCGACGAGAGTCCAGAACCCGAACCCCTGCGCGCAACCGTGCTGTTGGGGCGGCAGCGGAGTCCCGGAAGTCCGATTGCTAGACTCGTGTTAAAACTCGTGTAAAAAAACTACACACGCGCGAGTGCACAACAAACTGGTTCACGGCTCGTCCTCAGATTCGCTGTCCTCGGCGGCCGTCACCGGCAATGCCTTGGCTTCGTCGTGGATGGCAATGAGCAACTCGTTGACGGGCACGGGCTTTTCCTTCGCCGAGGGACCGGAACACACGTGTCCGGCACGTTTTTGTCCACAGATGCGGCAGTAATTCTTCGCCCCCTTGAGCCCGAATTGCGTTGGTGCCACGATGGCGCGCCGACCAGTGCGCATGCGCAGCCAACGATTCCGGACCGACTTTTGCGTGCGCGAACTTCCCCCTTCGATTGAGCGGCCAGTGGCTTCCGCGAGTCGCCGCGTAATCTCAATCCAGCAGGGACGCTCGGTGTTGAGGGGAAGCAGCGTGAGCAATGCGGCGTCTTCATCGGGGGTCCACGCCTGCGATTCGGCGTGCGCGCCGCCGCGCTTGCCGTTGGCAGAGCCACGCACGGGAATCAGCTGCGCCACGCGCGTGCGCTCTTGACGCACGAGCTTTTGTGAAACGCGCTGCTTGTCCTTGGCGATGGCCGACGGGAGACGGTTTGCGCCATTGGTCTTGCGAGTCGTGCGAACCTCGACCTCGGGTACGGCGACGTCATTCTCCCACACCTTTGGTTCAAAAAGGACCGGGTCGTCGACCTCGTCATGCTCAGCCTGCATGGATGGGTGCAGGCTGCCACAATGGCAGCCCAATCCGGGTTGGTTGGTTGGTTGGTTGGTGAGACACACCCAAAAGCCAAGCACACACCGCAAGGATTGGCACGATTGCGCGTGTACTTGCGGCGTGTAGAGTGCCGTGGATACCAACCCGGCTACATCGTAAAGCAAATGTCCGCCTCGGAGACGCCCGAGTCGGGACAACCCAAACGCCAACGTACCGACTCGGAAGCAACCGATGGGACCAAAAGTCGACATCGCCAATTCGCACATACTCGCTTGTGGTATCGAATGGTCAGGTACCTTTCCTCCGAGGAGGACTTGGCCAAGTCGTTGCCGGAGCGCATGCGCCAACGTGCACCGCTGGCCTCGTGGATTGTCCGTGAAATGGTCTGCCCGCTCCTGCCCGAGACGCGCCCCGGCACAACCATTGGGCAATGGCCGATTCCGGATCTCAACGTGCTTTACGATCTGCTTGTCCACGTGCTGCGTGCTGGCGATCCGCGACTGGTGACGCTCGTGTGGATGGCACTGCGCCATCGACTGGAATGGGGTCATCTCAACTTGGAGCCACCTCGATGCATTTCCGACAACCTGATGTCGACTCCCGAAGAAACGATCAAATTAATCCACTTTGTAGCCCTCGAAGTTCGCCGACCCCGTCTTCTCTTGTGGATCTTGTATGCAAAAAAGATCTCGGAATACACAAAGGACGATGGCCCACACGATTGGAATGGAAAGCGGTTTGTGGGCGAGCTCACTGCGATTGCGGCGGCCATCCAAGAGTGCGTCTTTGTGGGCAACATCGAAGGACTAACCCACGATCAAGCAGTGACGCGATTCAAGGAGCGCTACCCGGATCACGCGCAAGAGCAAAATTGGGACACTGACCACACCCTCAACCTAAAGGGGTGGCAGATGGTAATCGAGACCGTGTTGACAAAGTGTCCGGAAAAACTCCCCCGCATGCTGGGCGACCGCCTCATTGAAAAATCAAAGTGCAAAACGCAATCCTCTATTCACAAGGTTAGCTACCTCTTGTGTCTCGGCGCCGAGTTTGCCGATTTTGACACCACGTGGCTCGACACCCTTCTCAAGCACGCCCAGTATCTGGACCGCGTCGTGCTGCATTATGCAATCGACTCGGCGCTGAAGCACGTTCGCGGGGCGAAACTGGCGAGCATCATCGGACAGCTCTACGAAGCACTCCTCCAAAAGTGGATTTCCAACGAGGAGATGCGCGCTCGAGGCGTGGTGTGCAACACGGACGAGCTCGGGTGGGTGTGGCTCACCCTTGCGGAGCGCGCAGCGGGGTATGAGCTCGTGGAGACTGGAAGCGGTGGCAACTGCCCCGTACCCGTGGCCACGGAGCGTGCCAACACCCTCAAGATGGCTCCAACTTCCGACGACGTGCTCATGCGCCACCCCGAAGAGTTTCAAGCCATCTTTGAAACCTTGATTGCTCGTCACACTCCCGACCACGACGACTGTCACTTTGCCGAAGCCTTTGGCAACGTGGCGCACCAATGGGACATCAATTCGCCACTCTTTTGCTCAGTGGCGAGCATGGCCATTGGCAAGCTCTTGGGAAACCGCAAGTACACCAAGCTGCTGGGCTTTTTACTCAAGGCCACCGAAAAGGCGCTGCTCTCGGGACCGTGTCCCGAGGACGCGGACGATGCCACGCAACGCATCTACCTGAAGCGCGCCACGTGGTCGTGGATCGAATGGCCGCGCTTGTTTATGCAAATTTGTCTGCACCACGTTTCGCTCCTGCCAATGGCGCTTGAGCACGCGTGCACCCTGACCAAGTATGGCGACGGCTCCACGCAGTGGAGTCCAAAACCAGAACACGTCGGGCACCTTCAGAATGCGCTCTGGTGCAGCATGGTCAGCGGGAAGCGCCAAGCCACTCGAGAGCTCGTGCGGGTGCTCAAGGGGGACAACTTGACGACCACGGTGACCCAAGATTCGCACGGGCTGGACGGCGAGGCCGACATTGGCTTTTTGGCGTTTTACGTGCTGCGCATGGGCGCGGGTGCCTCGGAAGACGAGCGTGCCAAAAACGACGAAGAGTATGGAGCCTTTGTCAACCAACGCGTCGAACGCGACTTTGTCCAAGTGCTTCGCGCGGCCGACTGGTCCGAGGAGGAGATGTATGCGGCCTTGCGCTTTGCGAGCGCCTACAATCGACCCATCTGTGCCTCGGTCTTGATGTCGACACCCTACCTCCTCGTTCCGGGAGAGGATGCCTTTCTCCAAAACATCAACAGTTGGCTTCATGCTCCGGGCAACACCGGCGCGACCAAAGCGCGTGCCGAGTTCACCAAACGTGCCGCCGCGGCAGAGGCCGAGATGGCCGACTCCGGGCCGTGTTAAAAAAAACAAGACTCGTCATTACGCGACACGACGCGCGCGCGCGTGTGTGTGTGTGTGTGTGTGTGTGTGACACACCATGTCACAGTTTTAATAGAGAACTACCGACATTCGACTCCTTACTGATCCCGTCCTTGTTGAACTCGTCGCATTTGCGCTGCCAGTCGCGAAACTTTTTAGGGGTTTCGAAGCGGTCGGGAGGGTTGTCGCACGCAACCTTCTGGCCGGCATATCCAATCGAGCCTGCGCAGGCGCAGATCAGGAACATTGCAAAGAGAAGGCTACCAATCAGCCCGCCGCCGACGATGCCGATGACGGCCAAGGGCGAAATGGGCTCGGCGGCCGAGGTCGTGGCGGGCGGCGGGGTTGTAGGTGGCTCGGGCGGCGGCGGCGACGTGGGCGGCGGTGAGGGGCATGTTTCGGAGTGATAATCGCAGCCCAAGCAAGCGGCGGCCGAGTCGACTGGGGTATTGTCCCAATGGTTTAGTCCTTGGCTGCCACAGCCCGCGGAGGGATTCGGATTGTGCATGAAATAGAGCTGCTCGTGCGCGTGCACGATATTGTTGTCGCCAATGAAGCCAATGTCGTTGATGTACCAGGCGGCATAGCACTGCTCCTGCACCGAAGTCGGCCGGTTGTTGGACGCACCGTTGCCCGTCCATGCATACCACGAGCTGTTGAGTGCGGACGCGGGTGCGAGGCCCCCTCCACACCCGTGCAAGTTGCAGGCGTTTGCGGCCTCGGTGGCCGTTGCGTGCGGGTACTTTTCGGCAAAGGTCAACGCGCCGCCGCCGCACGTTTGCTTTGGCAAAAGGTGGATTGGGATGAGCTCGGTCGTCGTGCCTTCGAGGCACGTGTCCCCACCCGTGCTCGTGGCCCAAGGATAGCCGTCGGGCTTCCAGTAGCTGACGCCATTGCCGAGGTCCCAGCTGGTAGCAGTGGACGTGCCAGTGGGCGAGTGCGCGTCTGCATCCGCCTGGCTCGTAAAGAGCGGCGAGTCGCCCTTGATGCAAACGGCAGTGTCGCCCAGGGGTCGCAGCGGCGGCGGTGGCGGCAAGGAAGGGGACGGAGGACAAGTGCACGCTTGGTAGGTGCTCGGCGTGATTGTGCCATACGTCTCGCAGCAGAGGCAGGCCGCGCTGCGAAGAACCGATTGGCCATTGCCTTCTTTTGTGCAATCCTCGGTGCCACTGTCCACGAAGACGAGCTCTCGATCCGAGGAGCCACCAACGCTGCTCGAATACTTTGAAAAGATTGTGCACCCCCTGCTGTGGTCGCCCGCGTTGCTTTGTCCCACCAGGTTGTTCATCAAGGTGAACCCGATGGCATCGTTGGCCAGCTGGCAGTCGGCCGGATTGTCGATGCGCGTAAACCCCGCCTCGGCACACGTCGAGGCGGTCGGGTGCGGGGTGTTCCAGCGCGTGACCGTGTCCTTTACCCACTTGCCAACCTGGACAAAGTCGGTGCACGCGGTGTACGGCGCCGCCCCAGTGGGCGTGCTCAGCACGTAGCACAGCGGGTTGCCCGCGCACTCGGCGGTGGCGGCAGCCTCGTCGGCGCCGTGATCGGTGCACGTGGCGTCCGAAACGGGACAAGCAAGCGGGCTTGTGGGCGGGGGAGGCGGCGACTCGAGCGGCGGCAGCGAGGGCGGTGGCGGCGAGGGCGACAGCCGGGTGGCGTGCGACGGGCACGTGCCGCCGTGCTGGAAGCCCACAAACGAGTTGGGCATGTAGTAGGTGACGCCGCCGAAGGCGTGCGTGTGAGAGGCGCTCGCGTCTGTGACCGCGTTGGCCTCGGCCGCGGTCAGGAAGAGCGGCCAGTAGCCCTGGATGCACAGCGCGCTCACTGGCGGTAGCGAGGGCGAGGGCGGCGGCGGCGAGGGCGGCGGTGGCGAGGGCGGGTAATGGGTGCACGGGCACAGGCGCCGAAACGCCGGATAGCCCGCTATGTCCTTGTCGCAGCTGAACGTCCACGCTGGTGACGCCGATGGACTCAGGTGGTAGCACCCCGTCTCGCCGAGCTGGGTGAGGTAGTTTGGGGTCGGCGTTTGCAGTGCTCCTGGGACTACGCTTGGGCTGACGCCAGCATGGGAATCGCACGCAATGTCGATGTGCGGAAGGCTGCTCAGATCCTCAAAGCAGTCCGCCGAGGTCGGTAGGGCGGCGTCGGCCACGCACGTGCGTCCGTCGGCGGCACAGGCGTCCGTGCAGCTCTGCTCCGGCGCACCCGCAAGCCAGTATTCCTCCAGCACGTCTGACGGACACGCCTGGCCGTCTACGAGGCCAACACACGCGGCCAACACGACAAACCGTGACCACACATTGCACGCGCACGGCATGGCGGTGGCAAGGCGCGTGGCGTCCCTCTGCAAGTATGCGTACGATTCGCGTGTTATCATGTGCTCGCACAATACAAAAAAATACACTCCCGTCCTCCAGATCAAAATCCGGCTCCCTCGAGCAGCGCCAAGTCGTCCTCGAGGGAGGCGTCGTTGGACGACGCAAACATTGGAATTCCAGTTGTGGCATCGCCAACATCGACTTCCTCGGGCTCGTCCCAGAGCTCCGACAGCTTGCGCTTTTGGGACGCTGCCTTTGCGAGGGCGCTCGTTGTGGAGGCGCCTGTGGCCATGAGCGGCGCATCGTCGCGCTCAACGTCGCGTGGCCGATGCGCCTCCTTGAGGTGCTGAGGCAGGCGCTCAAAGACGTCGGTGCGATCCGAGTGGCGGACCAGCTCGGGAAGCATGCGCGCAAACGAGACGAGCATGGACCGTTCTCGGGTCGAACCGGGCAAGTTGGCACGACCAGTCGCGTAGATTTCTGCGCACACTGGTCAATGGAGGGTTTGAGCGCCACTATGGGGGCTAGGGATGATGGGAACGATACCGCAGCAAATCGACTCCTTGGGCGGTCTCCACGCAAGTCCCACAAAACTGGCGCGATCGTAGTAGCTCGTCGCCGAGTGCGTCGAAGCAAAGGCGTCGCAATCCAGGCGGGCGTCGATGCTCGCAGCACCCACCTGAGCGCCAACGTCGCGGTGGACTACTGGCGAACCATGTGCGTGTTCAAATTGCATCGACACACTTGGTTGATCACTTGGAAATTTCGGACGTGGATGTGCACATTGGCCTCGACTGCAAGCTGTCGTGCGGCCCGCATGATGGAGAGTCGGGCGGCCATCGGCCCCGCGCAACCTGTGGGGCAGTGACTTGGGTGAAAGGGGATGACAAGAACGAGATACAAGTGGAGCAAGAGAGCGAGCGCAACCGGTCCCAACGAGTCGTCCCGTATGGAAGATCAAGACGCGACATCGCGGGCTGTCAAAGGCGAGCTGGACGGCGGCGAAACGACGAGGTGCAAAATATGCATTCGAGCACCGGGCACCAATCGTGTGCAGGTCGAGCGGCAGCTTGAGCCCCGACCCGGCCACCGGGATCGCCTCGGCCAGCTGCCAGCACGCGCACACACGCGCACACACGCGCACACACACACACACTCATCACCGGGTTGCACCATTGGCCGCCTGCCCGGAATCAAAGCCACCACCCCCCCCACTAAAAAATACGCACCGTCACCACGTTGACCAATCTTGGAACCAGATGAATGATGCTGTCATAATCGGCCAGTGGGAGTCGATCGGTCCACCGTGACGCTTTACAAACGGCCTCGTCGCTCAGGTCTGTGGCCGTCTGAATCGCACGTGTCCGCTTTCGCTCCACGCGGCACGTGTCCACTATGCGCCCAATCGCCGTCCTTGTGCGCTCCTTCAGCGCTGGCCCATTGGACTCTGTAGAAACGGTGTTTGCTAGCCCAATGCAGCGCTTCATCCGCTTCCACTCTTCGTCCATGGTCCACGAAGTGGGGAACTGCAGCTCTTCCTGGCTTGGACACTCGCTCGTCTGCGTCGTGGGTGCGCCTTAGCGCGTCGTGTATTTTTTTACAAGTCGTGTTACACACGTGCACACACACGTGCACGCACACACACACACACGTGCACGCACACGTGCACACACACATGCACGACCTACACAGACACAGACACAGACCCACACACAGACACACACGCAAACCCTCGCACTCGTGCGTACGATACACGCCCTCACAAAGGACTCGCCGTTGACACAAACGTCGTCTGCATTGTTACTCGCGCAAGCGAGCGCCGTTCAATTCACCGAGGTCGGCGAAAAACCTTTGGACCTGTCCCGCTGGCATCCGATCCCGAGGACGGCGTCGGGGAGGCGGGCGCTGCAACGGGGTCCTCTTCCTCGCCGCCACCAAAGATGCTGTCGAATACGGCCGACACGGTGCTCGTCTGCGGCGGAGCCCGCTCCCGTCGGCGCTGAGCCGGTGCGGCCGTCGAAGAGAGCAAGTCGGCCGCCACAGACGAACCGGTCGCCGGAGCAGCCGTGCTGGCGGCCGCGGGAGTCGACGTCGAGACCGCGGGAGTTGAGCTCGAGGCCTTGGCGGCAGCGGCCGCCGCGGTGGGCGCCGCGGTGGGCGCCGCGGTGGCGGCAGAGGTGGCGGCAGAGGTGCCCGTGGTTGCGGCGGCCGCGGGACGGCTTCGTGCCGGCGACTTGCGCGTGCCCCGAGCAACGCTGCCTGGCCTCGATGCGGCGACGGCCGCCATCGCGGCGGCGGTAATCGGTGCCGATGCTGCGGCAGCAGCCGTCGAGGCCGGAGCGGCAGCCGTCGAGGCCGGAGCCGGAGCCGGAGCCGGAGCGGCGGCCGTGGGCGTGGGCGTCGCCGCCGCACCCGTGGAAGCCGGTGTCGGCACGAGCGGCGGTGCGAGCGAGGCCGATGGAGCACCGTCGCCTTCCGCTGCACCCCCCGCACTCGAGGTGGTGGCATCGGCGTCGCGACCTTCCGCGCTCACGCTCAGGAGGGCCATCGGGTTGGCCCACGCGCCGTCGCCAATGTACGACGGCGGAGTCAGATACCGACTCGGAACATTCGACGCGTTTTGGTTGAGACGCACTCGGATGGCCTCGCCACTCGCCTGCGACTTTTGCAGCGTTTGCTGCGAGTAGCTGTAGAGCGCCGATCCAAACACGTTGCCCACCGTCGTTCGCATCGACGGGAACTGCGCATTGTACGTGTCCACGGCCATCTGATTCTTGTACGCGTTTTGAGTGTCGTAGTCGACCCGTTTGCCGTCGCGGCCGATCTCGTTGGTGCCGTGCTCCACGTATTGGCGCGCGACGTCGCCCAGGTCTTCCGAGGTCGAAATCAGGAGGCCGCCCTCCACCTTGGCGTCCCCGCCCACGCTGCCACCAGCGAGCGGTAGCGCGTTGAGCCACGACGTCTGCACGTCGACGGTCAGCGCAAAGCCCGAGTCGGACGGTCCTCCATCGTACGTCGCGTACCTCGCGGCCTTGACGTCGAGAACCCGGCCGACTTTCCAGCACCCGACCATGTTGGCCAAGTCCTCGGTCCGCACGGCGTCAAAGACGTCGTCGTCGAACCGGCTCTTTTTCTCGCCGTGCTTGTGCGACGCCATCGCCGCGTTGATGTCGCGAAGCCTTTCCCGGATCTGCTGCTTCAATTTTGTCAGCTTGGGATCGCCACCCCGTTGCATTCTGTTGCCGACATTGATGCGTGCCTGTGCCTCAGTGATGCCCGGATTCGCGAGAAGCTCTGCCGCGATCTCGTCCCCTAAAAGAGCGTCCTTGATGTTCAGGAGCTGGTCTTGCACGTGCTGGCAGAGGTAGGCCTTGCGCGACGAAAAGGGGATGATCTGGAACATGTACGCGTCCTTGCTGGCGTACTTGTCACCGCCCGGACCGAGACCGGCACTCCCGAGTGCGGCATCGGCATCCGTGCGCACCTTGGCGCGCATGGGGTCCGAGAGCTTGTACGCGCGCAAGCCGAGGTAGAGTGTATTCATTGGCTGAATGTTTCGGTCCCACATCTGAGCAGGATAGGTCGAAAAGGTGCCCGTAAACGTCGAAACGTAGTCGTAGGAGCCACTCTGGCTGAGCCACGGAGAGCCGACGCGGCCAGGAACTCCGTGTGAGCCACCGGGTCCGCCCACGCCCGCACCGCCAATGTGGTAGCCGCCCTCGATGCTGCCGCGCGGGTACGACTCGACGGTGCGCAGCGGCGTAGCACCGCCCGTATTGTTTCCAGAGATGGTGTAGCCCGGATTGGCACGAGGATCGTACAGCAAATAGCCATTGTTGCACATCGTCGGGCCCTGGATGACATTGTTGAAGACGACGGCGTCGCGAGAGCCGCTGGACGTGAAGGCGTAAGGCTCATCGTTCGACTTGATGATGCCGTCGAGGCGAATGGCGTCCAAAACGCTCATGCCCGTAAACGTGCCAAGAATGTCCTCGCCCGTCTTGGGATCCTTCTGTGGATCCACGTTGAGCACCTTGAGCGGCGACTCTCCCTTGTCGACCACGAGCACGTTGTCGCCCGCAACCCATCCATCCGGATTGCCTTCGCCGTGCAGCAGCCGATTGACTCCGTCGAGTCCGATGACACGCGACATGGTCGCCGTGCCATTGGTACCATTGTTGGCACCCGGAAACTTTGAGAGGAAGCCAGGGGGAAATTTAAGGATAAAGGCCACATCGCCAGGAGCAACGCGACCCGTCCACCCACTCAAGAATTCGAGAGGACATACCCGCGAGTAGGGTATGGGGATGTTTGAGCCTTCGTTTGGACGATTTGATTGGGCCAGCTTCGGGACCTTGATGTCTCGATCAGGAGTCGGAACGACGCGGCCACGAAAGGCGGGTAGGGTCCCGGGCACGCTCGTGGGGTTGCCAGAAAGGGAACGCTTCACGCCCGTCTGTGGAGCCTCAGAGGGCGTGACGGCGCTTATCAATGACATGCTTGAGAGGCACACACCCACTGCAACAAAACGCCACCCCCCTTGACTTTGACACACACTCAGACACGTTATCATGCATTCGGTATTAGCGGCGCTAGTGGTGTGTGCAAGTGCGCGCGATCGCAATCGCGATGCAATACGCGAATCAAAAAATCTGCTCGCCGAAGATGCCGACAGGGTTTGCCGGCTCAATAGAAATCAGTCCCGAGAGCGTCGCCGTTGCGAGACGGGCAGTTGTTGGCGAAATATCGTTTTCGTAGCAAACCTGTGCCATGAGTTCGCTATTTGCGCCCTCAACCTTCAACGCGGCAGTTGCCGCGTCGAGGAGGACGACGCTGAGGACGTCGATTGGTAATACGTTTGCGGAACGAATCCAGTCGGCTACCGCGGGTTGTCCGAGGGCGTGAAGCGCGGCGTGGCGAACGTCGGTGCGCACATTCGCCTTGCGAGCCGCTCCCGTGAGCGTGTCGCGCACCGTCCACAGCACGTCGCTGGGTGATCCACTTGTGGAGTCTCCGGAGGCGGGCGTCGGGGACTCCGATAGTGGAAAGGACGGATTTTGGACCAGTGGCGGAATTGCCACTGCTCCACCACCCGACACCACGGATGGCGGAAGCTGAAGCAGGGGAGGCAACAAAAGTGCCTGGTGGTGGTTGTTGTGGTGGTGTTGGAGGAGAGAAGGGTTGTTGTTGTTGTTGGTGTTGGTGTTGGTGTTGGTGTTGGTGTTGGCGGTGGTGGCGGTGGTGGCAATAGTGTTGTTTGTGTCGCCGTGGCCGTAACCCGTGACCGAGGAGCCAGCGACGGATTGTTGTCCGAGGGCGCTCCCACACGGTTTGCAGATTTTATCACGCGGCCAATCGACCAATAGACCCATGGTGCTGGAGACGTGATCCTGCTGGCCCAGACTCTGATTTTGGTCGTGCAGTTGCCGCACGCCATCGAGGAGCTTTTGCAGCAGCTGCGGTGTCGCATCGCGTGCCAAGCGCACCAATTCCTGGCTATACGCGCCGTCTGCGCCGTCGTTGTCGCCGTCGGCTACCTGCGTCGTCGCGGGAGCGCGTGCAATCGACAAGAGCCGCTCAAAGCAGTGCTGCATGAGTCCCAGGGCCAAGGTGCTATTCGACCGCTTTCCAATGTTTAGGCAGCAACTGCGCTCTTGGCAAACGCCAGCGTGCAGGAATGCATTGGACACCGCACGTCGCGCTTCGATGCGCAAGTGCGGCTTTAGGGACTTGTTCATCGACTTGCCCATCCAGTCAAAGTTGGTTTCGAGGTAGCCCACAATGCGCTGATACTTTTGAACTTGCGCGGGAGAACCCTCGACGCGCTTGGCCGTCTCATTCTTGACAACCGTGTCCAGTTTTCCCTGGACACCGCCCAAATCCATGCGTCGCGAGACCGATTGCGACATGCGCGTGCCGCCCGCGCCCGCAAGGAGCCGCCGGCGGCGCTCCTCGGGCGTCTCGCCGCCTCGCGCTGCGGCCATCCCCGACTCCTTTTCGGCATCTCGCGTCCAGTGATCGGCCACGTCGGTGTTGTCGTCCTCTCGCGCGCAGTAGCCCTGACGATCCAAGGAAATTGTTTGCTGCCGATCCGCGATGCCACAGTCGTCGCAAACGTCAAAGCCGTCAGTGCCAGGGACGAGTTTGGAATCGTCGGTGGTTCCGCACCCGCGGCAGCTCCACTTTACAGGCAACGGGGTCGTTTCTGGCGAGCTCGTGTACGTTGCGTCTGTTGGCACGCTTGGGCCGGGAAGGGCGAGGTCCGCCGGGGCCGATGCAGATTTGGTCAGTGGCAACGGCGCGAGGGTGGCAGTGCCACCAGGGAAGATCTGCATGTAGTCGAACGGGTCCGCAATGCTGAACCCGAATCGCGCATCGGCACACCTCGATCTCAAAGGGTTGCTCGTATGCCGGTCTCCACCACTGCCACCACCACCACTGCCACCACCACCACTGCCACCACCACCACTGCCACTGCCGCAACCACCACTGCCACCACCAACCCCCGACGGGCGGGTCACCCGGGCCAAGAGCTTTGCGCGAGCCTCTCGTCCCTGTTGCAAGGCCACCGACGTACCCATGGACCGCGACTTTCGGATGCCCAGAAGCGAAGCATTGCTTACGCCGCCGCCAATCTGCGCGGGTGCCGATCCCACCGAGGCGAGCGAAGCCGACGACAAGCGCCCGGTTTCACCACCGACCAGTAGCTGCGAAGACGGCGTGGGAGAAATGGGAAGAAACGTGTGCCTCGTCATCAACGAGCTCAGCGACGATTGCGAACGGGGAGAGAGCGAAGACATGGACGACATGCTCGTTATCGAGTTTCGACTGCTCACCCCGTCGGGAGAGTAGCAGCTGCTCTGGCTGCTGTCCAAGGAGGCGGAGCGTCGGTTCCACCGAGTGCCCGATCGGTAAGCCATTGGCAGCGCAGATCAATCTACGGGACGCTATGTGTCGGCGGCTCCTGGTTGCACTTTCAGGTGCCCCAATGCGAGCGGCGCTGTGATAATTGAAAGAATCGTTTCGGACAAACCGCAAGGAACACGACTACTTGTGATGACCGCGGTGGCGATCAAATCCGCCCGCCTGTGCCGCGTGCACGCGCAAACGCAGACGTGCACGCGCACGCGCAAGCGCACGCGACCGTTTGAGTCCGACTCTCTACGGGCAAATACGCGCGAGCCGCTAAAAACCACGCGATTCCCGCCGCGCCAGCCGGAGCAAGCACCGCGTCCGTGGCTGTGTGCGTGAATGGTGGCGGCCGCTTGATGCGCAGACGAGAGCTCACGCTAGTCGGAATGACGCTTGCCTCAACGACCGATGCCGAGGATACAATGGTCGACTTTTCAAATGCGACGCTCTATCTCTCGGGAATGCAAACCGTGTTCACCGTGGTCACGGTTGCCAGTATCTCGGTACTCGCGTGCTGGGCGGTGCCCGAGGGCGGTGTTTCGGCCGTGCGCACGCTCGCCATGTGCACTGCCGCCGGCGCTGTGCTCATGCGCACCCCACTACGAATCGGTCGTGCTCACGGCGTCAACGTGATCTTTTCGTCGCTTCAGCCCGCCGTCGCCTTCTACATAATGGCACTCATAGTAGAACAGCTTGTGCACACTTGTGCGACAACGACTGTAGACGCGCCGTCGTGGAGACGCGTAGTCTTTCATGGCGCCATCCTTGTCATGTGCGCCGCGGGATTGACGCGCGCGAGGACGCCAATGCGCGACACCGATGTCCCCTTTTTGGTCACTGCGGGTGCCCTTCTCACCATTGCCGTGCTTCCACCGCCGAGTCTGGCCCTTGTTGGGCCACTGTGTCAATCTGTAAGCGCATGGGAAGCCGCCGAGCGCTGCTTGCGCGCATTCGTCTTTGCGGTCTTGTACAGCGTGCACGTCTACTCGTCCATTTCGACAAACAGTCCGACGAGGGCCGAGTCGATGGTCGTGATCACGCGCTCGGCGGCGGCCGCGATTTGGACCATGGGTGCCCACCTTTTTTGGCTGCCCCTCGCCATCGTGCAGTGCATGGTGGTCATCGCGGCCCGGATCCGCCTTTCGAACACGGTTGCCTATCAGGCAGTAACCGATCGTCCGCTCTCGGCCCCGTCGGAGGAAGACGTTGGCGATGCCGCCTACCGAAGATCCATCACCGAAGAGGCCGACTTGGAACATGGCAGCACGAACCATGGTCACCACCAAGATCCGGTCGAGCACCAACGACGACTTTTGGCAGATCCGCAACACGCTCGCGGTGGCATGTCCGATGCCCTGTTTTCAAAAGTGGTGCTGCCGGTCGCGCTGCACCCCTCGCAAGCGGCGCCGGTGGGGTCTCTCGCGCCTCCTCTCGATCGCCGATCCCCACGGCCAAGCTCGAGAAACGCAGAGGAAGACTCGCCAGACGCGGTTCCGGCGGTGGATGCGGGTTTTGGGCCCTTGCGGTTTCGCGAAGTTCAAGGCGACCCAGCTGTGGCCGCGTCGCACCACCAGCCAACCGCCGCGTCGTCTTCGTCGTCGTCCTCAGTGGCCCAGCAAGGGCTCCGAGCGGTGGACATGACGAAAGAGCGCATGCGCGACATTGTCAATGCGCTCGACTCTGAGCCGTAGACGAGGCGCGTGCGCTAATGCGCCTCGATTTAAAAAAAACGGTTCCAAGGGGGTCGTCCTTTTCGGAATGCCCTCGCAGCGGAAATGGACGAGCTCCGAAAAAAGAAGCGTGGGCGCAAGGCAGGGATGGAAGTGTGCCCACTGTGACGCGATGCTGCCTGCGACCTTTGAGGTCGACCACGTCCAGGCGCTTCATCTTGGCGGCGCCGACTGCCTTGAGACGAATTCCAAGGCCCTGTGCAACTTGTGTCATTCGAGAAAGACGCTCCGGGAGCGCATGGACCTGGAGCGGCGGCGCACAGAGGCCATTCTCAAGGCCAAGGCCGAAGTCAAGGCGGAGATCATGGCCTCGCGTCCGCCGCTCAAGGGAAGGGAACCCTTGCTGCCACCCGAACCGGGCGTTGAAGTTGAGTCGAATCGATTCTTGAAGTTTGCGTTTGTGAATGAATCGCGAAGACGGTAGCTAGCACGTGTCATGTGATTGTTTATTAGGAAAAAACCCTCAAACACCGCTGCCCCATACCATGCCCTCAGTCAGCACGTGGGCAATCACAATGCGCTGCGCCGCCTCGCTGACGGTGACGGTGCGTGTACGCCCAAGAAGGTTCCAGGCCCCCAAGGTGGCCAAGAAGGCCATGCCCAGCCCGCCACAACGGCCGCGCATCCAGCATCGGTGATCG
>Ga0208973_1000367_pt1 | contig 24872 bp, 15 predicted proteins | sample AOAMet_66_BLW_10_2_FD_188233 | JGI IMG/M metagenome (GOLD analysis project Ga0208973, IMG submission 188233) | Ammonia-oxidizing marine microbial communities from Monterey Bay, California, USA - CAN11_66_BLW_10 (SPAdes) | ecosystem: Environmental > Aquatic > Marine > Intertidal zone | place...
CCAGCGCGACGAAAAGGCAGTGACGTGCATGAACTCGTGCGCCATGACGTATCCGACCCGCGAGTACAAGGAGGCGTCGTCATAACGTTCGTCTGCAAAGGGCGGCACCAGCAGTCCTGGCAGCAGCATGGCGCACGAAAAGGTGGTGCTGAGAAGGAGGTAGGCGTTGCGCTCCAAGGCGTCAAAGAGGGGCGGATGTTGGCACACGGAGGTTTGCCGCACGGCGCGAGAAAGGCGATCAAAGTAGACGGCCCTCGCCTGCTTCATCAATATTAGAATGGCACCGTCGTCAGCCGTGAGTATTGGTCGGACAAATGGCGTGTCGACGCCCGCCCACGTGGTTCTAGGCGCTCCAGCAATTCGGAGCGGTGTATCTTGCAACTGTGCAAGTGCCGCCGAGCGACCGGCGGATGTCGCATACAAACTACCGATCAGTGGTTCTTGCAAGACGGTGATCGCTGCGTCCTTGATGGTCGCCGTCATCGTTTCTAGCCGACTGTAAAGTGTTGGCGTGACGAGGGTATCAAAGGCAATGTGATCAAACGCGTCGGGAAACGCCACCCTCGCCGCTCTCAGGCAGACGGCTCTCGCCGACGGTCGCGTCGCCGAGGTGATGGATTTGCCGTGCGACGCGAGGGCCGACCACGTTGTGGAGGACGCGTTGAAAAAGTGTTCGGGAGTGATCTCCGAGAAGCGATCAATGTCGATGCTCTTGCCGTGCAGGCGGCCAAGCGCTGAGGGTACTGGACGAAGTCCACTGATGGTGTTGACTGACTGCTCGACGCTGTTCATGCCACCAAACTCCCCGGTGACAGTGGACGAGCCCGAGACGGCACAATAGGCTGCGAGTCCGTGCAAATACGGGACGACGTCTGCCATCTGCAGCTTTGTGGCACGCAAGAAGCGCGCAAGCGGCGGATTTCCTGTCTCGTAAAAGATGCGAAGACTGGAGGTCACCTGGGACTCGATCCATCCGTTTCGATACGACCCCTCGATGATTTTACGCGTCTCATCGTCGTTGACGGCCGGTGCGGCTATGCCAACGTCGTTGACCTGTTCGGCAAACGAGGAGGCACGCGTGCGCTTGGTTCGGTCAGCGCCCACTGCATACAAGGCCTCGGCGACGGCGTCTGCGCTCGGCGTGGTGCCGACGCCCACCTTGACCGCAAAGGACTGGGCGTCGTACGCGAGGCCGACGGTGGCGGGGGCGTCGCAAAAATGCGATCCCAAGAATCCGACCGCACGAAAGACGTCGGGAATCTGTGTCAAGTCGAAGGCGCTCAGGCCTTCGACTAGGTAGTTGTACGCAACTGTGGCGGCGGCACCCGCCGCACTCGACACCACCATTGAGCGGCACGCAGCACGAAACTTGGTCACGTCGGAAATGGCGAGTCTCCCACTGCCACCCGCGAGCAAAACGTCTTCAATGTCCTGTGCGACCTCGTCCACATCAAAGAAGGCGAATTTTTCCTCGCCGCTCGCCAACGACTTGGCGTCAATCCAACGCCCACAGTGCTTTTGGTGATCGGCCATGCCAGGCTCGAAACTCTTGGCCTCGGCTTCTGTGGAGAGGGCATCGGGATAGTTGCGTCTTCGGACACAGCGCAGATCGCCATACTGGTCGAGCGACTGCCGCAACCCGGGTGCACAAACGCCGCGCTGAAGGGCTTGGAGGGCCTCGTCTTGTGACGTAAAATTCAGCATGCGGTACGCCGACGGCGTGATGGATGTCCGAAAGCTGCACGAGTAGGACTCGTTTCGTACCGAGTAACATGTGCCGTGGTCCACACATACTTGGCGTTCCTTGCACACGTTTTGCCACGCAATCAATGCCCCAAAACCGGCGACAAGGAGCGAGAGTAGCACCGGCCATACTGACTCGTTTGTGGAGGCTTCGTAAAAGTAGTCTACTGCGCGCACCACCTCTGGCTCGGGCGATGGCTCCTCGTCCACGTCGTCATTATCAGTCTCGTAGGAGGCTTCTGCCGCGACTGCAAGAGGTGTCCCTTTCATGCGACGCCGCGCATGCGCCACGCACACGCACACTCACACAAACGGGTAGACCCCCTTTTCCTTTATACTGATGCAAGAGGTAAATTATGACACTTTGTCTAGCGACGCGATAAAAACTCGCCCTCAACCACACTCCACAAGTGTGACACACGCGCCATACCTACACGCCGAAATTGTTCCCACAAACGGCATCAGGCCCGTGCCGTAGAGTACGCGGTGTCATCGAGCATGCCGTTCATGACCCCGTTGCCACCCTGGGGTGTCTTAGTATCGACGTAGTTGTAGGGAGATGCCCTGTTGGCACAGTTGGTCGAAAGTAGACGCTTGCGCAGCCACGCGAGTGTATGCGGTTCGAGAATGTCGATTTCCTCTTCCGTGTACGGCTCCTGCACCCACAACTTGTCCTTTGCGTAGATCTTTCCATTGGGAATGTTGATATTATTGTCGTCAAAGTCTCGTAGCCACTCGTGCGTTTCCACAAGACCGCGCAAGGTATCGGCATGGCTGGGCTTGGGAACGTTGGCACTGTACTGCGACTCGTAGGTGATGTGGTGGTAGTCCAAGTTGCACATGACGCCAAACTTGTGCTGTATGCCCATTGGCTTGTTTGGAGGGAAAAAGCGATTGTGCACGAGCGCCGGCTCGAGATTGTCGCACAGCGGCCCAACGTGCTTGTTGGGATCGAGAGTTCCCCAGTAGTTGGAAGGGTAGAAAGGTGGCGGTCCTGGGTAGTTTTTGAACCCCTTTGGGTTGTTGGCCTTGTTGTACTTGCGACCCTGGTCCATGTTTTGTTTGTAGTAGTCCTTGCCTCCCTTGCTCGGGTCATCCGAATCGTAGTGCTTGTGCTGCCCACTCTTTAGTGGCATCCCTTCTTGCTGCAGCAGACGGCGACGCAGGTCTGGAATGAGCGGCTTGGGGCTTGGTCCATTGGCTTGCCACTGCGAGAGGCGCCAGCCCGTGAAAAGACGCAGCATGCGCTCGTTGGTATGCGATGGCATCACTTCGTGGATTGTGTCCTCATTGAACACGATCATGTGCCCTGGCGGGATCATCACCTTGTACGAGCGCGCAACGCACTTGTAGTGGTCGTCTTCGGCGATCTTCGCAAATCCAAACGGGTCATTGGGCGTATGCACCCGCTCCTCCGCCGAGGACCCGGGAACGCACGAAAAGGCCTGCTCAGTATTGTTGAGATTGACCCAGCCACCAAAGACGCGGTCGTTTGGGTTCGTGCCGAGCGCAATGTCGCGATGCCAAAAGTCTTCGCCTGGGCTCTGGTCAGTTTGGCGAATCAGCATGCGGTCAATGACCTGTTCGAGGTGCGTGGCGCCCTCGTTGTTCCCGCCTGGGCCCATGCCAAACAAGTCGCGAAATATTGCCATTCCGTGGACATGCATCCTCAGGGAGCGAACAAACTGGTTGTGGAAGCTTGAAGGGTTGTTGAGCGCCGCAAAGCCTCCGCCCACAAAGCGAAACGCCGTTCCCGGGTAAAATGCGCTTCTGGGGTCGCTCTGCGAAGCGTCCCAATCCCAAATCGATCGCGGCTGCCCCGGAACACCACCAGTCGGTCCGGCTTGCGCGGGAATGTCGACAACGTATTCTCTCCCATTGCCATCGGTGCGCAATTCCCAATGTTCGTCTTCGGGTGTCCACCATACCTGCTTTTTGAACTCAGGCATTCCCTCTTCGGTTGCGTGACGCATCGACTTGCGCCATTGTTCAAGGTCCTCCTGCTCGATCACCTTGTAGACGGCAACGCCCAGAGTGCGCGGGTCGCTGAGCGGTGGGAGCTGATGTGGCCGGAGCTGGTAATTTGGCTGTTGCTGCCGCTTCAGACGCGTCTGCTTGACCAGATTGTTCCACGTCTTCCCGGGCTTGAGCTGGCTCATGAGGGCCGCGTAGCTGTTGACGCCTCCGGGATCGCTGCCAATCTTTCGAATCAGCGCCTCCATGTCGGGCAGCCATCGCTTCCTAACGATGTCTTTGAACTCTTCAGTGTGCCGGTTTCCGACATTCTGGTTTCCGTGTTGCAGCTCGGCATCCCTTGCCGCATCTCGAATCCCGGGAAGGGCCGCAAGCTGCTCATTGTATGCATCTTCTGCGCCGTTGGCGTTTTCGTCCATCTTCTTCTTGGCCTCCTTGAGTTTGCGAAGTGCGCTCTGAAAATGTGCCGCTGCGACCAAATCCTCGCCAGGAAGGACGCTCGCATCAACGAGTCCCGTTTTCGTTTGCTGTGGGTAGGTCATTGGATCGGGAAGCTCGCCCACAAAGAGCGCAGTCGCGCTGTCATCGGGCAATGGCTCCAACTCGGGAGGTGCAATATTCGGCTGCTGCGCGACCGGTTCGCCATCTTCGTCGTCGGAATTGTCGTCGTAGATAACGACGCGTTTGCGCTTGGCCTCGGTGTCTTCTGTGGGAAACTTGTCCAGACACAGATCTTTGACGACGCTCTCTAGCTTGGGAAGACGCCGCATTTTTTTGAATCCACCACACCGTCCAATACACTCACTATACTAGACACGGGAGGTTATCGTCAAGCCCTCCTTTGTTGGGCAGTGCTTCTCGCTGGCATTGCATAGCGCAAGGTCGCCCACAGGGCCCAGCTCACAGAGGGAATCCTGCGAGACGTGCGAAAAGATCGACTGGTTGGAGCTCAATGTCTTCCACGACGAGCTGGCACACGATTGGCTGTCGTCGTCGGTGCTTGTTCTGCTAATACGTCGTCGATTTGGGCCACCGCCAGTCACAAGCGCCATGGCGTCGGGAATTTCGGATAGTGGCAGCACAACCATAGGAACGACGGTTTGCACACTCGTCGTAGTGGGCACTTCCCATATTTCTTGCGCGTTTTGGATGCGGCAACATAGCTCGGCTTGTGTGTACTCGTTGACAATCGCGCCACTCGGGTACGCGGCACGCTGTGCTGCCTGGAGCATCAGTTGCATACCCTCGGCAGTACCCACTGCTGCCGTCGCCGCTTCCATGGGTGTTGGTTCGGCCAGTCGCTTCCAAGTCACATACGCGGCAAGACAGGCACGGTGCATCGCGCGCCTCTCAGCGCCGAGTGCTTGCCAATGCGTCTCGTCCATGCACGCAGTTGAGGGACGCCAACTGTTGAGCGCCTCCTCGGCACAGCGAAGCGCCTTCCACAGAGAACCCTCCTTCCAAAAGTGGGCGCTGTGGTCCGGAATCGTGCTCATGACACCAAACACGACAAGAAGCGTGGCAGTGGCACCGACGGTAGTACAACTGTTGCCATACTTGTAGTCAATGGTTGGAAAATTCGGAGCCGACACCTCGGGAAGGGACGACCGCTCTGGTTGAACGACGCGACACGAGGCCATACCTCGGGCCAGGTGTTGCACATCAGCACCGCGCATGTACCGTAGCGACTCGGCCGCCGGAAGTAGCAGTGTGCGGATGCTGCGCAGCACATAGGCTCGTTCTCTAGGCAGGCCTCGACCCTCAAGATAGGCAGTGATATTCCCGAGCAGACAACCAAAGGTAGCACCAACCGTGGGGTGAGTATCGGTGCGCGCGCGTGGTAGAGACGTTCCAGAAGCCCCTGCCACCTTGCGCTTGCGTGGCTCCCCAGCACCGCCACTTGGTGGAGGCGGCGGCGCTAGCAGTAGACGGCGAAGTCCCAATTCGGGTTGCTTGTGGTAGGCAAAGAATCCCTTGAGTAGCAAGGCTCCCTCATTTCCGGCCGCTTCGCATTGACTTTTTGTCATTTGAACGGGCAGGCTTTGGACAAAGCGCTCATCTAAAAGCGGTGTACCTACAATGGATGGCGCCACTGCCGTGACGGGTGGAGTGGGAGGGACCACATTCGGAGCTCTTTCGTCCATAGGGTCGGATCTCAGCGTCTCCGTTTCCTTCAACATTGCACGCGAACTACTCTCTGCGGCGGGAGACGAACAGTTGAGCGAGGACGAGTTGATTGGCCTTGTGCTGGGATTCACCATAGTGTTTGCGGCTCTGCAAGCACGGTTGTCTACAGAGCTCGTCAAGAGACGAGCGCGAGTGGTTTCGGTTGCCAAGGACGCTGCCCGCGCGAGGCTCGCGTCGTTGAGGACCGAGCTGCACCACCCGCTCTTGAAGGGGTCCAGCACGGACGAAGCGCGTTTGTCTGTCACTCTTCTAGGCCAGCTCACTGACGAGTTTGAACAAACCTTTGTGAGTGAAGCTGGACGTGCTGCACTAGACAAACTCTCCGATCGACGATCGATACTCGACTTTGCCCACTTGTTGGTATCCATTTGTCAACGAATATGTGTGGCAATTTCCGTCCAGCTGCTCGCCCAGTCGGTGCGGGCGCAGCAACCGAGTCGTCTGGTCAGGACGGTTTCTCTCGTCGGACTTGCAACCTTTTTTGTCTTTGTCGAGTCGCTGACAGAGCGAACAATTGTGTAGCCGGTTAGCGGCACTGCAGCCGCTCGTTGTAGGCGTGCAAGTACACACTTGCCGCAAGACTAGAATCAAAGTGTGTGCGCGTGTGGGTGTGTGTGTGTGTCTGAGAAACCGACGAAGCCGAATATTTTTTTCCAAACACACACACACACACACTCACGCGTCTATACATGCACCCTTTACCCTGACAAACACTCGAGACATTGCCTAGACGGCCGTTTGCCGCGGTGCCTGTGCGTTTTTTACCAATCGCCCACCGTTGCGAGCAATGTGCAACCCGTTGAGCTTGTCGAGCACCTCCTGGCGGTCCTCTTTGAAATTGGGATCGTCGGGGTTCTCGTGGTATGCAGGACGCATGTGGGATTTAGGATTGTTGGGGTCGTACGTGTCATTCATGGGCGTGTGCACTGGGATTGCTCCCGGGTATGTGTTTGGACCATTCTCGTGCGCCACTGGATTTTTTCCATTTCCGGGAGCATGACCCTTGACCCATCGCTTGCCGTAGGAATTGATCTCCCACGCGGGACCCTGCGTATTCTCAGGCGCAAAACAGCGAATCACAAAGCACGTGCATCCACAAAACATCAACGTGAGAAGAAGTACAATCGCCACGAGAATGACCCACAGGGGAATGTCGAATCCGTTTTCGTCGTCATTGTCGGTGGCCACATCGGACAGCTTTCGCGCAGTCGTAAAGCCAAAGGCGGCCAGCTCGGCCGGTAACATTGAAAACCTCGCCCACTCGCGCACAGTGTGTACTACGCGTGACGTTGCCAATGCTCCCTCGTCTGAAAGGATAGCGTGCCACACGTTATGGTTAGTGTCGCTTGTCATAGGTCACAAAGGCGATTCCGGGAGGCACGGTGGTGACCCCAACAATCGGTGTCAACTCCAGCACGAGAGATGCGGCCCAGAGCGCCACTAGTACAAAGGCGGTGGCAATGGCTAGCTGCAAAACAAAGACGACAAAGGACCGGCGTATGGCACGTCCGCATGCATCTGCGGTCCCCATGCGCACCGTTTACACAGCACCTGGCGATTCTCGGTCCACTCTCCTTAGCGGATCATCTAGTGGCGCTAATTAGTCGGTGCTCAAAGGACTTATAAAAAGGAAAGGGCGCGAGTGGACACGCGCACACGCGCACACACACGCACCCTTTGCGTCCGGCATGGACGACTTTGACTTTCCAGACGCGTCGGAACTCTGGTCGGACGCAAAGAGTGTGTTTCGCAAAAAGAAGCAGGCTCCTGGGGCACCACCACCACAACGAGCGGCGCCAGCACCCAAGGCGCCAGCCCAACGAGCACTGCCAGCACCCGCAGGCGGCACGACGGACGAGGAAGCGCGCAAAAAAGCGATTGATGAGGGCATCGACCCGGCCACGTACGATCGTGTGAAACGGGGGTCTGACTGGATCGAACGCCAGTTTTCGAAGATCGATCGAGGGGTCGAGCGCGTGCAACGGGGCTTTTCACGACCGGCACCAGCAGCAGCACCACGACCGGCACCCGCAGCAGCGCCACGGCCGGCACCGCCCGCGGCCCCACGGCCGGCACCAGCAGCAGCGCCACGGCCGGCACCACCGCCGCCACGGCCGGCACCACCGCCGCCACCGCCGCCTCCGCCGAGCCAGGCCCAGGGAGCGGGCCTGTCCGAGGCGCAGATTGAAAACGTCCAGGCAATTGCAAGCGACAAGTCCTACCGCTCGCAGGCGGCCGGCCGGTTTGCGCGGCGAGTGAGCGCCGTTCCCACCGAATCGGTCAAGCTCGTGCAGACCGCCGTGAATACGGCCACGCGCATCGGAACACAGTTTTCGCAATGGCTGGCCATCCTGCTCGTGCTCTTTCTCCTGCACCAAATCTTTTTGTGGGTCGACCGTGATCCCGAAAAGGCCTTTGACCAGGGCGCATTGCTCTTTGAGATTGCAGAAATCTCGTGGGACACGACGAGCATCTTTTACAATTCGGCCGTCGACGTTGTCAATGCCGGTGTCCTGCCCGTGTGGAATGCGGCCTCGTTTTACGTCGTGGAGCCCACGGTTGTGCTTGCGCTCGAGGTCTTCTCGCTCGCGTTCACGCACCAGCACTGGCAGGGGCTCTTCAGCGAGGACGACTTTCCATACAATGGGCTCGACTGCACGGCCACGTTTAAGGTGCTCCCGACAAACACACACACACACACACACACACACACACACACACACACGCATGCGCGCACGCAACAGTCAGAACCAGTTCCCGCAAGCCGCCCCTTTTTTGCACAGTCGAGCGAATGGTGCGGGCGTGCCGCCGCCTACGCGGCCCGCCTCGAGTCGGCCGAAAAGGCCGAGGGGTACGCCGATTCCTCGGGCACCTACGCGGCCGCTTCGAGACGCATGCTTTCCAACCTGTCCCCTTTGCGCCGCAACGCCACCATCGACGGCTTTCGAGACACCGACGACATTTACGTCTTTGGCATCGCCACGGCACGCCGATTGGCCGAGCTGGGTGCCGAGAGCAACGACAACCTTGTGGCACCGGCCTATGACACTAGCGCGTTTAACGATGCCATCCTCGACTTGGGAATGCTCATCATCTCGCTCGGGTCGTCGTTTGTCGATGTGGCCTTTGCGGTGGCGGGGGAGATTCTGACGCAGGTGTTTTCGGTGCTGGTCGACTCCTTCTTCTTCCTGCTGCGGTCGCTGATGATGGTGCTCAAGATGCTCGTTAGTACGCTCTTTGCAACTCCAACCACACGCGCTCAACCCCTTGGCTCACACTTGTGCGCGCGTGGCAGAGTCCGGCATGCTCACGACCGTCCTCGGCATCGGCGTGGACTTTGTGATCATCGTGCGAAGCGGCCACTTGAACCCGCCCTATAGCTTGCGCATACACGCCCCTCTGCTTGCCGCACAGTTCTTCACCGAGATCGCCCTTCCCTGGCTCTTTGCCGCCATCGACCTGCTCCTGTGCGTCATCGACTTTCTCACGCCCTCGGGCTGGAACGAGCAGCTCCGGTGCGTTGAGGAGCGCTGCTTTCGGGGACCCAACATTGTCGCCGACATGCTCGTCTTCACGCACCTGCCCATCGTTCTGCACCGCTACACGGCCGTCATGGAGGCGACGCTCAACTCGCGCACGGGCAAGCGCTTCTTTGGCAACCCAGGGCCGGGCATCTTTTCCGCCAAGAGCCGCACAGTTGATCCCGACACGGGCCGGCCCATTGAGCGCACCGAGACCGAGAGCGCCAGCATGGGCAACCCCATCTACGAGTTCAACTTTGCCGACTCGTTCAAGGAGCTGCTGCCCACCATGGGCGCCGAGCAGTGCGGCGGCTGCTTCAACTGCAAGGTGCGAATATGGAAGCGCGAGCTCTAGTCCAACACTTTAGCACACTTGCTAGCACTGCATTCGATTTCACACCACCCCCTACCATGGCAGTGGCCCGAGATCCGGCTCATCTGGCTGCTCACGGCCAGCATCGGCAGCCTCTTCTCCGAGCAAAACGTCAACGGCTACCGCGGCAACGTCACCGCCCACTGCCTCGCCAATGGCAGCTGGTACACGGATGCCTGCGGGCCCATGGGCGCCGAGCTGCTTCCCTACCGCACATGGTTGTCTCGTGGCTACACGGCCGGGTTTGTCGAAATCGATGCGCGCATCTTTGACTCGTACGCGGCCACCATCGTCAAGCGCTCGCGCGAGATGGGCGCCAGCTCGGACGACTTCTTCCCGGAGCTCGTGCAGGCGGCGCGCAACTGGGAGTCGGTGCGCAGCGACGCCGACAAGATTCTGCGCGCCGACTTTGGCAACGACGACGCCGAGAAGGCCGCGCCCTTTGTCTACCACATCTGCCGCAACCACCGCCACGAGGCCAAGTCACGCGGGCTCGACTACGACATGCCACACGCGTACTACGACCTCGCGAAAGGCTCGATTGAGCGCATCACTGGACAATTTTTATGGGACCAATGTCGCAGATGGAAGTTTGAGATTTTCAGCGACTTTGGTCGCTGGGCACACCAGGCCGTCTACGACATCCAGGCGTGCACCGAGGACAAGGTCGAGTGCAAAAAGGAGGCAAGGCGCTGCTATGGCTCGTGCTCGGGCGTCGACGGCTCCGAGTTTAAGCACGACTTTGCGACCATCGTGGCGCTCACCGAGCTGAGCGAGTTTGTGCTAGGCGACGGCTTTGACAGCGCGGCTGCGGCAAACTGCACCGTCAAGAGCTACGTCTTCAAGGTGCCCACGTTTGCGGGCGGTGACTCGTTCAAGACGTGGGCGGCGCGGCTCCAAACGCGGTCTGGGATGACGGCGATCGGTGCGTAGGCCATGCTCACCCTTTGCAAGACCAGAAAAATACCCACTTGCCCTTTGCGATTGTGCCCAGACAAAGGGTGGTGTGAAAAGAGCGCCGCCAGCTGCTCGGTCATCCAGCGTGTGCTCGAGCATAGCCCGCAGCTCACCTTTGTCAACGGCGAGTTTCGCCACGTCTACTCGAGCGTCGGGCCGAGCCCGCCGCCGCCGCCGCTGCCGCCGCCTCGTCTTTTCAACTATGCGCCTCGTCCCCCGTCGCCGCCGCCGCCGCCGGGGGTGCCACCGCCGTTTTACGCGGTGCGTGCACGCTTCAAACGACCGTGTGCTCACCACCCACCAGTCTCACACCGTTTTCCAAATTGTGCACACAGGACGCCGAGGCCTGCATTCCATTGCCGCGTCTCGCCGACTTTGGCCTCGACCTCGGAGTCGATGCCGTCGAGGGCGCTCCCATGGAAGAGCGTGCGAGTTGCCTCTTTGTGCGTCGCATTGCCGAGGAACGGCGTCGTGCGTCGGCCTGCTTCTCCAGGGTGTCCAGTCCTGACCCTCCGCCTCCACCGCCGGCCTTCAACGTCACCGAGACCTCGGGCGCCGGCAACCTGCGGGCCCAGCGGGCGCGATTGGGCGACTTGGAAAAATACGACGAGCCTCGACGCACCGACACGGCCCAGTGGGCCTTTGACAAGTCGGGCGCCATCGACGGCACACGAGCGCTCATCGATTCGCTCGGCGAGACCAACCCTGTGCTCAAGAGCTTGCTGGACACGGCCATGGACGAGATCCAAGCCGCAGGGGGTCGTCGACTGCTGCAACGCATCGAGTACGAGACCTACATGACCGACGTCTTGGTCACGCACGAGCTCATGTCCTTCTACGGCAAGGGCGGTATTCCTGGCGTGACGATTGGCTCTGTAATGCTCCAAAAATCGAACCCTAAATACTAACCATGTACAGGAAAATCAACGCAGTCTCCTTCAACTTCTGGTCCAACACAAGTTTTACGGATCTCTGAGATCTGATTTTGCACCGTTTGCGCGTGCGCAGTGCCAATCTCTTTGCGAAGCCACAAAGCAGGACGAGCGCGCCAAGCACGACGAGCACTGTAACGCGTACGCCTTCAAGCGGGCGGCGCCGTTTTCGTTCACCGACCAGACGGGCTGGTGCTACCTCCTGCAGAATGCCGGTGGGTGCAAGCTGGCCGACTTTTCCGCCGAGCTGTTGGTGAGAAACATCGAGTCGGAACGGCAGTGCAGCGCGAGCGCTCCTGGTCTTGACAGTACGCCATACAATTCAAACAATGCACACTCAAACCTCTACACACCTCATTGAGCGTAAACCTGTAACCCATTCCAGACCCGGTCTGCATCGGCATCCCGAGCACCAGGGACGACTCGCGCGTGCTCGACCACGCCGACGCCGCCGCCATTGCCTACGAAGTGCCCTACGATCGGTACCCTGCTCCAGGAAGTCGCGGACTTCCATTGCCCAGAACGCAGGTCGAGGCCATGTCCATGATTGCCTACGCCCGCGTCAACGGTGTCACCGCGTTTTGGAGTGCGAGTCCCAATACCGACGCGGGCGACGTGAAAATGCATTGGCCTGCCGAAGGAGGAGAGATGCTGCTGGTGCGCCAGGGCGAGAGCCGGTGCATCCTCGTCTCGAGCGGCGTGAGCCCAAGCGAGAAGATGTACGCCCGGTTCCGCACGTGCGACGCCAAGCTCGCCTCTGGAATACTTACAACGGCCGCCGCCGCCGCGCCACCACCACCACCCGGGTCGACGGTCAGCCACTGGTACGACCCCAAACAGGTGCGAGTGTGCCCTGTAGCACCACCGCCCACGTCCAGATCACCGCCCACAGCAGCCACGCCTCCAAGAGCATGCGCCGCTCCGTGTGCTCTGGAGGCTCGTCGGGTGGCTCGATCCACGCACTGAAACGCTCCACCACCCCTGTTGCTGTCCAGGCACCACCGCCGCCGCCCTCCATCAAGCGCGCGGCGCTCGAGCTCTTTGTCCGTCGCGAGGTGCGCCCCCGCGTCGAGCTCATCTGCGCCGGCGGGCTAGAGGGCAGCCGGCACCAGAAACTCTGCCTGGCGGTCGCCCAGTCGCTCGGCAAGTGGCAGCCCATTGCTGGAGCGGGCATCGTGGCGCCGTTTTGCGAGCGCATCTGCTGGCACTCGTGCCAGGGCGAAGCGCACATTGGCGGGGTGCGAGATTGTGCGATTCGAACCAAGAACACAATTCCTCTCCCTCAGTACACGCCACGTTTGCATCTTTTGCGCAGGCCGACGACGGCTTCGTGGAGTGCCCGACCGAGAGCTGCGCTCACGACTCGTGCCTCGACTTTTTGCTCAGGTGCATTCATTCGAACAACGTCACTGTCCCTATACACTGCTCCATCACTAACAATTCTTGTGCAGGGAGTGTCCACCCGTGGTCGCAGCCGAGATCCAGAGCCTCTACGACACGACATGCTCACTCGTGCCGCCCAGCCCACCCAGCCCTCCCGCGCCGCCACCGCCTCCACCGCTTCCATTTGTCGATCGCAACCCGCCGCCTCCCGCGCCGCCACCTCCTCATCCCTACCGCGAAATTCGCTCTCGTGATGGAGAACAGGACTACGATTCAGACTGCCAGCTGATCTCGTACCTGGCATGCAAGAATGTCGTCGCCGACTACGCCGCAGAAAACAAAGGCGTTCTCAACGTGCTGCGCGTCTCGGCAGCACCGTGCGAGGGCTTACCCGACGAGCCATCGTGCTTCTTGGTGCGCCGGAATTCTAACTCCGACATTCACATCGAATATAGATGATACTTGCCACCCACAGCCCAATCCTCTACGTTTACACGTTCCCAACACTCGTCGTCTAGACGATCGACGGCATCATCTATCACATATCTAAATGCATACCTATGCTTGCGCATTGCGCAAACTCTAGATAGCTTATACCGCCCACTACACAATGCGCGGATTGATGCCGTCGACACACCAGTGGCTTCTGATGCTTCAGCTGCACTGGAGTGCAGTACCCAAATGCCACTGTTCTCGACCGAAGATTCGACCTTTTGAATGGTGTGGCGCAACTTGGGTGCATTTCTATTCGACGCTTGTTCACTTTTTGTCGCCCATCGCAAGTTCTTGACGCGATTATCCGAGCGGTTCTTGTTGATGTGGTCTGCTGTATGTTGGGGCGAAGGCATTGGTCCCACAAACGCTTCCAAGATCAAGTGGGATAGCTGAAGTTTGTTCTGCTTCTTGCCGTCCATCTTGATGTACACCAGCCTGTAACCGTTTGGGTTGCAAGAAGGAAATGCTTTGTGAAGCATGTCCATCGAATATCGACCTTCGCTCGATACCCAACACCCATGGCTGTGCAGTTTCCATTCCTCGCCGTCGAGGTCGTCATCTGGAACAAATCCGCCGAAGTAGCGCTTTGAGGTAATCAAATCTCTTGATAACCCGAGCGTTTCTGCTGCCAGACCAATCGAATCAAACGTGTGCAATACCCCGTCAACATTAACATTGACGCGTTTGGGTCGCGACCCTCCGATGTTGCTACCGGTACGATTTGCTGCTTGCTCAATTGAAGATGCCCAACGCAAATTGTGTCGGTGATTATTACCTCGATCTCCATCAATGTGGTCCACTGTTGCTCCTTTGATGTACTGTTCCAATCCTGGATCGTTGAATACGACGTGGACAAATCGATGTATCTTTATCGATTGAACGAGGCGACTTCCCGATTTCTGAATACCAACCGATCGATAGCCCTCTTCATTTGCCGACGGGACGTATACATGCCCTTTCACACTCTTGTATCTCCCATGGCTAGAAATCATCTCAGGAATCCGGGTGTATCCATTACCAGACCCCGCAAGCAAGCGCGAATTGACACGTTAGCGCGTTTCGTTGCGCAGGGATGCCAATACGGCAGCAAGCATGGTGGATTGTATCGATTCTTGCTTCCGGCGATGCAGGCTGAATTCAATGCGTCCAACTCGTACCGCTGCAGTCAGGCCGAGATGCCCTTTTGCGCGTGCGGAAACCCCGCTTCGCCGCCCCCTGGAGCACATGCACCACCTCCACCCTTTGTCTACACCGAGGAGTGGCACGCCCAGCCGAGCTACGTCGAAGGCGAGCATCCCGTCCTTGGAGGTGGCATCACCGATTCCGCACAAATCTGGACCAAGGACGAGGGCCAGGTCTCGGCGCTCACCAAGCGTCTGGTCAATGGGCGCACCATCGACCTCGCGCTCCGCTCGAGCCACCAAGTCGTCGATTGTCCTGGAAACGACGACGCCGAAGCCACGTGCACGCGCTTTTGCGCACAGGAACACCTCGGGTTTTTGCGCGCCGTGGCCGTCACGGGTGCGCGACGCACGCCTCCGCCACCACGGAGCCCGCCGCCCTACGAAGCGCCGAGCCCGCCGCGACCGCCGTGGAATCCCTTTTCCGAGTGCCTCAACACGTGCGAGGGCAATCGCGTGCTCCACGTGGACGACACCCGGTGCAGAGACGGCGGGAAAGGCGGGTTCCTCCCAACGCTCTGCGAGTACTCGACCCACTGCCGCAACTGCGGCTTTCGGGAGCACACCAATGTCATCGTCTCGGACGATTCGTGCCCGAGCTCCTTGAATGGCATCTGCGAGGACGGCGGCACCGGCTCTAGCTTCTTTGCCGAGACCGCGTTTGGCTACGGCGGCGTCACGCACCTGTGCGGCCTTGGGACGGATTTCACCGACTGTGCCGAGCACGGTGCACGCACCACGCAGGAGATTGGGTACGACTCCTTTCAGGGCGTTACAAACGTTACGCGACCTGTGCCACCGCCACCCATGCCCAACGAACCACCTCCGCCATCACCGCCGTTGCCACTCGTGTCCGCGTGCACCGGTTGCCGTGCGTGGTTTGTCAAAAACGAAGACGCCATCAACCCAGCAGGATGGAACAAGCATGGACGCTACGCGTTCAAGAGCACCTGCACTGGCATAGTAGAGGCGTGCAATGTTCAAAAGGCTGCATTGGAAACGAGCTTGGGTACCACAGTAATCGAGCTGTGCTCGGACGGCGGCGCAGGGTCGCACTCGACACTCACAGACGCCGATCTGGATTCTCTGGACGATGATCGCGACGGCAGGGGTGTGCGCTCCTATTACACCAGCGAGACGGGTGTGCCCAAGCTTGAGTTTGCGTGCGACTATGGAACGCAATGCGTACACAAAAACGACGAAACGGTCTACGATTTGGGGTACCGCTCTCCGTGCGGCACGGATCAGCGCCCTCGCGATACGGTTGCTGACCCCGAATGTGCCGATCAGCTTGGTCGAGCCACGGGTGAGTGTCGCGACGCGTGCTGGGTGGATACAACTGGCATCGCACACTTTGACGAGGAACGTTTCAATCCCGACATACTGTCAGGAGCGCTTGCATCTGACAAGCGATGTCACGATGGTGGACTTCGTGCCGTGTCCAACAAGTGTCCGTATGGAACACAGGCGTCACGGTGTGGCCCCGGTCGACCAGTAGCGTATAACAGACATGTACCCGAAGCGCAGAGCAGCCGTCGGCTTTCCGAAGATGGATCCCGCGATTGGCTCAACACGCCTCTCAACGGGCGCGAGGTACCCCAGGGCTCACTGGAGCTGCGATACATGCCACCGCCTCGCCCACCGCCACCGCCGACCACGTCCCTTCCGACCGCAGCTCCCGGGGTCGTCGCCACCCACTCGCCACCACCACCTCCGCCGTCTCCACCGCCGTCGCCGTACCCACCACCACCGCCACCCTCGCCGCCGCCACCCAAGCCGCCCGCCTCCTTTGATCAATGCGCGTGCAGTTGCTTTACGGAAGATTCGACGAGTAACGAGGGCACACGCATGGCCGGTTGGTCCGACCTCGCCGTGCGCGCCCGCGCCACGAGCGTCGTATCCACGGCCGTGCTCTATCGCGCGCACGCCGTGATCACGCGCGGCCGTGCCATCACCACCTCTGGCAAGCTGTGGATCAATGGTCAAAGCAACACCATTGGTCGATACGTCCATTCAGACGCCACTCGCGCACGGGTGGCGCACTTGGTCTCGGGCTGGAAGCAAGACCCCGTCACGGGGCAGGCGCTGCTGCTCAGCAGCAATCCGCTCAAAGAGGCCTACCTAGGCCACAAGCCGTGGTGGTGGGAGGACAACTATGGAGTCTCCAGCGCGCAGCGCGCATGGAGCGTGCTGCCCAATTCGGTTGCGGGTGCCGAGGCCATTCCCTTTTGGCGCGACCTGTGCGCCAGCTTGTGCATGCGCAAACATGGCGACGACGTCGAGCTCATGGAGGTGGACTTGCGCAAAGGTCTGTACGAGGGCAGCCAGTCCGATGTTGCGCCATCGACGTGCGACTGCTATGCGTACGACGACTTGGCCAAGTTGAATGCCAGCACGGCCGCCGCTGCGCAGCACACACCCTCGCAAGCGGCGCCCAATGACTTTGCGGTCATGCAGTTTCTGGAGACGGCCACGCTCGTCAACCACTACATTGGCAGCGGCACCTACGACAATGGCCTTCACTATCGCAAGTTTGTCAACCTGTATGCGGTGCAACGCAGGGAGTGGCCGTCGCATTTTGTGGACACGCAGCAGTCGAGCATTTTTTACGAGCGTGCCTTGGAACCAGGGTACACGATTGACGCTGGCGCTCTCAACGGCGATGCAGGCGCCTATGTCAATGCCGTGCCGGATGTGGTCACGCGCGAGGACTGTCTGAACGAGTGCGCCATGCACAACGGCGGTACCGACGAGGAGATGCGACCGCGCCAAGACGTCAAGACAATGGTGCACGACGCAGCATCGAAGACGTGCTGGTGCACGACAACCGACTGGCTCGATTCCACCTACGACGACGACATCACCTACGCTCCACACACGGATGTCAACATGGCGATTGTCTACCGCGTCCAGTTTTGTGCCGGCGTCGCGGGTGGGTCGTCACGCTCCGTCGTCTATCGAAAGATGCCCGATGGCACCGATCCGCTTCCGGTGTGCCATGGCATGCCAGTCGGGGCTGGAATGATCCTCTCGAATGGTTCCATCTTCTTTTCCCAAGACCCCGGCTCCGTGACGCGGCCCATCGACCTGCAGTGCCGCGCGGCGTGCGACGCCAATCCCGACTGCGCGATGGCGCACTCGGTATGCCCAATTCATGATAGAATATTAAACTTATGCCCATTGAACTGCCTGCTCGTGTGCGCAGATGATCGAGACGTTTGAATACCACCAGCTGGCACACGCGCTGCCGCCGCCTCCAAGTCCCCCGGCTCCTCCAAAACCACCGCCTCCCAATGTGCCTCCTCTGCCGCCTATGCCGCCAGCGCCGCCGCCCGATGGCGTCGTTGGAAAACGCGTCTGGTCACCCGCAACGTACAATTCTCCTCCCGATGGCACGGACGACGCCTCCGATGGCCTCTTTCACATCTATTGCGGCTTTGAGTGGACCGACACCAACGGTGTGGCGCAATCGTGGCGCGCGAGCATCCACAGCGGCCTGTCGCAGGTGGGCGTGCTGCACACGGCGCGCAAGATGATCGACCAGGGCACCTACGCGTCGAGCCTTTGCCCCTTTGAGTGCACTCGCTCCATTATCCGACACGGTGTCACTCCCGTCAATGAGGACAACCTGCTGAGTGGCGCTGGCCTCGACGGAGAGGGGTTCCTCTACCCGGGCCGCACCGACACTGGACACGGGTTTGCACGTTTTGACTCTGCCAGCGGGTCGGACGAAGGTCGTCTCGTGCCCTTGCACATGGAGCATAATGTGACGCTTGACCAGTGCGACGACATCGTGCGCGCGCACAATCTGCTGGCTCCGCACGCCGTGTGGCTCATTCGCGAGGCGGACGCGGCGGAGGAAGCGTCGGTGGCACGCCTTGGCGATTGCGGGCTGTTCCTCGGTGCACGCTCCGAGGTGGACGCCCGAATATGGCGCGCTTTTTACCGATACGCGCGCCTCGTGCTCAACCTGGGCCACTTTGAGGCCTTTGTGGACGATCACATCAAGGCGGCTGCCGTGCACACCTCGGCAGAGGGCGAGTGTGACAGCAGCAACAGCCGCGTGTGTGTCTGGTGGTCCGAATTCAATCTGGATCGCGAAGAACTCAGCTGCCGTCCCGCGCCGGATGCCTCCAATATTGTGACGCCTGCCCTGCTTCTGGCGGTCCTTGCCGACGCCGACGTGCGCTACCCACCACCGTCACCGCCGCCTCCAGAACCGCCCACCCACCCATCGCCGCTGCCTCCGCCACCCGGCGCCATTCGGTGTCAGCTGGCCACTGTGCCGTCGGCCAAGTACCGCAAAACGCAATACACGAGCAGCGCCACAGGAATGGTTCACCCAGTTCCGTTGCAGTGCTGGCGTTGGAACGCTGATGAGAACTGGCCCCCTTTTGTGGTTCACAAGGATTTGTACGCGGCCGATCCTCGTTGTGCACGCGAGGATACCGCTGATGTGGACGCATTGTCCACTCGCAGAGTGCAATGGGAAGGCGATTTCCGACAGTCGGAGCTTACGACTGCACTCTACGACCCATTTTACGGCAATACTGACAACTGCACTGCACTGGAGGACCTGATCAAAACCCTGCCATCGACGCGAGGCTACATGCCACCGTCGTCTCCCAGCGTGCCTTCGGTCGATGAAGACGTGTATAGAAGCGATGCGCGGTACTGCCTCGACGGAACGTACCCGTCGTACTCCTTCGACCTAGGAGTAGCATGTGAACGGGGCACGCACGTTAGCGCGTGTGGACTTCACGAGGACCTCGTACGCGATCAGCCACTTGCTGATGCACAAATTGTGCTCGACCAGTTGCGATCGCCCGAGGGACCGGCATTTCGCGATTGCTTTGACACCGACGTGCCCGACTACGAGTGCTGTCATGCATCCCACGACTTTACTGTTGGATCTCCAATCGGAGAGCTTGGGGAATGGCAAGATTCCATGGCCATGAACTTTTGCAACTACCCAGACCACGTGGATGTTTTGGACGGGCGTGCAGAATGCGATCCGCAACAAACGGGACACTTTCAGTCCAAGACGGGGTGCGCGGCGTATTGCGCAAGTGCGTTCCAGCGCGAAGGTGATGATGACACGTGCATGCCCGACGTGCCCGAGTGCAACAATTGGGTGCGACCCGAAGAATGGCCCAACGACGACGTGGTTGTGGTGAGCGCGCAGTGCATTTGCGGTCCCAAGCTCGAAACGCTCATTACGGCGGGAACGTACACGCAGCGCGGTACCGAAGGATGGGCAGCGATGGGCAACACCGACGGCCGTCGGATGCAAGCCGACAATTCGTGGCGCTGGCCCGATCCACTCGCGCAGTCTATCCGACCTTTTCACGGGGCACACTTTGACGTCTCCGATCCGCTCTACAAGGTCATCATGGCCTTTCGCACCGAGTTGTTGCCGACGGATGCCAAGTGTGCCTACTACTTTGACCTTACAAGGCCTATGGATGTTGGGTATGTGGGCGACGGTGGCGTCTACGACAAACCACTCGCGTCGTTTTCACAGGATGGTTCCGATTACGAATTTTATTACGACATCTCGCGTTGCGTGTCGACGAGTGAGCTGGACGAGTGCTGTATGGTGCACCGTGGTGAGACATCCATGAGTCGGGTGTGGCTGCAAAGCACCGGCATGCAAAGCATCTCCGCGGTAAACGCGTTTGGCGAAAATTATCCAGTGGGTGCGACCGTTCACAAGTCCAAGGTGGCCGCAGTGGGCAACTTTGACAATGACGACTATCCAGACATCATCATCGGAAACCGCCTGTTTCCTTCCAGGATGTTTACGAGATACACTCAAGTTGGAGTCGTGGCGGGTACCGATGCATCGACGATACGCCTATACGACGGCACCACAAATACAATGACGTGGGACGAGTGCAAGATCGAATGCCTCCGCGATCCGACGTGCAACGCCTTTGTGTACGGCAACGATGGACAAACGGCATGCGTGGGGCTTTACAATGTCCATTTGACTACTGGTTTGTACGCGGATGAGGTGTTTGCTGCTCAAGGTGGTGCTACCAACGTCGACACATACCTGATTGAAAACCAGGGCAGCAACTTTGGCAACCGTCCCGGCATTGTGATTGGGCCCAAGGACTTTGCACAAGTCTACGCTGGCAACATCAACGGCGATGCCTACGACGACGTGGTGGCCGTGTACGAGGACGGGTCTTTTGAAATATTCCTCACCGTTTACGACGTGTACAACACTCGTCTTGCCACCTCTGGCGGTATCGGCTTCCACTCCATTGCCGTCAAAACGGATCTCGTGGGCCACAAGATCACCACGGTCAACTTTGTGGGAACGCTCTTGGGCTACGGCACCGACTGCCATGGAGCCGAATGGGACTGTCCCGAAAACACCCAGCGCGCCGTGTTTGTTGGCACCGAGGACACGGATGACTACGTGTGGGTGTCGACCAAGGTCAAGGACTTTGATGCCACCGACATGGGTGATGGCTATCCACGAATGGACTTTGCTGTCAAGTTCACGCCTCTAAAAAACACCAAGCACCGCACCCTCAGCTCGACGCGCTTCTTTGCAGACTATGGCATGAAGCACGAAGCGCTGGCCATTGGCACCGGAAGCGAATCGCCAAACTCGGTGGCCTACCTTGGCACCGAGGGGTTTGAAGAGCGCGTCATCACCGACGAGGAGGCGCGATACGAGGAGTCGGTTGCCGCCGCGGCCGCACGCGTCGCGCCTGGCATCAACCTGATCTGCTTCGCCAATCGCGGTGCGCGCAACCGGTGTCACCGCCTCGTGGCCTACCCCGAGTGGACGCAACAGCGCCGCACTTTTCGCCCAGTGTCTCTGCCTCATAAGGCTCCGCCGCCCAGCCCGCCGCCGCCGCCTTATTGGGCGCGCCCGCCGCCGCCGCCTTGGTGGGACCGGCGCAATTTGCAGGCACGCACAGACGACGTGATCGACGCCGTGTCCGCCGGTGGCCAGGCGTGCTGGAACGATGACGAGAACGGTGCGCTTTTTGGGATCAGTTCGGTCCAACTGTTTACGCCGCCAAGGAACGAGTATGCCAACCTGCACTGGGGAAGAGGCGACCAAGAGTTGCTCAATCGGGAGCACCACATTTTTGTCGGGGAAACCATCGATCTCAACCTAACCAGAACGGAAGTCTGGGGCAACTGCTTCCAGATGATCACCAATTACCGACTCGCACTCAGCAGCACGTATCAGGAATACGACACTTTGATGTACCTGGCTGTCCTCACAGACGAAAATACATACAGTTGCTACTACAGCGACAAGTCGAGTATTCAACCCCTTTTGAGGACACTCTATTCGCGCGACCGAGGCATTTCCCAACGCGATCGTTTTGCTCCATTGGAAGCATACACGCTTCCACTCCCATCGGAGTACACCGAAGGCACCGTACTGGAACCAGGCCACAGTCCAACAACTGGCGCCGTCTTTGGGTCGCCGCCCTGCGCGTCGGACACCGATGCGTGTTGGGGGACCGACACAACCGATCGACTTCTCATCCAGGTCTATGTGACCGACCTGGAGTCGAACTTCACATTTCCAACTCCGCCGCCGCCTTCACCTCCGCCGCCAATGCCACGCACCCCGCCGGTTGGCACCATAGGAGCCGCTTGTGGCTCGGCAACTGCTAACCGCGCATGCTGCAGCTACCGACAATACGCGCGTGGATCGGGAATCACAAATACTTGGGAGTATTACGATCAGCTGATGACATGCGTCGAGGAAGGCACGGATAACGCGCATTGTTCAGAACAGGATTCCTGGCTTGCGATCGAGGCATACGATAAAGATTATCTCGCGTTCGTTTACACTGATGGATCTGTACCCCCTCGCCCGGGTGATGTCCCTGAAGTGTGCCACTTTCGGTCGAGCACCGAAGAGTGGTGGGAAGTCCAGGATTTCTTCATAACTCTTCCGGATACAATTGGGGGAGGTTTCAACGAACCAGCATACAAGTTCACTGTGAGCACTTCAGAAAGTCTGTTTAATGACTGCAGCTATAGCTATACCTCGGACAGGTGCCTGATTGGTGCACTTCGGGCTGTCAACTACGACTTTACGTCGCACGTTGGTAGGTTAGGAAGGGGAACCTATCTTGGCGTCCCGGGCGACGGCCCACAAGGCGGAACCGGCCCTGGTCTCTTGGGTGATGGCAGTCTTTGGCCATACTATATATACTACTATCATGGGTGGAGCGATCCAAACAGCGACTATGTGTTTCGGTACGACTCAAGCGTTCAATCGGCTGGATATCTCAACGATCGTTACAGTTTTCCATTTGACATCCAGTACACTGATGGCTTCCCTACGACTCGACGCTTGGCCGATAACAACAGCGGGTACACCGACGACATTCCAGCGACTCGACGCTTGGCCGATACCACCAGCGGGTACACCGACGACATTCCAACGACTCGACGCTTGGCCGATACCATCGACCGCGTAGACATCATCAAACTGCATTGCAATCCGTGGGACCCGGACAGCCAACTTCTTCCCCTTCCAGGTCAAGGCAGAAACACTGCTCAGGACCTCGTCGCGTGTCGCGATCTTTGCGACAGCACGCTTGACTGCAATGCCATTGCGGCGGTACCATTCAGAGATTCCGGTACCAACCGACGACCCGGATGCTACATGTTCTCAAAGACGTTTGACTGCAACAATGCCGATTTAAACAGCTTGGTGCCCATTGAAGCACTGATGGACATCGAATATGGAACCCTGGAAGATTCGGGAATCGTCTTCCAGAGGCGCATGTGTGACAATTCAAACTCGTTTGCCTACGCACAAACCGACTACGGCGCGAGCTCGTCGATTGCGTTTGGTGAAGAAGTGGACAATGCCGACATAAAGGTCGCCTTCTTGGACCTGGACGACTATGCCGACGTGGTCACCGTGTCCGGTCGCGACCATGTCAGGATCTATCGCGGCGACTACCATAGCCATCGCACGGGCGACTTTTCCACCCGCGTTCCAGAGACCTTGTCACAGCAATCCGTCGGGACTCGGTTCTTTTCACCCAGACCACCCTCGCCTCCACCACCACCTTCGTCGTCCCCCGATTCGCCGCCACCGCCCTCTGGATCGCCAGCACCGCCCCAAATGCCGTCGCCTCCCTCCGACCCAGCAGCACTCCAGTCGGTCAACAACATTCTGTCTTGCATTCAAGAACCAAAGGATTCCTACTACTTGTGCTACGACGATGAAAGCAAAGGGTGGGACAGAAATACAAACTCGCCCATAGAAGGAGGGTGCGATGTCTCGCTTGATCCAAACGACATGCAGTGCAACGACCCTGAAGCAGACCAGTACATTCAAGATGGCGCCCAAGCAAACTGCCAAAGGGGGTACGATTGCTCTGCCTGCGGAATTGTTATGAACAAGAACGGCGTGTTCTCTTACGTGCCAGGAACGCAGCACAACAACGGAGTTCCCCGAATCAACGATGTAAGCAACTTTGACTGCTGCTACGAATTTTGTTACGAGTTCAACCTGCGTGGCATCGGGTGCCCTCCATGCACCGGAGGAGGACGTCGGATGAGCGAAGAGGTTCCCTACACACATTCTCCGGGAGATGCCAGCGCAAACAATGTCGAAATGGCCAATGCGTTGCAGGTGTTTGTGGCCGACTTTGACAACAATGGACGCCAAGACCTCTTCTTGCACGCGCCTGCGCCTTCTGCCGGCTCGTGCGCGCAGCGGTGTCACAGCCAACATCGATTCGGCTACGACAGCTTCGAGGTGCCGCATACCCTGGCCGTGGCACTCGACGACGAAGTCACACCCAGCTGGTGCTACTGCGGGCCACACTACGACCTCATGATTGGCCCCAACCCTCCGCCCAGTCCGCCTGCACCACCGCCGTCGCCCTCAGAGCCACCGGCACCGCCGCCCATCCCAAGACCCGATGCGCCGCCGCCCTCGCCGCCGTTTCCGATTCTTCGCGCCGTCGGGCTCTGCACGCTGCATGCCGGCTTCGACCTCCCTCCCACGTCGCCACACCCACCGCCAACTCCGCCACAACCACCCAACCGGCCCTCGCCGCCATCACCTCCGCCGCTGCCGCCCGGCACGCCACCCGCACCGCCCACGCCGCCCCCA
>Ga0208973_1000409_pt1 | contig 23172 bp, 21 predicted proteins | sample AOAMet_66_BLW_10_2_FD_188233 | JGI IMG/M metagenome (GOLD analysis project Ga0208973, IMG submission 188233) | Ammonia-oxidizing marine microbial communities from Monterey Bay, California, USA - CAN11_66_BLW_10 (SPAdes) | ecosystem: Environmental > Aquatic > Marine > Intertidal zone | place...
TTATGCGATTGGTGTGGCAGAACCTACTTCTATCAATGTAAATACCTACAACACTTCAAAAATTAATAAGAGTGATGGTGAAATATCTAAACTAGTGGCATCTATATTTGATATGCGACCCGCTGCAATTGAATCACGTTTAAAACTTAGAAACCCAATTTATTTAGAAACTGCTTCGTATGGTCATATGGGAAGAATTCCTGAAGAAAAAGAATTGACTTTTTATGCAGGTGATGGTAAAAAAATTAAGAAAATAGTGGAGACTTTTACCTGGGAAAAGCTAGATTTCGTAGATAAAATAAAAAATACTATATTTAGACTAACATAAAATAAATAAAAATGAAGAAACTACTAATTCTATTTCTAATGACTACTATTTTCATTGGATGTGACAACTCTAAAAGTGAAATTGAACTCTTAATGGAGTCAATGGCTCAAAAAGCCTTATTGGCTGATGCTGGAACAGCAGAATACTTAAAATTAAATACAGAGATGCAAGCTATGATTCAAAATCAAGCAAATGTTATTGAAGGAGATGTTACTCAAGAAAAATATGAAAAGAGTATGGCTGAAATGAAGGTATTTAATGAAAAAATGCAGAAATTTAAGGTTTGTATGGATGGTCTTAACGCAGAGATAAATACCGATAATGAAAAATTAAAAAAATTAATGGAAGAAAAAACCATGGATGATGTTAGTAAAAAAGAAATGATGAAAGCAGCAATGACATTTGCTAGTGGGTTAACTGAAAATGTATCATTTGAAGAATACTGCAAAAATAAATAATGTAACAAATATAATTTTAAAAAAAAAGCTCTTATTAGGAAGAGCTTTTTTTTATGGGTTTAATGACAAAAAAAATAAATAAACCATAAAGGAGATTAAAATTTAATGTGTGAAAATTCTTTTTCGATTTGATTCATTTTTGTCTTTAAATTTTTTAGAAACGATTGATGTTGTTTACTAGTTGGATCAAAAGGTTGATGTTCTAAACCACTTCGAATCGTACGAATCGATTTTTGAATAGATTCGGTTTCTGGAGATATCCAAGCCTTTTTAAACGATTCCCAGATAATTTCGATGGCAACGTCACTAGGGTGTATCATATCTTCTTTGTAAAAACGGTAATCTCTTAACTCATCCATCATAAGCTCATAAGATGGAAAATAATACACTTTTTTTTCTTCAGAAATAAGTTGATGTAAAGCGGTTATTAAATGAGCCTTACTTCTGCTATTTTCAATAATACCATCCCTAACGTGTCTTACTGGAGAAATCGTTGTAATTATTTGAGTGTTCGGATTTCGATTTAAGATTTGAGTAACCATATTTTTATAAGATGTTTTAATTTCTTCTATCGATAGCAATTCTTTCTGAAATTCCTTTTGTGGAATTTTTAAACAATTAGCAACTATGGTTTGACTCGAGAGAAGTCGGTATATCCATGCAGTACCAAAAGTCAAAACAATATGACTTGCGGTTAGTAAATACTCTCTTAATCTGTTTAATTTGTTATTTATAAGCGATAGAAAATCAATTTTGTTAGTTGCGCAAACAGAGGAGTGCATCTCAAAACAATACCAACGTTCATTTTTAAAAAAAATATCATCTTCCGTAAAAAAATCACTTTGTAAGGCTCTTTCGATTATTCGTTCAATAGCTTTGGGATGAAATAATATTCCAAAGGGGTTTTGAAGAGTTTGAAACTTAACATAATCTAATTTATCACCAATACTTTCAACAAAACAAGAACCTACTAACACTATTTTAGAATCGTAATCTATTTTAGGAATTTCAGATTCAATAGGTATTTTTGTTTGAAGTTTCATAGGTAGTACAACAAAGCTAATAGGGTTTAAAAAATATAATCTTTTCCTTTACTCAAAGCTTCACTTAATCCGTCTGGATTCTTACCTCCTGCTGTTGCAAAGAAAGGTTGCCCCCCTCCGCCACCTTGAATATACTTACCCAATTCTCTGATAATTTTTCCTGCATCCAAATTTTTAGAAGTTACCAAACCTTTGGAAATATAACAAGAGAGTAACGCTTTTCCGTTTTGATTGGTTCCTAACAAAAGAAATAAATTATCAAATTCTCCACCTAGCTCAAATGAAATATCTTTAATACCGTTGGCATCCAAATCTACTTGCTTTGCTAAAAAATTAACTCCATTCATTTCTGAAATATCATTTTTAAGATCTGTCTTTAAGTTTTTCCCTTTTTCTTTTAAAAGAGTTTGAATCTGCTTTTTTAAATCTGAATTTTCTTCTTGAATTGTAACAATACTTTTTAGGGGGTCTTTTGTGTTTTGAAGAACTTTTTTTATTTCTTTAAATTTATTGGAATTGGAAATAAAGAAATCTTTTGCAAATTCTCCAGTAATAGCTTCAATTCTTCTGACTCCTGAAGCTACAGCTCCTTCATGAAGAAGAATAAAATGCCAAATATCTTTTGTGTTTTCCACATGAGTTCCTCCACAAAGCTCTACAGAATTACCAAATTTTATAGTGCGAACTGTATCGCCATACTTTTCTCCAAAAAGAGCAATTGCACCGTCATCCAATGCGATTTGCAGCGGAATATTTCTTTTTTCTTTTAAACTTAATCCTTCTCTAATACGAGCGTTTACAAAATTTTCTACTTGAATTAATTCTTCTGTCGTTACTTTACTAAAATGTGAAAAATCAAATCGCAATCCACGACTGTGAACCATAGATCCTTTTTGAGTCACATGCGTTCCTAAAACAGTTCGTAAAGCTTGATGTAATAAATGGGTCGCACTATGATTTGCTTCTGTGTACGACCTTATTTTCTTATCAACAACTGCTTTAAAAGTATCATGTACATCTTTTGGAAGGTTCTTTATGTAATGAATAACTAAGTTGTTTTCTTTTTTAGTATCTACAATATAAACCAAATCTCCATGTGATGATTCTAAATATCCTTTATCACCGTCTTGCCCACCACCTTCTGGATAAAATGGTGTTAAATTGAAAACTACTTGGTAAAACTCACCATGCTTTTTTGTTTTTGTTTTTCTATAACGAGCGATCTTCACTTTTGTTTCTAAATAGTCATAGCCAATAAATTCCTGAACATCATCTTCGACCAATACAATCCAATCTCCTGTTTCTACTTTGGTGGCCGCTCTTGAACGTTCTTTTTGCTTTTGAAGTTCTAACTCAAATTCAGCTTCGTCTAGGTCTAGCCCTCGTTCTCTTAAAATTAAAGCAGTTAAATCTTTAGGGAATCCAAAAGTGTCATACATTTCAAATGCTTTTTTACCAGAAATTATGCTAGAATCTGCATTCTGAATAACATTTTCTAATAATACTAAACCTTGGTCTAAGGTTCTTAAAAACGAATGTTCTTCTTCTTTAATTACAATAGAAATTAATTTATTTTCTCTTAGTAACTCAGGAAAAGCAGCACCCATTTGTTTAGTTAAGGTATCGACCAACTGATATATAAATGGTTTTTTAGTTCCTAAAAAAGTAAACCCATAGCGAACAGCTCTTCGTAAAATTCTTCTAATTACATATCCTGCTCCTGTATTACTAGGTATTTGTCCATCAGCAATTGAGAAAGCGACCGCTCTAAGATGATCGGCAATAACACGAATCGCAATATCCACTTTTTCGTCTTTACCATATTCATTGTTAGTGATGGTTTCAACCTCTTGCATTAAAGGTTTAAAAACATCGGTATCGTAATTGCTTTGTGTTTTTTGCATGACCATACAAAGGCGTTCAAAACCCATTCCTGTATCTACATGCAATGCTGGAAGGTTTTCTAGACTTCCATTCGCTTTTCTGTTAAATTGCATAAAGACCAAATTCCAAAGTTCAACAACTTGAGGATGGTCTTTATTTACTAAATCCAATCCACTAATTTTTTCTCTATCAGCTTCGGGTCTAATATCTACATGAATTTCACTACAAGGCCCGCAAGGTCCCTGTTCTCCCATTTCCCAAAAATTATCTTTTTTGTTACCGTTTATAATTCTCTCTTCTGGTAGTAAATTCTTCCATAAATCATAGGCTTCTGTGTCCCTAGCTAATCCTTCAGATTGATCTCCTTCAAATATGGTTACATATAAAGAATCCTTATCAATTTTCATCTCCTTGGTTAAAAATTCCCAAGCCCATTCAATCGCTTCTTTTTTAAAATAATCTCCAAAACTCCAATTCCCTAACATTTCGAACATCGTATGGTGATAGGTATCCATACCTACTTCTTCTAAATCGTTATGCTTTCCGCTTACACGAAGACATTTTTGGGTATCTGCAACACGTTTATTATCTATCGCTTTATGACCTAAAAAATATTCTTTAAACTGATTCATACCTGCATTGGTAAACATTAAAGTTGGATCGTCTTTAATTACCATAGGTGCTGACGGCACTATCGCATGTGATTTCGATTTAAAAAAATCTAAATATCTGGAACGTATTTCCTTTGAAGTCATAAGTTAATTATTTAATAATAAGCCTAATTAGGGGGTTTCTTACACAATTTCTATATTTGCATTTCGTTTTTGATTAAACCAATATCCCTAATGAGCAAAAATAAGATTTTTTAACGTATGGCTAAAGTAAAATATTACTACGATAGTGATACCTTATCGTATCGAAAAATAGATCATAAAAAAGGTAAAAAAATAAAAATCTTTTTAATGAGCATATTTGGTATGCTATTAAGTGGTTTTCTGCTACTTATCATCTATTTAAACATCCCGTATATTGTAAGTCCAAAAGAAAAAGCTTTAAAAAGAGAGCTTGTTAATATGGAGTTGCAATTTGAGTTATTAAATAAAAAAATGGGACAAGCTCAAAAAGTTTTATCTGAGTTAGAGGAAAGAGATAATGCAATTTACAGAGTTTATTTTGAAGCAAATCCAATTTCTGAAGAACAACGAAAAGCAGGATTTGGAGGGATTAATCGGTATAAAAACCTAGAAGGTTTTGACAATTCAAATCTAATAATTAATACTAGCAAAAAAATTGATATACTTACTAAACAAATTGTTGTACAATCTAAATCTTTAGATGAAATAGCAATACTTGCTGAAGAAAAAGAAAAATTATTAAAAGCCATTCCTACAATTCAACCCGTAAAAAATGAAGATTTAACACGCATGGCTTCTGGTTATGGTTATCGATCAGATCCATTTACAAAAGCCAGGAAATTTCATAAAGGAATGGATTTTACCGCACCAAGGGGAACTCCAGTTTATGCAACTGGCAATGGAGTTGTAAAGAGAGCCGACAGACGTTCATCTGGATATGGCCGTCACATTAGAATTGATCATGGATTTGGTTATGTTAGTTTATATGCACACCTTTACAAGTATGCTGTTAAAAAAGGACAAAAAGTAAAACGCGGAGATTTAATTGGTTTTGTAGGTAGTACCGGTAGGTCACAAGCTCCACATTTGCATTATGAAATAATTAAAGATAAAAAAAAATTAAATCCTATAAATTTCTATTATGGAGACCTTAGCTCTGAAGAGTTTGCTGAATTACTAAAAGTAGCAGGACAAGAAAATCAATCATTGGATTAAATGAAAATAGAATTACCAGAAAAAAGATATTATGGAATTGGAGAAGTTGCAAAAGCGTTTTCTGTAAATAACTCTTTGATACGTTTTTGGGAAAAAGAATTTGATATAATTAAGCCTAAAAAAAATGCAAAAGGCGATCGAAAATTCACATCAGAGGATATTAAGAATTTAGAGCTCATTTACCACCTCGTTAAAGAACGTGGATTTACCTTGGAAGGAGCAAAAACTCACCTTAAAGAAAATAAGCACAAAACAATAAGTAATTTTGAAATTATCAGAAAATTAGAAACTGTAAAAACTGAACTACTCAAAATTAAAGATAACTTATAATTTTTTCTATTTTTTTCTTAAATAAACGGTAATTGGAACTCCATGAAAATCGAATTTCTCACGTAATTTGTTTTCGAGAAAACGTTTGTACGGATCCTTTACATATTGCGGTAAATTAGCAAAAAACGCAAAACTTGGATACGGAATCGGTAACTGCATGCAATACTTAATCTTCACATATTTTCCTTTATATGCAGGTGGTGAATATGCCTCAATAATTGGAAGCATAAGCTCATTAAGTTCACTGGTTTTAATTTTTTTGCTTCTATTTTTAAATACCTCAACAGCAGTTTCAATTGCTTTAAAAATACGTTGTTTAGTAAGTACCGAAATAAAAATTATTGGCACATCTGTAAAAGGTTCACATTGCAATCGAATTAATTTTTCAAATTCTTTTACACTTTTATGATCTTTTTCAACTAAATCCCATTTATTTACTAAAATAACAATTCCTTTATTATTTTTTTGAGCCAACCAAAATATTTTTTGTACTTGACCATCAAAACCTCTTGTGGCATCCAGCACAAGAATTGCAACATCACAATGTTCAATTGCTCGAACACTTCTCATTACAGAATAAAATTCTAAGTCTTCTTTAACTTTACTTTTCCTTCGAATCCCAGCAGTATCTACTAAGTTAAATTCAAAACCAAATCTATTGTAATGGGTATCAATACTATCCCTAGTAGTACCTGCAATATCAGTTACAATGTATCTGTTCTCTCCTATTAAAGCATTGATAAAAGAAGATTTTCCAGCATTAGGTCTCCCAACAACCGCAAAACGAGGTAATTCACTTTCTTCTTCAACTTCCTCCTCTTTTGGCAATACCTTTATTAAATCGTCTAATAACTCTCCGGTACCACTACCGTTAATACTGGACATTATATAGTATTTTTCAAATCCTAGCGAATAAAATTCAATAGCGTCATTGGTACGTTTGGCGCTATCCACTTTATTAACTACTAAAAAAATAGGTTTAGCGCATTTTCGCAATAGTTTTGTAACCTCTTCGTCCATACCAGTAACTCCGGAAACAACATCCGTCATAAATATAATTGCATCAGCTTCATCAATAGCTAGTTCAACTTGCTTATCGATTTCCGATTCAAATACATCATCACTTCCAACAACATATCCTCCAGTATCAATTAAAGAAAAGACCTTTCCATTCCAGTCACTTTTTCCATAATGACGATCTCTAGTAACACCACTAACAGCATCTACAATTGCTTCTCTTCGTTGAATTAATCTATTAAATAAAGTAGATTTCCCTACGTTTGGTCTTCCTACAATGGCTACTATACTCATATCTTTTTTATTGGCTGCAAAGGTAAGCTTTACTATTTGAAGAAAAAATTCTAAATAGCAATCCAATTTCTTTGTATGCGAGCCTAGAAAACGAACTAATATCAAGACCTAGATTTAAACTTAAGAGGCATAAAAATAATGAGCATATGCTTTAACCCATTGAAAACATTAAAGAGTTACAAAAATAATTTTCAATTTTAAGAATAGAACATCATGTTTTTAAAAGGGTCTCGAATAAAAATTAAATATTTTTGGTCTTACAATTACAATTTAAAATTGTTGAATTAGAAGCTACGAAAGCGAATTAGAGGAGTAATTTGGTGAAAAACCATACTTTTAATTACATTGTATTTTTTTTTAATTAATCGCTATTAGATGGGGTCTTTAAAAACGTTTACATAGTACCTAAAGGAAGTAAGCTGACATTTGAATATTGTTGGCAGCGCACATATTTTAACGATTGAATGGATCATAACTAAGGTTTTATATTAATAGAAAAACAACAACAAAAAGCATTGTAAAATACTACTGATTATACCCAAATCGTTTTAATTGGCGGTCATTACTTCTCCAATTTTTATTCACTTTTACATAGAGTTCCATATGAACTTGCTTACCAAAGAATTTTTCTAAATCTTTTCTCGCTTCTACCCCTACTCTTTTTATTGCGGATCCTTTATGACCAATGATAATGCCTTTTTGTGTTTCACGCTCAACCATAATAACGCTTCGCAGTCGAATGATGTTTTCTTCTTCAAAAAACTCTTCAGTATCTATTTCAACTGAATAAGGTATTTCTTTTTTATAATGCATTAAGATTTTTTCACGAATGATTTCATTCACAAAAAAACGTTCTGGCTTATCTGTTAATTGATCTTTTGGATAAAAAGCTGGAGATTTTGGAAGCACATCAATAATGCGCTTAAAGACCTCTTGAACTCCAAAATCTTCAAGGGCAGAAATTGCAAATATTTCAGCATTGGGAACTTGATTTTGCCATAGCTCTAAAGATTCTTTTAACAATTCTTCGTTTCCTTTGTCTATTTTATTAATAAGTAATAGCACAGGAATCTTGGCACTAGTAATCTTATTGAAAAAAGTTTCATCTTTTAACGCTTTCTCACCCAATTCTACCAAGTAAAGTAATACATCGGCATCTTCAAAAGCAGACTTCACAAATCCCATCATGCTTTCTTGTAATTGATAAGCAGGCTTTATTATTCCGGGAGTATCACTCAAAATCATTTGAAAATCATCTCCATTAACAATCCCCAAAATACGATGACGAGTCGTCTGAGCTTTGGAAGTAATAATAGACAGTCGTTCTCCTACAAAAGCATTCATCAAGGTGCTTTTTCCAACATTTGGATTTCCAATAATATTAACAAATCCCGCTTTATGAGTCATACATTATTATTTACTACAAAGATAAGCTAAACTCTTAATTTAACCTCAAACCCATCGAACAAAACAGTGATGTTTGTTAGTGTTGTATATAAAATTCACGCAGCTAAAGGATTTGATGAAATGAGTATAAAAATTTAATGGATAAGTATTGAACGTAATAGGTTTAGTTGTTATAAATTTACAATAGTTGAGAATAGCCTCAGGTAAAAAATCGTTAAAGCATATAAACTCTATTAATCGCTTTCGCATATTTTATTATGCTGTATGAATTTAATAAATCAAGTTAAAGAGTTGGAACCCCGTTTGAAATAGAAATATTGAAGCAACTTCATAAATATCTGTTTTAAAATTCACTATTAATAGGGCCGTATTTTTTTTACAACAGCGGGGTCTTCTACTTTTTTAGTTTTGTTATTTCAAGATATTATGAAAAAAGTACGGTTAAGAATAAAATATATTTAATTTGGATAACTATTATATTAAAAGTAAAACATAGTAGTAAATTAACTAGAGTGCTCTTAACTCTTTTGCAAAATTAAGATATTCTTCAATTTTTTTTTCTTTAAATATTTGCGGGCTATTTGTAATAGCAGACTTAATAGCAATTTGTGATTCATCTAAAACAGATTCATCTATGGAATAAATAGAAAATAAATACATTTCAATTATAATAGGTAATACTAACAAGCCTTTATCTAGGGCAATGTAACGAGTACTTTTTTTTGTACCTAAAGGAGTTATCTTTTCAAGAAATCCCTCTTTTACTAAAAAATTTAATTTATTAGTAAGAATATTGGTTGCTATATTTTCTTTTGAGGTCCTAAATTCTTTAAATCTTGATTTTTTATGCACAATAACATCTCTCATTATAAGAAGAGCCCATTTATCACCTATTTGATTAGTAGAGCGTGCTATTGCACAGGTATATTTTTTGGGAGAATTAATCATGTAATTATAGATTAATAATATGGACTTTTATTGTTTAAAATTTGGAAATTTAGATAAAATTAAATTTCTATAATTCTTCAAAATTCACAGTTATCAATTTTATATTATGCAAATATAAAATAAAAATTAGTTGTCGAAAGCAATTGGTTTTAATTATATTTGTTTTTAACTAAGATTTAACACAAAAATAAACAAATCATGAAAAACATCCTAATTATAATTTCTTTTTGCTTTACAATGACTGCTAATGCTCAATGGATCAATAATACTTCTTGCAATAAAAAAGGAGCAATTATTGCTAATAAAGCAATAGAATATGCAATGAATTTAGAATATATGGCCGCTTTTGGTGCAGCAAATTCAGCACTATTAATAGATAAAAATTGTGGTTGTGCACAACTAACCTTGGCATTTATTAGTAGTTCAAACTCAGAATGGGGTAGTAGAACAACAAAACTTAAGGAAATTAATGAAACTAAATTAAGTGCAGAAGAAAAAGCCTGGTATAATTACATGTTATCATCTTCAGAAGAACAAAAGGTTTTAGATAAATCACTTGTAGCTCAATTTCCAAAGAGTCCATTAATAAATTACTTAACTACCTCTTTGCAAGATTTTAATTCTTTTAAAGCTTTTGCTCAAAAATTTCCTATGTACTCTTCCTCTGCCTATAATATGATATCTTATGGATATATGAACGGAAGCTTCGGAAAAGAGGATACAGCTAAAGCTATGGAGTATGTTAAAATGTCTCAAAATATGCATGATGGACCAAATTCATTCGATTCAATGGCAGAACATTACGCTGCAATGGGAGATTACGAAAATGCATTAAACACTCAACTTAAGGCAATCGACTTTGCAACCTTTGCATCTCCATATGCAACTAAAGCTCAACTGTATTATGCTAAAACCGAACAAGAAAAAATAAGTGAAAAAATTATAGCAAATCAAGAAGAAATGCAAAAAGCAATTTTGGGTGGGGATTATGAGTCATACAAAAAGTTTGAACATCCAGAGATTAAAGTTTCTACTGGAGACTCTAATTTAAATCCTTTTTATATTTACACCAAAGAGGATCTTTTAAAAGGCAATGGTTTAACTTGGGATTACTTCAAGCTCTCTAATATGGAAACTTACTTTTCCCCTGATATGAAAACTGCTGTAATTACATTTGTTGCAGATGGTAATTATACCATTACAGAAACTAATGAAACTGTTCCTTATGCAACAAGAGCATCAGCAACTTGGACTAATACCGATGATGGATGGAAAATATTACATACATCGTATGCTCCAAGAAAAGGAAAAAATGGTCTTCCAGAATAAATTAAAACACGTATCATAAATAATCACAAAACATTTAAAAACATGAAAAATATTTTATTTTTAATACTACCACTCTTATTTCTTACAAGTTGCTCTAATTCGAACTCTAAGTATGCTAAAAATTTAGCGACCGCAAAGCAACTATTTAAATTGCATGGTGAAGAAAATATAGACGAACAACTAAAGCTAGTTAGTAAAGACATTAAAGTTGAACTACCTTTTTATGGTTCTGATATTGTTGGATATGAAACATATACTTCCATGCTAAAAGGTTACCATGATGCTTTTGATGACATCAATTATACCGCTGAACTATGGCTTCCTGGAACGGATTCATTAGGAGTATTAAATGGTAGTGTGAGAACCTATGGAAAATGGACTGGTATTCAAGTAGCAACTGGAAAGCAATTAAACCTTAAAGGCTACTGGTATTTTGGTTTTGATGATCAAGGTTTACTTAATGCGCAAGGCGATTTTTTTGACGCTGGCGGAATGTTAAATGCGGTTTACCCTAAAAATTTAGTGTATGCTACCATGGAAGTTTTACCAGGAAAAACAGATCAGGTTATGGAAATTCTTAATAGTAAAACTGGCTTACCAGCCACTCGTGCTTATGATGGATGTTTGTCTGTAGAACTAACTTTTAATGAAGAAAATAATACAATTTACATACTGGAAAACTGGGAGTCTAATGACAAATTTAATTCTTATATTAATTGGAGGCAAAATGAAGATGCGACTATAGGAAATATAGCTCCTTTTCTAAAGGGTGGTATAGATGGATTAAAAATAATTCAACCTAATTCTAATTATATGTCTTATTAGCACATTGAATAATTTAATATTAAAAAAAGCCTCTTAACAAATTAATGTGAGAGGCTTTTTTTACTTGTTTATTTTTCTTTTACTTAATACTTAGTAGTTGTAATTTGCAATCTGCCATCAGGATATTTCGTTACTTCACCCTCCGCATTAAATGAAATGGTAGTTGTAACTGATATAGGAACACCACTCATATTTAGTGCTTTTCCTTTAATAACTACGTTCATACCTCCACCTCCATCATTAGGATTAAAATAAATAGGCACTTCGACTCCACTTATAAACTCGTAACTAAATGTGTTATCAACATCATAATCAGCATATTTAACGGCTAGATTTGCTATTTTATTTAGCCTAGTTTCATCTGGTATTGGCAATTTCCTATCTTCATATGGCGCTGAAAGGCTAAACTTTAATTCGACTTCTTTTCCCTTTTTGTTTTTATTTTTAATATATATTACTTTTTTTGAAGAATCTGATAACGTTGACTCTTTTGCGTTTGGTTCGGTTACCATCTTCTCTTTAGCCTTTTCATTACAGGAAGTAAATGCTAATCCTAAGACCAATACTACTATTTTTTTTTTCATTTTGATTGCTTTAAATTTTTAATAAATATATTAAATATTTATCTAATCTTTTTAAAAGCTTGGAGGGCTAAATTAATTATGGCGTAAATGTTTATTATATTTACATCATTATTATATAATCAAATAAAAAAATCGATATGGAAATGATATTTTTAAGCTTAGTACTAGCCTTTATGGGTTTTTCTTTCGGTTATGGTTTTGGAAGACAAAGAATACAAGAAAAATTAAGAAAAGCTTTCCGCATTGAAAAAGACATAGGTATTGAGGAGTTTGATGAAATTTGTGAAAAACACAACATCTAATTTAAATTATAAATAACCACAACAAAAAAAACCATTTAACTGATATTTATATAAAAACCTTTTAATGATATATTTATTTTATTGTTCAAGTTTATTGCATAAAAAATCCCTTTCAATTAAGTAAGGGATTTTTTATTTATATGGAGTTTACTTATAAAACTTACTCTTTAATAATTTGTTTTAAAACGCTTGATTGCTCTCCTTTAATATGTACCAAGTATACGCCAGTTGGATATGAGGACACATCAATAACTTGATCACTTTGTATATTTTGTAAGTAAATTTGTGATATTAGTTTACCTTTAAGATCATAGATCATTGCTGTCTTTAATGCAATATTAGAATTGTTTGATAAGGTCACTTGTTCTTTTGCTGGGTTAGGATATAATGTGATTGCATTAATTAACTCATTGTCTTTATTACCTAAAACCTCTTCTAACATTATTAAAGGCCCTCCTGAAGGTAGTGCGACTCCAACACCCAATACCTGACCGTCAGAATTTTGAGAGGGATCTAAAAACCCTGTAGCTACAGCTACCAAAGCAATACCATCTAAATTAAACGAAGCTAAGGGTACTTGATATGAAGCAACCGTTATAGAACCTTGTTCGTTAGTTATATCAATAATATAGTCAGCAGTTGGTAGTTCAAGATAACCTTGAAATTCGGTGTAAGAAATATTATTTACTAGGGTTCCAGCGCCTACACCTGTTTCTATTATATCTACAGTTGGTGCATCAGTGGATCCGTGGTGCACTAATATATCAGTATTTTGAGGATCAGAAGCTAGTTCTCTACCCATGTCATAAATTTGCAATCCAAAAGGTTGCGGAGGATTGTATCCTGAGCTACTAACAATACCGTCAGCTACAACTATATATGTCTCGTCTGCAGATAAAGTAACAGATGCTGTGTAAATAGCTTCCTCTACTCCTGAGCTGTTTGGAGGTGCTACTGATAATTCAATTTCTAGGCCTGCTGGAGCATCCACAAAAGGTGAAGCGGTTCTAAATTCAAAATTTGGAATTAATAATGTTTCGTTTAAATAAACATCTACGGTTTCTGCTGCTGCGTCTGCCGAATTGTGAATTACTTGAACTCTTGCTGTTTGTGTTTTCAAAAACTTAGTGTATTCTGATGGATTCGCAGGACATTGACCGGCAGAAGACATTGTTCGAGTTTCTACAATAGGGATGGCATACCCTTCAGCCCACCAAAGCCATTGCTCAAGAGTTGTGATACACGGAGATGATCCAGTTTGGCCATCAGTAAATGTTCTTGTACTTTTAACCAATGTTACATTATTGTAAACAAAACCGTCTGGCATGGTAACACTTCCTGAGGAAAGCGATGTAGTTACCACTTGATCATCTCTATATAATTCTGGAGGGCATCCTGAGCAGGTAAATGGAATATTAAAGACCCCAGCGGTATGAGTATCTCCAGTATTAAATGGATAAGGATTCACTACCAGTGGTGATGGATAGATAGTGTTAATAATAGTCTGTTCTCCATGGTAGGTATACTGAGTAGGTTCGAATCCAAGAAAAAGTATATTCCCATCTTCATATTTAACATGCGTGGCATTTGGGTAATCTCCGGCATCTGGCGAATCAGCAATAGGTGTTATTTGAACCGCTGAGTCACTATCAGTTGTTATTTCAGAAAAGTCCCAATCCCCTTCCTCCGAGAAATCGATAAGTTCGTTTTTTATGGAAACATCGTAGATATTTACGCCATCTGGGAAATTTGGCATTTCAAGGGTTTGTGCGAAAGTTATCTGAGATAGAATTAAACAGATAAGTAATAGTAGTTTTTTCATGATAAAATAATTTTAATTATTAATTAATTCACTAAATGTTAGTTGTTTACCAAAAGTAATAAATAATTGATTAAAAAAAAACACCTGTAAACATGAATATTATTATTTTGAGTTGATAAAAATTAAATTAGCTTTGATTTGAATTAAATTCAATTGTAAATGAATGTAAAACCTCCATTAAAAAAATTAAAAATTGGATTATTTTTTTTTATCTCAATAGGTAGTTCCTATCCTTTATTCTCACAAATAAAAAAGGACTCTTTAAAAAACATTTGGACCAATACTAAAATTTCAGACTCACTGCGGTTTAAAGCAATTAAAGACTATTATTATAAAAACACGTATGCCAAGCCAGATTCTATCATCACACTCACTAAATACCATTACCAATTAGGTAAAGAAAAAAAAATCGTTAAAGAAATGGCTAGCGCTTTAAATGAAAGGTCTTATGCGCACTATATCAAAGGTGATCTTAATAGATCCATTGAAGTGCTCAAACAATCAATTAGTTTGTTTGAAAAAATTAACGACCCAAAAAATCTGATAGTTATACAGTCTAATTTAGGAAGTATTTATAACGAGCAAAAAGAATATTTAAAAGCTTTTAACTCATTTAACACCTCCCTAAAAATTATAAGAGATTTTAAATTAAAAACTTCTGAGGCTCGTATTCTTGCACAAATTGGGGACATATACAACACTCTAGATGAACTGGATTTAGCCATGGAATATTTTGACAAATCGCTTACTATTTGTGTAGCAAGTAAAATCACTAAACAAAATCAAATTGGCACTATCTTTTTAAAGAAAGCTGAAATATATTACAAAAAACAACAATACAATCAGGCCCTCGAATATTCAAATAAAGCGATTATAGAATTTAACAACACAAATAATAAAAAAGCCTTGTCTGATTGTTACAAGCTGCTTGCCAAAGCCAATAAAAAACTACTTAAAAAAGATCTTGCACTAGCCTATATAGACAAGGCTTTAGCAATAAACTATGAGTTAGACAATAATTCGAAAATTATTGAAACGCAAGTTTTAAAATCATATTTGCTATTAGACACTAAACCCGCGCTAGCAAAAAATCTGGGTGAAGAAAGTGTAAAACTTCTTAAATCAGAAACTAGTAATGAAATTAAGGCAGATTTGTACAATTTATTGTATGAATGCTATAAAAATGATAACCAACTAGTTAAAGCTTTATCTATGATTGAAAAGTACACTGTTTTTAAGGACAGTTTTCAATTAGAAAAAAATAAAATCTTAATTATAAAAGAAACCATTAAGAGTCAATTTGAACAAAAACTTAAAGAGGCAGAGGCAATAAACGAAAAAGAAAATGCTATTGTAAAACTCACCTATACTTATAGAATATATTTTGTACTATCACTTACCATATTGTTAATCATACTATTTGCATATGTTTTCAGGATGAAAAATAAAAAAACTAGAGCAGAGTTGGACTCTTTGTTAGCTGAAATTGATACTTTAAAAAGAAAAGAAAAATTAAATCTACTGGTTGACGCAAGTAATTTTGAACTCAACAAAGAAAAAATTCAGGCAAGTATTAACAGAAAGCTCAATAAAACAGATTGGAGTGTTCTAAATGTTTTGTTACAAAACCCTGAGGCAAGCAATAAAGAAATATCAGAAAAAGTATTTTTAAGCATAGACGGTATAGGTTCCTCCCTAAGAAGAATGTATCAATTTTTTGATCTTAAAGAAACCAAATACAAAAAAGTATTACTCATTAAAAGAGCTATTGAAATTTCAAAGTATTCTTGAAAATTGAGAGTTAATTTTCACAAGTAGCTATGAAATTGTATCTTTCACGGGATGGCGTGAGGTAATCAATACAAAATTTTTGCACTTTTGCGTTAAGTAATTTAAACTACCTATATCATGAAAAATATTTTTATAACACTATTTACAATTGCAGTTTTAATACAAACAACAAAAGCGCAAACAGACATACCATGCGAGCAAAAAACATGGGTAGTTAATGTAGGCTCTATTGAAGATCATATTGACATATACCACTCAGGACATTACTTAACAAGCCCTAGAGAAGAAAATGTAATTACTTGGACCGTTACAGATAACCAAGGTACTATTATTACTCAAGAAACCCTAATTGACGAGGCTCACTTCGATTTTTACCACGATATCCCTACTACAGATACTATGAATATTTCTGCATTACTCATTAATGAGGTAGCTGGGGTTGCCTGCTTTGTTGAAGATGTTTTATTTTGGGACACAAACAATAGATGGGAGTTTCTTAATGGGAATGTCCCAATCTTAGGTGCTAATGATTCCCAGTTAATAAATTTTAAAATCACATCAACTTTGATTGACCATTATATAGAGATTAGAACTGCGGAAGATTTAAACCTTATCGTTTATGATAAAAGAGGAATAAGTATTAAAAACAGAAAAATAACTACAGAAACAATAAGATTGCCAATGGACGATGTGCCATCTGGAATTTACTTCGTACAACTTAGTAATGACCAAAATAGTTCTCAAACCATTAAAATTTTAAAAAAATAAAGAAAACCAAGAACTAATAAAATAACCAATTAAACAAAAAACAGCGACTGATTATAATCAGTCGTTGTTTATATTTTAGAATAAAAAAAGATTCAAAAAATAGACTATGGTTAAAGAAGAAATCTATAATTTACAGAAGCTAAGAAAGATTTTCTGTTTCCTATAAAACCAGCTTCGGTCCTAAACATCCATCTTTTATTAAGTTGAAACTGCCCCCCTATGGTTCCATTCCATTTTTCTTTAACTTGTTTATCCATTCCATAACGAATAATCGATTCACCATCAGCTGCGTCTAAACGCTCTATAATGGGTGTTAAAACCTCATCTGCAACTCTTTTTTGAGCTAGGGTAGCATCATTTGCATACCAATCATAATAATTACTGACTACTTCATCTCTTTTATCCCAAGTTTCAGCGGATAATGCATCAATTAATTTGATCTCGCCACTGGTTTCAGAATTCATTTCCATCCTCATCGCTCCTGCCCACAATGCTATATTTCTCTCAGGTTTAGTTTTAAACTTAAAGGTATGGCCAAGCCTAACACCTAGAACATTTACTCTAACTGGTTTATCTAGTAATTCTGGTTTGCTCCAAGTCCAGTTGGCATCTACTGAAAACCAAACAGGACCAATTCCTCCAGCACCCATAACACCAAATCCAGCCGTTGATAATTGTTGTTCTACAACTGAGTTTAAAGAGAAAGGAGTCGTTAAATTCACTTCGGTTCGTGATTGACCACCACCAATGATCCCATAAACATTAAGAAACGGAAATAACCAAACATCAGGTCTTACATTGAAAGCATACGAGCTATTTGTATTTTCACCAAATTCAATAAATTCAACGTCCGTTAGTGGAATATCAAAATTTTCAGTTTTTAAACCCAACTGTAAATTATCAAATACAAGGTTTTGGTCCATCCAGATATAATTTGCCATCAAACCTACAGGATATGGTATATCAAATCCTTTTTCGTAGGCTCCTTGACCAAAAATTGGAAAAATATAGTTGTATTCAACTTGTTTTAAGCTATCAGTATATACCTGATGCTTTGTTTTAATCATGGTACTAGAATATTGACCTAGGACGGCAGGAACTGTAAAAATTAGAACTACTAAATATGCAAAAATTGCTTTTACTTTCATTTTCAATTTGTTTTAATTATTTTTCTACAACCGAAAATCCAATATGTATATTTCCGGTTTCTTTATCTACAAAGAGTTCTCTATCTTTAACGGTTCCTAGACAACTGTTAACAGAACAAAAAAGTGAACCCCCTGCAAGTCTAACTGACTCTTTTTTTTCAATTTCGGTTATATCCCAAACATTTCCTACAATATTTACTTCGTCAACGTTAGAGATTGGAAGTATATTTTCAGAAACAATGGTTCGATGATCGTTTTTTACAAGTTCCCAATATTCATCATAAGTAGGGAGTCTTTTATTAGCCCATTTACAATACGCTTTGGCATCGTTATAACTCACTTGAGTAACAGGTAACCCAGAGGAGGAAACCACGTCAACTCCATTGGGTTTTTTCCAATTTGCATTTGTTCCTTTTTTAAAATTTGTTACATCTATTTGTACAATTGACCACCCATACCTTTCGGCATCTGTAATGTATTTAGTTTCATTTACAAATTCTTCAAATTCAGCATAAGAAACTGGTTTTATGTGAATTTTATTTTCCTTACACGAAGAAAGTATAGCTAAAAATAGAAAAATAAATTTTTTCATAATTAATAATCTACAGGGATTTAATTACCGTACTAAAATAGTGTATTTAATTATTATTATTCAGGATATAAAATTTTTGAAATTCCAAAAGTTCCGTTAAATTCAAATGATGCTTCATCAAAATAATCCAAAAAAGACTCAATAAAATTAAAAAAAGTTAAAAATAGCTAAAAAGATAAATATTTTATGAAAATTAAGGAATATTTTAAATGTAACGTTTGCGTATCATAATAATAAATGTTACGTTTGCGTTACATAAATAAAATATATAAACTTATGGAAAATATTATACCGCTTTTTGGAATGCTAACTGGAGTAATAATACCTGTATCCGTATTTTACTACCAATACAAAGAAGGTAAAGACAAACATAAAACTATAATAGAAATTTCAAAACATTTAGATGACTCTTCAAAATTAGAAGAATTGCTGAGTATTTTTGATGAAAGAAAAAAGGAACCAATAGATTATCGTAGAAACGGAGTCATCACAATTTTTGTTGGTATTGGTCTATACCTGCTTGGATATTATGCAATTGGAAATATACTAAAAGGTGTGGGTGCCTTGGTTGGATTAATTGGAATCGGAACAATGATTGCAGGATACCTCTATCCAAATACTGGAAAAGAATTAACTGATGCCGTTGAAAAATATGAAAAAGAATAACCATGGGCAAGAACCACATAAAACTTCTAAATAATTTAGAACAACTGAGGAAGTCTTGTGGTTTAACTCAGCAAGAATTATCTGTAAGAGCGGAGGTTTCAAGGAAGAGTATTAATGCCATTGAAAATGGAGTGTATGTTCCATCTACTGTATTAGCATTGAAAATTTCAAAGACTTTAAATTGTTCAGTTGAAGATTTATTTATGCTACCCAAATGAATAAGCACTAAAGTCGAAAACAAAACAAATGCATCCTATATCAATAGAATGGCTTTATTTGTTTCTAATGTAAAAAATCTTATTTATTGTGAGAACCGTCACAAAATCCATCAAGATTTTGAGTGTTTCCACATCCGCATTTAGGTTTGTCTGACATAATAACTATATTTATTTTGTAAATTTATAATTAAAACTCTTTAGAATGAATATAGATTAAGCCTCAAAAACTATTACCGGCTCAGCATATAAAAATAGATAGTCATTGTATCTTTTATAACGTCTAAAGCTGAAGGCATAAAAAAGCCACCCTAAATTAATAGAATGGCTTATATTTTTTTAAAAAGTTTTAAGAATTAGTTTTTTATAAACTTTCTATTGGTTTGACCGATACCGTCTGAAATTCTAATGATATAAACTCCATTTGATAATTCACTTACATTTATTTTATGAGTATTCCTTTTAGAAATTACTTCTGCACCTAAAAGGTTATAAATAGAAATAGATATTGGGTTTTTATTTCCTTCTATAAATAGATAATCATCTGTTGGGTTTGGATATATATTCACGTCTAATACTAACGAATTATCTCCTAAACTTAATGCCTCACATTCAGCCTCATTATTTACAAATGTAGAAGCAGGGTCAATATTTGTCCAATTTGCAGCACTGTAGGAAGCATCATCTACAAAAATACAGATTAAGTCAGGATTGAATGTTGAAAAAAATAAATTAAAGTTTGTATTATTTCCGTTTCTAACATCTAAACTTTCTAATGGATTATTAATACAATCCAAAGCAGTCAAGGCAGTATTATTACTCATATTTAAGCTTGTTAATTGATTAAAACGACAAGTCAAATAAGTCAAGGCAGTATTGTTACTCAAGTCTAAACTTGTTAATTGATTATTAATACAATTCAGATAAGTCAAATTCGTATTTTGACTAACATCTAGAGTTGTTAATTGGTTAGTTTGAAACTCCAAATAAGTCAAGGCAGCATTATTACTCAGATCTAAACTAGTTAATTGATTATCAATACAAACCAAATCAGTCAAGGCAGCATTTTGGCTAATATTTAAACTTGTTAACTGATTGGTATTACAAACCAAATCAGTCAAGGTAGTATTTTGGCTAACATCTAAGAATATTAATTGATTACCGCTACAATTCAACTGAATCAATGCAGCATTATTTGTTACATCTAAACTTGTTAATTGATTATCATTACAACTTAAATAATTCAAGGCAGTAAAAGCTTCGATTCCATCTAAAGATGAAATGTTTTTATCAGAAACCTCTAATAGGGTTACCTCATTAATATTAGCTGTTGGTACAGAACCATTAATTGGAGCATTATCATAGCCTAAATCTATTAAGGCTTGTTCAAAATTAGGGTCAGGAATTAATGTATTTTGACTAAAACTTAATAATGTAAAACCTAATAGAAATATTAAAAATAGTTTATTCTTCATTTGAGTATTTTTTAAAGAGTTTTGTGTTTGGTAATATTACCGTTGTTTTTAATTTAATATTTTTTTTGAAAAAAGAAATGAAATCTAAATATTTTGAAAGATGATTATGACTTATGATTTAAGATCCTTCATTAATTAATTTTGGTTAAGATAGAATTCAATTGATTTAGCAGTATCCAAAACAGTCTTTTTAAAAGGTATGGGATTCCAATCAAATGTTTTCATTGTTAAGGATACATCACCATTATAAGTTTTACCAATAAAAGATTTCATACTTTTTGCTTCTCTATCAATATTACCTAGGAGTTTGAGTAAAAAATTAGGGGCCAACTTTGTACTTACTTTATCATAACCATTGGATTTAAGTATTTTGGCCACTTCCTGAAAAGCGAAAGGTTCTTCAGTAGTAACAATAAATCTTTTTCCATCTGCTTTTTCATTTTCAAGAGCTAGTACATGAATTTTAGCAATGTCTCTTACGTCTGACATATTAATAGAAGCTTGAGGAATCATAGGCATTTTTCCTTGTAACATATTTGTAAACATGCCCATTGAAGCCCCCGTTAAGTCTCCTGATAAACTTGGTCCAAAAACAGGACCTGGATTTACAACAGCGAGTTCCATTTTAGGTGTGTCTTGTTGAGCATTAATAAAGTCCCAAGAAGCTTGTTCTGCCAAGGTTTTACTTTTTGCATACGCAGATATATTTTTTGCTTTTACGTTCGTCCATGATTCCGAATCTACCTTGATAGATTTATCAGCATTTTCTAACATAGAAACCATTGATGAAGTTAAAACAACTCTTTTAATACCTGCACTTTTTGCAGCTCTCAAAGCTCTCATTGTACCATCAACAGCCGGTCTAATGTATTCATTTTCATCTTTTGGTTCGATATTGATAAATGGGGAAGCTACATGCATTACAAACTCACATCCTTTCATTGCATCATCCCAACCATCATCGCTTAACAGGTCCAACTCACAAAATTCTAAATTGTCTTTTGGATCTACTTCTTTTTTAATAGCGTCAATAACTTTTTGAGATTTTAATAAATTTCTAAGGGATCCACGAACTGAATATCCATTCTTCAATAATTCTACGGCACAGTGATTTCCTATGTAACCTGAAATACCTGTTAGTAATACTTTTTTATTCATTAATAAATTATTTGCTTTCTAAACACAAAAATAATAAATATTACTATCAAATTAATAGTAATATTTATTATTTTTTAGATATGATTGTCCTGTAACTTCAGTATTAAATATTGTTGGATAGAAATTGAAGCTTGTTCCAGTAAAGTAGAAGCTATTAGACAAAAAAAAGCAATTAAAGAGTTATCCCAAATTGATAAATATATTGCACTAAGTATGTTATCTAAAAGATTAAAAAAAACTTGAATAAATGGAATCTATTGTAAAATAAAAGTTACCTGATAATCAAAAACCAATTCAAAATTTGCATCAAGAGAAAGAGCTTTCGTTAAACTCGGTTATAATTGATTTGGCTCTGTGGAGCCATCACAATATTAAAATGCCGATAATCTAGATATCATAAATGTTAAAAATTGAATCCGGTAATCATTCATAGATATAAATCAAAAACAGTTTCACTTTAATAATATAATCGTTTTATTATTTTAGTAGATAACTCAATTGAAATATCGAACCATAAAATAACACTGCAGGATTTCGTTCAGACCAATAACTCTGTTCAATTATTTTCAAAAACATTTATTCCGGAGAATATTTCACTAACTATAACAAGTTCAATATTATCATACTGCAAAGGTTAAAGAAAATTTTTATTTAAGGTATTTTTGAAATCGAAACATTAATGTTGTAGCATTATTTACGATTTATCTAAAAATAAATATGTTAAAAAAACAAGTAAATTCTTTTATTAATAAGCCTTGGACAAATAAATAAGCGCTTTGAAGAGTTTCCTCTACCTTAACTTAAAAATCAGTGTTGTATAGTTATTGTAGTGTTTTATTTTATAATAATCTGAAAAATAAGCCTATTTTGTGGGAGTATTTTTTTAGAACAAAAGATACTTTTTTTTTGACATAACTTTATCTAATCAATACATAACT
>Ga0208973_1000415_pt1 | contig 22953 bp, 13 predicted proteins | sample AOAMet_66_BLW_10_2_FD_188233 | JGI IMG/M metagenome (GOLD analysis project Ga0208973, IMG submission 188233) | Ammonia-oxidizing marine microbial communities from Monterey Bay, California, USA - CAN11_66_BLW_10 (SPAdes) | ecosystem: Environmental > Aquatic > Marine > Intertidal zone | place...
GCCTGAAACGCCAGTCCAGTTCACCCATGCCATGGCAGTGTAGACTGAGTCTGGCCCCATTCCTAGGTCAGTTCCAGTGAGGCCGGTTTGCACGTAGCCATCGTTAGCTCCCGTTCGGTTCCCATAAAATGCCTGCCCAAACGTTGCATCTTTACTGACGCCATAGGTTGCACCACCGACAAGAGTCCCATCTTCCTGATTACCGTTATTGGCGACAGTAGTTCCGGCTTCAGTGTTAAAAGGATAGTAGATTACAAGATCAGCGGACGATATTCCTGTAAACAACAGGCCCACTCCAACGAGTGATGAGTATAAGTTTAAATGCAAGGTGTTCATTGTGTGTGTCTTAGATTATTCTAACCCATTGGGAGTTAGAGCACTTCATAATGCCTAAAAAGATTTCCCTTGCCAGATTTAAATATTTTAAGCCAAGGCAGGTTAAGAATTTCCTCCTGATTATCGATTTAAGGCGTGAGCGAGATTTAAATAATCATGACCAGCTTGGGGGTGAACGTATTGAAGATTCATAAATTGCTTAATACGGCCAGAATATCGGAATCGCGGTTAAACAGTTATGCGGTATTAGTGTTATAAATACCGTAAAGGAAATGAGTCTAAGCCAGCGTGATTTTCGGGTCGGTTTTCGTGAATTCTATGTTCTAAAATCTAAAGATGAACAGGAGTAGAATTAAGCAAATGATGGAAAAGAGAGAGGTGGCGACAAACCATAAGATTATAGAGGCGCTTTTCGATTTTGGTTCGTTAGCGGGAACACCTATTCGAAGGAGTTGACCGAAGAAGGTGAAGAGTAGAATTGCGGGGCCCACGTAAAACGCCATTAAGCATTTCTTGACTGCTTCTAGGCCGCTTGTTGAGACGCTGTCAGGTCCGATCCCGTCCCTTAGGATCCAAGTAAAAGGCAAGACGCAGATGATCAAAAACCCGAGAGTCATGTCAACAAAAGCCAGTAAAATAAAGCGCATTTCAGCTTGAGTGATAGGAAGTAAAAGAAACTCGGTCAAGACAGCATCTATGAGCCTGTAAGGCAGCCGAAACTCGCTGTAAACTTTGAGCAGCGTAATAATTTAAGGATACGGGAGTCGATAGATTTTGAAGCGAAAGAAGAAGAGATTTATTCTTGGTCTTGGAGAGAGGAGGTTTAAAATTCTGAAAAGGTGGTTTTGGATAAAAGACAAGTGGCAAGGCGCGAGTTCTCGGCAGTGTCCGTGGTTTCACTTTAGATCCATAAAAACCGGGAGGTGGTCAATCTTCTCAACACGATCTTGTCGGTTGAGCAAGATAGCTCCTCGTTCAACACCATATTGACCTTGCGTTGCTGTTTTCCGGAAGTCAGTCTTTAGGAGCTTTAATTACCGCATTCGTTTTGTAATGAAAAAAAATAACATCCTCAACCTGCTGCTTTCTCTAGGTGTTTCGTTTTCTACCGCTTCGCTCTCAAATGCTGAACTCGTTGATGGTCTGATAGAATACTGGGAATTTGATGGAGACTTTACAGCTGGGTTAGACGAGACCAACAATGGGATTCTCGATCAAACGGGTAGCGGTAAAGCTTCGTTCGTAGCTGGAAAATTTGGTTCTGCGGTCGATTTGGAAAACAGCGGGGGGGCAGGTAATCAGGCTATCATCAATGTAGGTGATCCGGGTGAGTTTGCTTTCGAGGCTGGGAGTATGTCGGTATCCGTTTGGTATACGACTGAATCTCTTTACACTGGTTGGAATACCTTGATTAGCCAAGGTGAAGGGAATAATTGGCGGATTGCCCGACATGGAAGTTCCGGGACAAACTTAAAATATAGCGTAGGGGGGCCGGGGAATGTGCCTGCTAATCTTGATCAGCAAGATGAGTCATGGCATCACGTGGCAGTCACGCATGATGCTGCTGGAAATATCACGATGTATATCGACGGAGAAGAGGCGGCATCGCAGGCGGCATGGGTTTTGGCTAACGGTGCCGGGTTATCGCTGCAAATCGGTGGTAATCCACAGGCAGCCAATAGAGGGTGGGACGGGAACATCGATGATGTCGCAGTCTGGGATCGCCCCCTCACTCCAGAGGAGGTGGCTTCGATATGGAACGATGGTGCTGGGGCCAGTGTTGCAAGCCTGACGGGTAGTGGATCTGCTAGTCTTTTTCAGGTGGTTGACGTGAATTATTCTCAGACTGAAGATAATATACTCGTCGATCTTACATTCACATCGAAAGAAGGAAATCTCTATTCGATTTATACCTCAAACGATCTGACTCTACCTCTCTCAAATTGGCTCGAATTGAATGATGGGGTCCCGGCTGCTGCTGGAGAATCCACTACTGTTTATCCAATCGATTTCAATAACGAAGGGCTACCTTTGAATGATCGGCAGTTCTTCGTGGTTGTTAAGAGTCCATAGATGACAATTTCCAATCGGGAAATTTGCTTTAGTAAGGGTAGAGGATGTTTGCCTCTCGACTGCTTGCGCGGTTGTCGGATCCTTTGTTCTCATTCATTAAGAATAAGTTGGTCGGAATCTTGCTTCTTGTTTGGTGCAGAAAGTAATACCATCGACTCGGAGATAATGAGTCGCGCCAATAACGCTTGATTTGAAATGGGAGAAAAGAATCACATAACTAGGGCGAGACTGATCTTTCGATCTATGTTTTTCACTGTGGTGACTGCTTCCGTTATTTTTGCGGAGGAGCAGTAACAGTCTATTCCAGTTGACCCTAAGTTGGAGGCTCTCAACAAACTCCGTCCGGTGCTTAAAACCGTAAAAAAGTCTTATCCAGAAGCCTCCTCCATTTTGTTTATGCAGAATTTGTATTTTGAGGATTCAACCCGGCTTTATGTCGAGAGTGCAATCACGAAGCTTCGAGCAGGAGGGGAATCATTCTTGGAGGACGTTCGCGGCCCAAAGGAGGAAGGCGGTGTATGGTGTGATATTTTCTTATTGGAAGAGAGTAGTGAGTTGTATTCGCGGGCTGAAGGTGCTTTGGGGCGTAAGCATTTTGTAGAGTATAAAATTTATCAAGATCTTCACGGGATCAATCACCACCTGCACGTGACTCTGTGTGTACCCAAGGGAAGTGCGAGTTTGGAATTTGTGAAGGAATTTAAGTCCCTCATCCGTTCTTACAGTCGTGATTTTATGACCGACAAATAGTTGTGCGACTTCGCTCACACCAGGGGAATAAGAAACCTGCCAATGCCACAAGTAATTGCATTTCTCTTCTCCTCAGGAACAAAGCAGAATGACATTGCTTTTGATTATGTTAATTAAAGGCATGTTGGTATCCAGACTTTCTATGGGCGTTGTTGTTGCCGCGTTGCTTTTTTCCACCTCGTTTCTTCTTGTTGCGGAAAATTGGCCTTCTTGGCGGGGGCCTTCTTACAATGGAAGTCGGGTTGGGGAGAATTACCCTACTCAATGGGGTGTTGATAGGGTGGCTTGGAAGATTGAGCTTTCGGGAAAGGGAGCTTCTTCGCCGATAGTGTGGAAAGACCGCATCTTTCTCACCGCACCTGCTGAAGGCATCGATACGGCGCTAGCGTTTGATCTCGACGGGAAAGAGATTTGGAAGACTGAGTTTGGCGCTGAAACTAAAGCGAGGCATATGAAGCTCGGCACTAGTAGTAACGCTTCACCAGTCACTGATGGTCAGGGGGTGTTTGTTTACTTTAAAAGCGGCACGTTTGCAGCCCTCGAAATGGATGGAAGGATCCGCTGGAAACGCGACCTTGCCAAAGAGTTCGGGCGGCAAGAACTGTATTGGGATCAGGGGAGTTCTCCGGTTCTCATCGGCGATTTGGTCATTCTTCCTCGCCTTCATGCGGGGGATTCGTGGGTTGCTGGATTCGATAAGGCCACCGGCAAGATTCGCTGGAAGCAGGAACGTAACTACGAGGTCCCTGCTGAGAATGATAATGGCTACACCACCCCGATTCCTATTCGTCACGGCGATCGCGATGCGTTGCTCGTATGGTGTTCAGACCACTTGACTGCCTATGCAGCTGACAACGGTTCTTTGTTGTGGTCCTGCGGTGGCTTCAATCCAAAAGAAAAGAAGCTCTGGCCGCCAATTGCAACGCCCGTCGTTGTGGGTGATATTGCGGTCATACCAGTGGGTCGAGATGATCGGAAGCAGGCTGAAGTTCATGCGGTTCGCCTCGGTGGGAAGGGCGAAGTTACGAAGACTCACCGAGTTTGGGAAAGCGACGATTTTGGGGTATTCGTTACTAGTCCAATCGAATACGAAGGGAGGATCTATTTGCTTCGTCACAAAGGTGAAGTGGTGTGTTTCGATCCTAAGACAGGTAAAACGTTTTGGACTGCTCAGCTGCCAAAGTCTCTCATTCCTTACTACGCCTCTCCCGTGATCGCTGGTGGCATTTTTTACGCCAGTCGCGAGGATGGCGTTGTGTTCTCTGCGCGAGTGGGCAAAAACTTTGAGCTTCTTGGTGAAAATGATATGGGACAGCAAATTCTAGCGACCCCCGTTCCTTTTGATGGAAAGCTACTCGTCCGTACTTCTGAGAGCCTTATTTGCGTAGAGTAATAAAAGTCGTTTTCATTTGGCCGTGAATTAGAGTCTAGGTCTGTCGTCTTTTGCCATTTGGAACTACCGCCATCGAGATAGGTAGAAACGTCAAATTTTGAGGCGGGGTTGGCCGGAAGTGCAGGTCGAATAGGACAAGGGCTGAAGTTACGACGGGTGACTTGGGCGGGAAGTGGCTAAATGTTTCTTGTCATGCGCAGGTTTGGCTTTTTGCTTTAGGCGAAGCCATCTGCAAATCACAAGGCCGTCCTACATGATCATTTAGTTGAGACTTATTCTCATCCATAAAAAATCAAAGCCGTGTCTGATAACAAAGTTTATTTAGAGATAACGCGCTGAAAACTAGATGATTAATGGTTGTGAGGCGTAGTGAATATTCACATTTTTTTGTGAACAAGTGGTTTCGACCTATTCATAGGTTATTCACATATCGTTTCGGCGCTACAAGTTTGGGTGATAGTGATCCGAAGAAAGAAATAGGGTGTTAATAAGGAGCTTTCGATGCCGGATGCTGAACTGCGATTCGAGAAAGAGACTCATCATCAGAAACTGGTCACTGTATCATAAGTGACACAAAGGGCATCAGAAATGCGCATGAATAGGTGAGGCTGCCTCTCCCGCTTAACCTTCAATTGGGAATGAGTTAGTCGATGATAAGATATTATCGGATGTGCCAAAGTCCGTCTCCTGTAATGGGGGGCGGACCTTCATAACAAGGAGCTGAGACTTTTTGGATTGTTATGGGATGGCAGCGATTTACGTAGTCGATTTGACCAGAGGTCCTTCTTGAGGTTCGGGTATCATGAGTGATGAGTTAAAACTGCGGAATTTATTTGAAGACACGCTAGTGATTTGGGCCGAAGTTTTTGTCCTCTTATTACTGCTTTTTAGCCCTTTTCTTTACCCACTCTTTGGAAAGTCTCTCAGCTTCGGTGATTTTCTTTTTTGTTATCTTTTGCCGAAGGATATCGCTGAATGTCTCAGCTTTTTCGAGCCCTCCACTCGCGGCAAGATTTGCCCACATATAAGCTGAGAGGTCATTTTGTGGGACGCCATTGCCCCTATCATACATGCGAGCTAAGCTCAATTGGGCGGCGGTGTTTCCTTGTTCAGCCGATTTGCGATGCCATTTAGCGGCTTCGGAGTAATTCTGTGGGACGCCATGTCCCACGCTATACTTGAGACCCAGGCTATACTGGGCATTTGAATCTCCCTGTTCAGCCGCCATGCGGAACCATTTTACGGCTTTTGAATAATTCTGTGGGAGCCCTTCACCGTTTTGATACATAACACCTAGTTCATATTGTGCTGTTGGGTCTCCTTTTTCAGCAAGGGTGCGCGTATCGTCGGTCTTACATGATGCTAACACTAAGGCGGTAACTGAGAAGATGATCCAATAAGAGTGAAATGACTTTATAAACACCCTCTACTTTATGGCGGACCGTTACTGGTAGGTATTATAATTTGAGCGTGATTTATAACGCTAGTAAGAGCTCATTTCCTCATTTTGAGATCTATTGAACAAGGTCGACGAGGCGACCTCGCAGTTTGAGGTCTGCAAAGATGACCCGGAAATCTTTAATTCTGTTATCGATTCAGTAATGAAATGTGAGTGGGAGGGTTTGTGCTATTCGGCTACCGTGTGGTATTCCTTAAAGGTTTTAGGGAGGGAAGGGGGGTATCCGATTTGATGAAGATGAAGATGAAGATGAAATAGAGGTTGACTGAATTTGTGGTTGGGATACCTCAAATCTGCCCTCTAGCTCGTTATCTGTTCAACCCTCATTAAGTAATGGCCTCCTCAAGAATTTCTGCCTTTTTTATTAGCTCACTTTTGTTGTTGGCTTTCAATCAGACAGTCGCTGAAGCCACTCAGGTTGAGGCGCGGATTGTCAAAACTTCGTTAAACGAGGGGACTGTCGATCTGTCGGTTCGTCTTTCCCTTCCGTTTGATTGGAAGGATGAAAGGTATTTTTCAAAAAAGGAATTCCCAGTAGATGCGCCACCTGGATTCCCAAATCCAGGGACGACAAGACATCAATTACAATGGAATGGCGATGGCACCTTTGAATGGTTTCAATTTGATTTTATACAGCTTGGGACTTACACGATTATCGACCAATACACGATCGAAGCACAGCTCTTCGGTGGTCAGGTGCTTTTTGGCTCCTTCGATCCGGCATCTAAGGTGCTGAGATTTGACGGCTTAGACTATCTTGCGGACTTCTCGATTCCAGATGTGGCGGTCGAAGTGTCTGATAATCTGAGCGAGTGGACTGAGGTCGATCAAGTAGAAGAAGTTTCTCAAGATTTCACTGAAGGACATGCTCTGACAGTGAGATTCAAACGAACAAGAGTGGGTTCTGAATACTACCGGGTTAGAGTCAATGGTGGGGGTGCCCTTCCGGTTAAAATAACCAATGACGAACCGGAAGTTTTTCAACTTGATCCGTTTGTGCTCGAGGAAGTCTTGCTCGATGATTGCCTGCTTACGGTCGATGTTAATTACGGTGGGGGATGCAAAGATCATGAATTCGAGCTTTTTATGAGTCCCTCTATTTTCAGCGAATCCTTTCCCGCTCAGGCAAGCCTATACCTCAAGCATAATGGCAATGGAGATATTTGTCGTGGGTTAGTATCCGATAAAATCGAATTCGATATCACTGCGGTAATTGAAAAATATCGTGAACAGCACGGACGGGATGAGGAATTTATTCTAAACGTGTATGGCTTCTTTTCTGATAAGCCAAAAGCGGTAAAGGTAGTAAGATACACCCCTTAGGTAAGGATGTGGATATCAGAGTGCCTAAAAAACCCGCTCGCCGATTAAGCGAAGCGGGTTGTGAGAAAGGATGATACTTTTCTCCAATCCTTATTAAGGAATAAGAACAACGTAGAAACGTTGCTTGGTCTCAAGGGGAACACCGACTTCAGTGAATGAGGTGGTTGTTTCTCCGGCAGCGGCACTAAAACCATCGTCGAGTTCTTCCCACAAGTCTAGATTGCCTTCGCTGAGATCGTCACTTGCTAGAATGCTGTAGGTGCGGCCTTCCTTGGAATTCCACGTAATGGTAACGGCTTGAGTTTGGCCGCCTGCTTCCACTTCAGTGCTCACCGCAATGATTTCGAGTGGCTTGGCACTTGATCCTCCGTCAACAAGGAGAACCAGATTATCGATCCCAAGGTTCATGCTTGATCCACCAGTGCGGCCCATCACTTGAACTCTGAAATCTTGCAGGTCCATTTCTTTAATCTCGAAATCGGTGTAGATGTTTTCAGCCTCCCCTTGACTGTTACGGTCGGTATACATTGTGACATCAACGAGGGCGATATTGGTTTCAGAATCACGGTCGACATCGATCGAGAGCGAGGCCCAAGAATCAGTTGGTAAAGAAAATGGAAGTCTTCCACTCGCATCAATTCCATCCCAAGTAATTGAGGCTTCGGTTGATTGGAAGGTTTTGAATCCCACCCCAAAGGAGTTATCAACAGTGGCATTTTCTTCGTTCCCGATATTCTGAACGACACCAGAATCGCCGTTGTCTGCAGTCGAGAGAAAATTGATTCCCCATCCGTCGGCTGCAACATCACTTGCGAGGAAATCCATTGTGAAGGAAAAGTTCTGCCAACCTGTGTAGTCCTCTTCAGATTCAAAAGAGATGAAGTTCCCCAAGTTGCCGATGGTCTGGAGAAGTTGGTAGTAGGCGCCGTCAGATTCGGCATTAGCAGCTACGAGTTTCCCGACAGGTGCCCCTCGAAGTGCCTCTTCAGTATATTTTTCACCGGCATCGTCAAAGTTGGCGACAATCCCGTCACGCGTTCCTGTCGATTCGGCTTCTGTCGGGTTGCGGCCAATGGAAACTTCAATTCCATCATTTACACCATCGCCGTCGGTGTCGGCAATATGTGGGCTGGTTCCAGTCTGGTCAGCGTCTACAAAATCAAGGAGAGGGTTTTCGACGCCATCGAGTAAGCCATCATTATCGGAGTCAGGGTTTATGGGACTCGTCCCGGTTTTGCTCGCGTTCACAAAAGTGCCGCCACCATCCTCAACCTTGTCACTGAGGCCATCAGAGTCGGTGTCTGCTGAAGTTGGATCGGTCTCCGATTGGAGCTCTCCAAGATTATCGAGTCCGTCATTGTCAGGATCACCGTCGGGCCCATTCTTGATGTCGATCGATCCGTCATCATTGTTACTCAAACCATATTTTATTTCCCAGATATCTGGGAGGCCGTCTTGGTCTGCATCGCTCTCACCCTCTTGAACAACTCGAAAATTGCTTACGATTAGTTTGCCATTGAGCAGTGAAGTGGAGTCAAAGTTTTGACCACCAATACGAAATCCAAATTTGTCTCCTGCTTGGACATTAACTTTTTGGTCAAAGCCGTTGAAAAAATAACCTCCGGATGTGGTAAACAGATCGACTGGGCTTTCGATGACCTCGTCATTTACGATAATACGAAATTCTGCAAAAGCTTGCCACCAAGCGTGCATTCCACTGAATTCCCAATCAAAAGTGATTTCGGCATTGTTTGCTAGTGTGATCGTGAAGTCAGCGCTGCGATTGCTCACTCCACCGCCAGGCAGGCTGACATCGTATGTAAATTCGACACTCTGGGCGGCTCCATTGAGGTCACTTTGGAACATGCCCGTAATACCGTCTGAGACAACCTGGTCGGTTGCGAGAATTTCCGTGTTTTCCCAGTTCGTGACTTCAAATCCGTCGGTGAATCCAATCGTTTGGGCATTCGCGCTAAACCCCATCAGGCTCAACAGGGAAAGGGAGAGATTACGTTTAGCTCTATTAATCGCCATAATGCCGAGGCTATGAAACGACCAAAATACTAGCAAGCTTGAAGAGGAAACTTATTAGATTGGCGATTATGAATTGGATTTATAGATCTTCCCTCAGACTACTACGCATCTATTAATAATTTAAGTGAATAAGTTATTGTGCCTCGCTATCCCTTTTTTTGGGGGGGAGTGGCACTATCTACAGGCCTATTTTCGAATACAATAGATACGAGCAGAGGTGCGGATGAGGAGGTTTTTACCGGCGATCGCAGGCGTGGCCATTCCCATGTCATCTTCAGCCAGTTGGTTGGTGTGTAAAAGTTCGAAGCTCGTGCCGGCTCGGCAGACATTGGTGCCTCCATCTTCGTTGAAGCAGAAGATTTTCCCTTGATATGCCCAAGGTGATGCGGTGAATCCAGTGGAGCCGGGTAGGCGTTGTTTACCGTATATCAAACTTCCGGTTTTAGGATCAAAAGCGGAGAGGTAGCCGCGGTCGAGTAGGACGTATATTTGGTCCCGATAAAGTAGAGTGGAGGGGTTGTAAGGAGCGGCTTTCCAATTGCTCCAGGCGATGAAATCATTGGAGGTGTCTTTTGATGTGACCGAGATGTCACCTTCGGCGCCAGGTTTGATTGCGTAGAGGGGGCGCTTGCTGTCACCAACGTATCCGGAGGAGAGGTAGAGAAGGTTATCGTGAGCATACGGGGTAGCGATCGTAATACTGGACATGCCTTTGAAGGTCCAAAGTTCCTTTCCGTCTAGATCGTAGGAACGAGTGCGGCCGGAACCTGGTGTGACGATTTCGGTCCGTAGCTCGTTTTGCCAAACATAGGGATTTGACCAATTGGATTTTTCAGCACGGGAAGTTTTCCAGATTTCTTTACCGGTCTTTTTATCGAGCGCGAGAAGATAAGAGTTTTCGTCGTTATCATTAACGAGATAAACGCGGTCCTTGTGAAGAACGGGTGAGGAAGCAGTCCCCCAACCGTAACGAGTTGGGTAAGCTGGGACTTTGTGGGTCCAAATGACGTTACCTTCAAAGTCCATGGCATAGAGCCCCAAGCTCCCAAAATAACAGTAGACGAGTTCTCCGTCAGTGACTGGGGTTTCTGAGGCGTAGGAATTCTTGAGGTGAATAGAAGATTTGGGCTTCCCTTTATGAACGTCTTTATCCCAGAGGATTTCACCAGATTCGAGGTCAAGGCAGATCACTTTCCAAAGGTGGGTAGACTCGGGGATTTTGAGACGGTTTCCACCGAAGTAGAGTCCCTTTTTGGGGCTCTCGCTTTCGCCTCTATTTACAACAGTCGTTAAGAAGACTCGTTTGCCCCATACGATCGGCGAGGACCAACCCCGGCCAGGAATATCGGTTTTCCAAGCGACATTTTTAGTAGCGGACCAGATGTCGGGGAGATCAGGGTTTTCAGAAATCCCGCGAGATTCGGCACCTCTAAATGAAGGCCAGTGCTTTTGACCTAAAATTGGGACAAGGAGAAAGATTGATAGGATGAAAGTGCGCATGGTGGAGACGGTCTCTCAAATAGAGCGGCTCGTGAAGCCGAAAGGCGAAGAAAGATGAAGGTGTTCTTGATCTGAGTAAAGTAGCTGAAATCTTTGGAATATATCTCTTAATGATTGTGAGACGTATCACTTTAGTGAGAAGGGGAGGGGGCTAAGGTTTTTTTGGGTCATCCGCAAGTGGAGCTTATTGATGTGAGTCATACTGTTGTAGGGCGATGAGGGATCTTCCCCGTCGAGCGAAGGAGATTCCGTAGTTGTAGGGCTTAAAATAAAAAAGCACCGGGCTTAGCGCCGGTGCTTTTGATTGTTGCCCAGTGGATAGGCCTTAAGGAGCGGAAATAGATTCTTGAAGAGATTTTGGTCTCTCCAAGGAGGCTTGGGTTACTCCGCTTTTTTGATAACGTAAAACCGTGTCTTAGTGTCGGCCGGGACACCAAATTCGGTATACGAGGTCGTTTCTTGGCCGGCAGTAGCATTGTAGTTATCCTCAAGCTCATCCCACAGATCTAAGCTTCCCTCACCTAGATCATCACTTGCTAGGATGACATAACTGCGGCCTTCTTTAGAATTCCAAGTGATCGTGACAGACCGGGTCTGGCCTCCTGCTTCTAGCTCAGTATTGACAGCAATGATCTCTAGGCCATTACCACCCCCGCCGTCTACAAGCAGCACGAGGTTATCGATCGCAAAATTCATCGATGAACCACCGGTTCGCCCCATCACTTGGACCCGGAAATCCTGTAGGTCCATGTCTTCGATCTCAAAATCAGTGAAGATGTTTTCTGCGACGCCTTCACGGTTACGCTCTGTATACATCGTGACGTCAACGACTGCGGTGTTAGTTCCCGGATCACGCTCAACATCAATGGCAAGTGAGGCCCATTCGTCGGTTGGGATTAAGAATGGAAGGGGGCCACTCATATCAGCCCCGTTCCAGGTGATCTGGGAGTCGGTAGATTGGAAGGTTTTGAATCCTACCCCAAATGAATTGTCGATAAGGGCGCGCTCCTCAGCCTCGAGTTGTGGGACCACACCAGAATCTCCATGAACAGCAGTTGAGAGGAAGTTGATGCCCCATCCGTCTGCGTCAACCTCGCTTGCGAGGAAGTCCATGGTGAAGGAGAACTCGCCCCAGTCGGTGTAGTCTTCTTCGGATTCAAAAGAGATGAAGTTGCCCAAATTTCCAGCCTTAGAAAGTAACTGATAGTAAGCACCATCGGAATTATCATCTGCGGGCATAAGAGTGCCAGTTGGTGTCGCATTGCGGCGAGCATCTTCAGTATACTTTTCTCCGGCATCGTCGAAGTTTGCGACGATTCCGTCGCGAGGGATAACGACATCGGAAATCGTGGGATCACGACCGATCGAAACTTCGATCCCATCATTCACACCGTCACCATCAGTATCAACTTTGTTAGGATCACTCTTGTGGTCGTTGACTTCAGCTTCGTCAGTTAGGCCATCCCCATCGGAATCTTCCTCATTTGGGTTAGTGAGGTAGGTGGTCACCTCTTGTTGGTCGGTCAGCCCGTCTTCATCTGAATCTTCAGAATCAGGTCGGGTGAAATGAATGGTAATCTCAGCTTTGTTACTGAGTCCGTCTTTATCCAAATCACCGTCAGGACCATTATCGCCGCCAGCATCGTTAGGATCTAGGCCATTTTGAACCTCGGCCCCGTCATTGAGTCCATCGTTATCAGTATCAGGATTATTTGGGTCGGTCAGGTAGACTGTTGTTTCTTGTTCGGTGCTAAGACCATCTCCATCGGGGTCTTCAAACCCAAGCGGAATCATCGAAGCTTCGATTTCTGCGGCAGTGAGAGCTTCATCGAAAATTTTGACTTCATCAATTGCCCCGTTAAAGCTCTGGCCGGCAGGATCAGCGGCATCGCGTCCGTGGCCTCCAATGATGACTGGGAGGGCATGGCCAGCCATTGTGCTGCCGCCTTCTCGTGCAGTTTCGACTCCATTGACGTAGACCACTTTGTCAGCGCCATCAAATTGCCAAGCAACGTGGGTCCATTCGTCAATAGGGACTGTTCCTGCGTCATTTAGGTCATTTCCCCAGCCGCCGTAATGGACATTCGCGGGACTATCATCACGGATACCATGGTGCAGCATTTCGGCGTTTCCAGCCCCGTCTTCCTGCCCGAATACCATGTGATCAACATTACCTCCGGAGCCATCCCACTTGATCCAGGCCATCGCGGTGTAGACTGACCCGGGCCCCAGTGCCAACTCAGTTCCCGAAAAACCAGTCTGGATGTAAGCATCGTTATCTGTATTACGGTTGCCATTGAAAGCAGACCCAAAGCTTGGATCCTTGCTGTCGACGTAAGTCACTCCACCAGCGACTGTTCCTTCAGTTTGGAGTGAACCGAAGTTCGCGATGCTTGATTCGTTTTTCCCGTTGAAGGAATAATAAAGGATGGGGCCCGCTAAACTTGGAACGCTATCTTCATCATTTGGATCACTTCCTTTGTCGATCTCCTCGGAATCAGATCGGCCATCGCCATCTGTATCTGCAAGGTTTGGATTTGTGCCGGTATTGGTTCCATCGACGAAGGTCCCGGTGTTTGTTTCGGCTCCATCGTTGAGTCCATCATTATCTGAATCGCTGTCTGAAGGGTTCGTCCCTGTATTGTTTGCGTCAACAAATATGCCAGAGTTGCTTTCAACTCCGTCAACTAGTCCGTCATCATCTGAATCCGCATTGTTCGGCAAAGTTCTTAGGTCAAGCTCCTCAAGGTTGGTGAGTCCGTCCTTATCGGGGTCACCATCGGGACCGTTGTCAATGTTAGTGGAACCGTCGTCTTGAATACTGATTCCGTATATTTCTTCCCACGCATCGGGTAGCCCATCACTATCGATATCGTCTGCACTTGGGAAGAAACTTGAGAGGGGATTCCCAGCGATTCCTTCATTATAGATTTGGGAAATTTCGTCAGCATTGAGAGCTCGGTCCCACATCGCGACATCGTCGATCAGGCCTATAAATTCACGTCCATTGTCTGGATTGCAACCAATGCAGAGGACGTTGTTGTTGGCATTACTTGGGCGGATTGCTGGAGCTCCACCGGTCGCTTCGAGAACCCCATTGACGTAGAGTTGGGTGGCCACACCATTCTGAGAGGTGGCAACAATATGATGCCACTTGCCATCGCCCTCTGGAGAAAATCCAAAGCTTGTGACCGTTTGGATATCACCTGTTCCGCCTGCAAAGGAAAAAAGAGTCGGATCATCTGTGCCTTTTCTTGCAACTCTGTAGTCAGATTGCTCCCCATGCGCGATAATACCCTGCCAGCCTTCAGTCCACTGGGAGGCTTTGATCCATATTGAAATACTCAGGTCGGCATCTGTTCGGTCAATATCGTCGGTTCCGGCTGTGGGGTCTGGAACGGTTATGTTGTTTCCTGGTCCTCCAGGGAAATTTCCCACTTGGCCAAAGTTGACGCCAAGGCCGTCGGTTTCAGCATCGGAAAAAGTAATGCTTCCATTGATGTTTCCATTGTCTTGGGATTCTCCAGTTGCGCCGATCACGGTTGTGGCTTCGTCGATAGCTGAGCCGTCTAGAGACCAATAATTAAGAAGTCCATTTTGAACCTGGGCGTGGGCCGATGTCATTGCGAGCAAAGTGCTCGCCCCGACGAGGCAAGACATTCTTTTGAAGAAGTCGTAAGGGAAGTTGGTAGTTATCATTGTGTGTATATCAAAGAGATCCCCGATCCCTATCAGGAGGCTCCTTGTGATGTCGATTAAAAAGCTTTTAACAATTTTTTGATGGCGGAAAGGAAAGCAGGACTGGGGATTGGCGGGAGCGATTGGATCCTTCATCAGTCTCATGCCATAGGGCGTGTTCGTTAGTTTCCGAAGTTCGTAACGACTGAGAACGAGGTTTTGCAGTTTAGACAAGGAGAGGGGTTTGAGGAAGTTTAGGTTTATTAATTAAATTTCGGATTAGCGCTGATTTTAGGGGCGCTCGAAAGAATCGGCGTTACCTAGCGTTTTCTGAAACAGGGAGAGCTGCTCGGCCGATCAGGTTTACTTCTTTGAATCTTTAGGCGGGCCAAATCCTGATTCGAAGGGTAGTCTTTGCTCTTCGATAATGTTCTCGTTTGATATGTTTAAGAGACCTCGCCTCATCATTGTCTCGATTACCTCTTTGGCGATGAGTGGATGTTTGTTGTTTTCAGGGTGCTCAGATGAGCAAGAAAGCTCGACATCCGATAGTGATGGGTCCGTTTCAAGTGAGATTTCAACAACTGAAGAAGCGGAAGCTTGGAGTGCTGCGGTCAAGGAACAACTTTCTGAACTAGCTTATATTCTTCTCGAACCGGAGGAACCTCTGAGCGAAGACAATTCTGTTAAAAAGATCATCACGATCGACTTTAAATCTAAACAGACAAAGGACCAAAATGCCGGATCCTCTATTCTTATAAAGGATAGTGCCTATTCATTTTCAAAAAGACCGGTGGGACTGGGACGATTTTTGAAGGGAATGAGGATTGCCCTCGGTTTCGAAGGTCGATCAGAGGGTTCATATCTTAAGTTTAAGGTTTACCGAGTTCAGGGTGATGCGGGGACTCTAAAGACCCGGCAACTTTTAACTGCGAGTGGTTACAGAGAGGGGAAAAATATTCGTTCCCAGGCGGTGGTCGACGCGGTTTGGACACTTCCAACTGATGATAATCTCCCTGAACTTTTAAGTTTTTCGATGCCAAATCTCATTCAAAGCGAGTTCAGAGAAAAGGAGACCGAGGGATTTGATGATATCGCTCCTATCATCTTGGGTAGAAATGATTCTTGGGGCCAGCAACTGAAGCATGGCATGAATCATTGGGTGCGCCAAATCGATGAAGCGATTAAGCCCGATTTTCTCGGTTATCATGGAGTAGCCCTTGGCGATGTTGATGGCGATGGGCTTGAAGATTTACACCTCTGCCAACCTGGAGGTCTTCCCAATTTACTTTTTAGGCAGGAAGAGGACGGAACGATGACTGATATTTCTGCGGTCGCAGGGATTGATTGGCTGGATAACTCGACCGCCGCACTGCTGATCGATTTGGATAACGATGGTGATAAGGATCTCGCTGTTGCAACCCGAGCGGCCTTCTTAATTCTGGAAAATGATGGAGCAGCGAGATTCACCCTGCGTTCTAAATTTAAGGGAATTGAATCGGGATATTCACCAACCGCTTCAGATTACGACCTTGATGGGGATTTGGATTTACTAATCCTTCGTTACAATGCCAATAGCCGGGAAGTCGGCGATTTTCCGACTCCTCACCCATTTCATAATGCCCGTAATGGCGGAGCTAATGTTCTCTTGAAAAATGAGGGGCAGCTTCGGTTTTCTGACGTCACCCAAGAAAGTGGCCTAAGCAAAGAAAACTTCCGTTTCTCTTTTGCTGCGGCTTGGGAGGACTACGATAATGATGGAGATTCAGATCTCTACATCGCCAACGATTTTGGTCCTAATCAACTCCTCCGCAACGACGGAGGAAAGTTCATTGATACCTCGGTAGAAAGTCTGTCTCAAGATTGGGGGTTTGGAATGTCGGCGAGTTGGGGGGATCTCGATCGTGATGGAAATATGGATCTTTACGTATCCAGTATGTTTTCTGGTGCCGGGAACTTGGTTATTCCACAGGACGACTTTAATCCGTCGATGCCGAAGCAAACGCGACAACGTTATTTAAAAATGGTGCGTGGAAACTCGCTGATGCGGAATAATGGAGCTGGGCGGTTTACAGACATTACGAGTCCGATGGACGAGGGGTATGCGGGATGGGCGTGGGGCACAGGACTTGGAGACTTTAATAACGATGGCTGGGAGGATATTTACGTTGCTAACGGCTATATTTCACAGCCAAAGAAAGATGATTTGTGAATGTTTTTCTGGGGGCGGGTCGCGCCCCAAAGTCCGGAAGAAGAACTAACGCCAACTGCCAAGCCAGGCTATATCCGTAATTTCCGAAATCTGAATCTCCGAATCTCAGAAGGAAATTCGTTTAGTGGCTACGAGCGTAATCCCTTTTTCATCAACCTTGGGGGAAAGGGTTTTGCTAATATCGCTGGTTTGCTCGGCGCTGATTTTGACGATGATGGCCGGGCGGTCGCCACTTCTGACTGGGATCATGATGGAGACTTGGACCTTTGGATCACTAATCGAACGAGCCCCCGAATCCGCCTTTTAAGGAATAATCATCCTGAGCACAACAAATCGGTGACAATTCGTTTGATTGGTAATGGCACGACGACCAATCGAGATGCGATCGGAGCTCGGGTCAGCATCTGGCCTAAAGGTCGCCCCGAACTTCGGCAGATCAGAACAGTTCGAGCTGGAGAAGGCTTCCTTGCCCAATCGAGCTCTTGGGTCCACTTCGGTTTGGGCGAAGCCGAGAAAAAACTCAGTGTTCAAGTCGAGTGGCCAGCGGGCGGGACAGAAACTCTAGACGGACTAAAAGCTGGGAAGCGGTATCTCATTAACCAATTCAAAGGGGCAAAAGAAATCCGCGCGAATTCACCATCGGTGGATGACATTTCTATTCCTGAAATTGATGAGGTTCGGCAAGAAAAGGGTCTCTGGTTAGCAGATCGCCTTCCTTTTCCTGAACTGATCTACAGCAATGAAAAGGGGGGGCGTCAATCGACCAGAGAATTTTCAGGGAAACCTATCCTTGTGAATTTATGGGCAAGTTGGTGCGAAGATTGTCTTCAAGAAATGAGTGAGTTTTCAGAGAACCAAGAAAAAATTCGGGGACTAGGAGCCACCATCCTTGCTCTTAACGTAGATGGATTGACAACCGACAACCAAGAAACGGAGGCTTTAGATGGATGGGCTGAGCTGTCACGCCTCGGTTACCAATTGGAGAGCGGGAAAGCACGGCCAGAGAATCTTGGTAAGATGGAAATCTTGCTCGAATTTTTAACTTCCCGCCGACAGCCCTTATCCATTCCCACTAGCTTCCTCGTCGACTCAAAGGGCGAAGTCGCGGCGATCTATCAGGGGATTGTCAGTAGTAAGCAGATCATCTCGGATTTAGCTCTCCTTAAGGCTCGGAGCCAGGACCAACTTTCCCGACTTTCTCCAAGGCCGGGACGTTGGTTCGAAAATCCTCTCGCCCAAAATAGTAAGACTCGCTTGGGGGACTACTCTACTCTTTTTGCAAGAAACGGATTCCCTGCTGAAGCGGAATATCTGTTGCAACTAGCCAATCCATCTGAAAAGGCAACCACTCCCCAAGAGCTTTATAACCGAGCTAAGATAGCGACCGCTCAAGGGAAAATCGAGGAAGCCAAAGAACTCTATCAAGCGGCCATAAGAGCAAATCCAGAGTATGGCCAAGCTCTCACTGGTCTTGGGGCTCTCTTCCTAACCGAGAAACGTTCCGACCTTGCTGAGCCTCTCTTCGAGAAAGCCCTCGAGGTTGACCCTAATCATGCTGCGGCCCTGATCAATCTCGCTATGATTGATCAATCTCGCGGTCGTAAAGAGAGTGCTCTAGAAAAGCTAACTCGAGTGATTGAGTTGAATCCAGACTATGGAGCGGCTCGTCTCAATTTGGGCTCGCTTTATGCCTCCATGGGCGAATTTCCCGATGCCATTGTTCAGCTCAAAAAAGCAATTCTGCTTAATCCAAAACAGCCGGCTGCGCGACTCACTCTTGCTGCGGTCTACGCTGATACCAAACAATGGGAGCGATCGAGGGATCTCTACCTCTCGGTCGCCCAATCACATCCCAAGCTCTACCAATCTTTTCTCGGCCTTGGTTCAATCTATGAAAGGCAGGGTCAGTATCTGGATGCTGTTACAGCCTATCAAAAAGTTATCACGATGGGAGGGAGGAGTGCTCGGGTTTACACTGGAGTTGCCCGGGCATATTTGGCGCTAGGGCAAAAAAAAGAGGCGAATAGGGCCCTTGAAACTGCGTTGAAGATAAATCCGAATTACCCGGCAGCCCTCAAAATTTTGAGGGCCCAATAGGGGGGGCAGCCCCAGATTTTCTGGTGTTGCCTTCCTTTGAGCACAATTCTGCAAATTGGGAGCTTGACCTTTCGGTCCAGTAATTTCAGTTTGGTAGAACCATTGGAATAAAAGCTATTCTGGTCTTTTAGTTCATGGATAAAAAAAGAATCAACAAAACGTGGCCAATCGTTTTTTATGGGTCATGGGAATGTTGCTAATATTATGAATAACAAAAACATACTTTTTGGAGTGATTGCGCTGGGAGCTCTCTTCATTGAAGCGAGCGCAAATGACATTGAGCCTGGGAAACAGTATTACACTGCAATTAAGGCCACCCAACCAATCGTTCTCGATGGAGATCTCTCAGAGTGGACTGGCTCTGCAATCTTGGCAGACCCCCGCTTTGCTGTCCCAAAAGGTTCTGGTGAAAATGGGAATCTTGTGAATTTTGAGGAACACGCTGGCGGCAGCTGGACTGGACCTGATGATCACACTTCAGCTGTCCGGGTTGTTTATGACGATGATAACATTTATTTCGGTTTTGTGGTCACTGATGAATATCACGAAAATTCTGCAAACAGTGCCTGGAATGGAGATTCGGTTCAACTCATGGTCGCAAATGCCGAACGAGACACTCAGGTTGCGCTCTATAACTATGCTCTTGGGGGAGTTGAGGAAGCTTTGGGTGGCCAGGTGATGCTTGAAGAGGCAGGACCAGGCGGCACTGAAGCTGTGGTCACTAGGAATGTTGAAACAAAGCGGACGACCTATGAAATCAAACTTCCAAAAGAATCAATGGAACTCGATGCTCTCATTGGGGGTACCCAGTTTGGACTTGGGATGGCAATTAATGATGGCGACAAAGACACTCCTGGGCAAAAGGGATGGGGGGGGCTCGGGGCTCACGCCATCGTCTTTGGTAAGAGTCCAGAGCAAACCGCTCTGATTACGCTAGCTACTGCAAATGATATCGAAGCGGGGAAAGAGTTTCACTCAGCAAAAACCGCTCCGGGGGAGATTGTAATCGACGGGAAACTTGACGATTGGCAGGGCGTTCCTGTCCTTTCTGATCCTCGGTTTGCAATTCCAAAGGGGTCTGGAAGCCGTAAAGATGGCGGGAACCTTTCGCTGTTTGAAGTCCATGCCGGGGGGAGCTGGAGCGGACCGGATGATCAGACTTCAGCAGTCCAGATTTCCTACGATGAGGACAATGTTTATTTCGCATTTTTAGTTACGGATGAATATCACGAAAACTCCGCTAACAGCGCGTGGAATGGCGACTCGGTTCAGCTCATGATCGCCAACGATAAGCAGGACACGCAAATTGCACTTTATAATTATGCGCTTGGTGGAGTTGAGGATGACTTGGGCGGTCAAGTGATGCTTGAAGAAGCAGGGGTGGGCGGCACGACCGCTTTTGTTTCCCGCGACGTTGACGCAAAGCGGACGATCTATGAAATTAAACTGCCGAAAGAATCCATGGAGCTTGATTCGCTTGAAAGTGGAGTACAGTTCGGACTCGGGATGGCAATCAATGATGGTGATAAAGATACTCCCGGACAGAAAGGCTGGGGGGGACTCGGGGCCCACGCTCTTGTCTTTGGTAAGAGCCCTGAACAGACTGCGCTCGTGACACTGGATGGCTATGCTCCTCCTAGTGAGCCCTGTTTTGTATCGGCGATCACTGGACCTGCGGTGACGAGCCTTACTAATTTTTCCTTCCGGGGCAATGATTTCGAAGGTTGTGAAGTTGACCCAGCTTCTACGAAGCTCTTTATTGATGACGAAGAGGTTGAATTGGTAGCCGGTGCCAAAAATCAAGGGGCCACCGACTTTACGCACACCCTCGATGCCCCGTTCGAGACAAATTCTGAACACACCTTCCGTATCGAGTTAGTTGATACTCTAGGCAATATTGTCGGGACTGAAAGTGGGATCGTTAAGGCTCCTATTTTTGGAATTCTCACACCGGATCTGCAGGCATCTGGGATTAACACCTCGAATCCTGGCTTTATATGGAGAGTGATTCAAAATGGGGCCTTCATCCAAGAATCCCTAGCAGATACAGAGCTTAACTTGGCGGGAGAACTCGCTGACGAAAATTTCGCTGATCCAGCTTTGATTGGACCTGCGACTGGTCCTGGGATCGTCGCTGGACCACTCCTTGAGTTCGAAATCCCTTCGGTCATCAACCTCAATCAACTTGGAGGTGACTCTGCCGGAAATTTCCCTGACGATCTTCAAATGCCTGGGGTTCCTGGCCTGAATTTCATAGCTGATGGAGCTAGCGCGGAAATCGTTACCTTCGTTGAGTTCCCAGCTGGGTTTAACACCGTTGGTGTTAATAGTGATGATGGATTTCGGATGGAAGCCGGGCCACTTGATCAGCCTGAAAGTCGCGAGCTTTTAGGTGAGTTTGATGCGCCCCGTGGTGCTTCCGATAGTATCTTCGTCTTCAACGTGATCGAGGCTGGAGTCTATCCGATCAGAGTCATCTGGAACAATGGTGGAGGTGGTGCAAATATTGAAATCTTCTCCATTAAAGAGGATGGCACTAAAGTCCTATTCAACGATGTCGAAAACGGTGGCCTAAAAGCTTATCGTGGCGCGGGAGGAGCACCCTTTGTGATCACTGAAATTTCCACCGCTGCCAATGGTGATGTTTCACTGACGTGGAATTCACGGGCCGGACAGAGTTATGCGGTTCTTGCTAAAGATAATCTAGACGAAACGGATATCAGTCTCTGGGATGAGCTTGATGATAGTATTGAGTCACAGGGTGATTCGACTACCATTGTCATCTCGAGTGACGCAGTGAACTTCATCGCCAAGACTGGTAGAATCTTTTTCCGAGTCCGTAAACAGGAGTAGGGCACTTCTTATCTGTTTCAAGAACCACTCACTTACTTCGGGATAAAGATACCGCTCCGATCTTTAAAGGGAGCGAGTTTGAACTGTCCTTGAAGTTCGTGGGCTTTGATCGCGATCATCACTTCTTGGTCAGTAAAAATTTGATTATTGGGGGAATTCTTCTTCTCCCCGATGATTTTGGTGGCAACCGCCTTGCAGATGCCTTTAGGAAGCTTGTGGATCAAATCTGGGCTTGGGATGTCTGGGAAGAGCCCATCGGAGTGTTGGTTATTGATCCATTTCTTGATTCCTTCATCGGTGGTGGTATTCGGGAAAAGGTAGACTATTCCGGTAACAGGAAGAGTTTTGTCTTTACTGCTGATATCGATTCGAAGAACAGCCTGCTGGTCGGGAAATGTGTAAAATAGAAGAGTGTCCCGAAAGCCCAACATGGAATGACGAATCTGTAACTCTTTGGTGGTGTCTGCCTCGAGTTGCTTTTCTTTCCCTGAGATAGACCCAGTTAGGAATAATATTGAGAGAGTTGAGGCGATCCTGGTTGAATAAGGAAATAGAGTCATGGGGATGTAAATATTGAGTTGTGGTAGAAACTAAGGCTTTGTCTATTTGAGACACTCAGGATCTTAATTTGTTGGAGGAAATCTGGAGCGGAGGAAAAAAGTTTTAGTTCTTTGTGAGTTTGAGGCGTTAAAAGATTTCAGAACCTAAAGTATGCAGCCTGATAGCTTTTAAAATCCTCTGCGACCAGTTTGAACCCAACTGCAAAGCCCCTGAAATTTCTCTGAGGAATATCGATGAACATAACGTAACTCTCGCACCCTTTTTCGTCGGAGCCAGGATGTATCCTTTATCCTGTGTCTGAAATACTTTTTTAAAGCAATTAGGACCGAGCATCCCAAAAAGGCCTAAGCAAAATATAATCACGAAATCTTCATTCTTGCTCCACGTGAAATACACAGAGTAGATGCAGAATTCAAATATGAGTCGGGTGAATCGCTTGAAAAACCTACCCCCAAAGGGGTAGAAAGGGCTCTAATATGCTCTTTTACAGGATTCGTTCTCTAGGTTATTTACTCTTATTGATTTGCCTCTAGCAGCTGAGATGTTAGAAAAGCGACCTATTATTATATGACTAGTGATATCCAACCGTTGAAAAGAAGTGACTACTCTGAGGATGTCGAATTGGTGCTTCGAAAAAATGGGAAAGATTATTGTGAGAAGTGTGGAAATTTCATCCATGGTTCT
>Ga0208973_1000422_pt1 | contig 22843 bp, 20 predicted proteins | sample AOAMet_66_BLW_10_2_FD_188233 | JGI IMG/M metagenome (GOLD analysis project Ga0208973, IMG submission 188233) | Ammonia-oxidizing marine microbial communities from Monterey Bay, California, USA - CAN11_66_BLW_10 (SPAdes) | ecosystem: Environmental > Aquatic > Marine > Intertidal zone | place...
AGACAACACCATGTGATGTTCTTATTGATCGACAACGTCTAAATAGCGACAGTCTCAAGGCTGTCGAAGAAATCACGTCAGGCGAAGCGACAGTCGCGCAGAGATTGCACCTTGAAGTGCTCGTCATTACGCCTCTGATAAGATCAATTGTTTCACGTGGTAAATCGTTCGAAAACATTGTGAAATCCAAATCTCTGCTAATATTCTGAATAAATTGATTGAAGAGAAATGCTGATAGTGCTGTTTCAAAATTATACGATAGGCGCTGGTGAGATTTCAGACCAAGTGCACACGTGCAAGACGTAGAAAACCAAAGACTAAGATCAAAAGGCTGTATATGAAGAACATCACAGTTTTACGCTTGTTAGCTTTTGTAATCCCAAGTAGGAGGTACGTTTCTTGATCGAATCCCCACCTCTATCTATTTATCTCGACGTTTCGAGTTTTACGCTTGTCTTTGTTTCCTGTTCGGTTGTCGCGATTGCTTCACAAATGTCGGGCAGCACGAAAGGATTTGTTGTGTTGAGAGACATCGGAGTGCCTGTGGCGCTAATAGGTGCGTTAGCTGGGGCTTTTGGTATGGCACTCAACCTTTCTGACCCCTCTTTAATCTATCAGTCGACGTCGTTGCTGCTCGTGACAGCCTTGTATGGCGGAATAGTTTCTGGCTTAGGTATTTTTATTGGCGGTCAAGAACCGTCAATAGATAGTAAACCTGATTCGCCCATACCAATCTATCTGGCAACCGGCGTTACTTTTTTTATGTGTTTTTGGGGAATGAAAATTTCCGCAGGCTTAGAATTATTTTTCGCGCCAGTTTTGTTATCCATATATGGGATAGTCGTTGTGCTTGCGTTTGTGAGAAGAAAAAAATCGGTATTAGGCGTGCTAGCGGATGCCGCTCTATTCGGTTCCTTGCTTTGTGTGATTATAGGACTCATCGCCCGGTTTTCTGATTATGTTCAAGCGGGATTACAAATATCAATGGGTGGCTTGGTTTTAGGGTTGCTAACGTACCTATTCAGTGTCTGCATTTCATATGGTGTCGGTTCTCAAGGCGAAATAGACGCACAACGCCAGAACTGGCACTGGCTGGAATTAACAGGCTTCTTGCTTTTCATGTACTTTGCACCAGAAACTCTTCGTGAGGTGTTGCTGGCTTTAGACGCGTAAGTTGCGCGAAAAAAGAACAGTGGCTTCTAATAGTTTAGAGAAAACGCATGGCCTGCATTATTAGCTTGATAGTGAAGCAACGACGATGGTTCAACCGCTTCGGAGGCGGTCTGCACTGAGCTCGAAAATATAGTGATTTAAGGTAGTAACCAAAATCGTACTATTGTTGACGGAGTTTTAGCTTTGTCCTAGTTTTAAACCATCGTGTTTTTCTAGAGTACTAGAACTGCTTATCTGCTAGTGAGACATCCCGTGTCAAAACTCGTAAGGAGAAATGGTGTTCTTGCTCATTTATATTTCCACAGAAACAACTACGCTGAAAAGCGCGGCTTCCATAATATCGTTACATTGGTTTGGTGCCGCAACATTCTGATACCTACTCAATCGAAGTAAACGAGGCAAATTTTATGAAAACACAATACATCACAGCACTGGTTGTAACATTCGCCCTGTTGTCATCAACGGTAAAGGCAGACACTGCCGAAGAGGTCCGTCAGGTCATTCTAAACAACATGGCGCATATGAATCAGGCCTTGAATCAAGATCCGATGCGTGTTTCAAAACTGGGCTCAAAAGAATTTTTTTCCAGCGGTGGCTTGCTCAATCATATCGACAGGACATCAAAGGGCAATTCGTTTGATGTTTTCGAAGGCAGTCGCAAGCATATTGAGGTCCTGGTGCTAGTCGAAGGAAAAGCAGCGGTAGCCCACTTCTATCAAGAGGCCGTGATGAAGCCTAAAGAACGGCCTGCGGTGCCTAACTATCGCACTAGAGTCACTCAGGTTTATGTCAAAGAAAACGGCAGTTGGAAAATTCGCGCGGGACATTGGTCACCATTGATGGGTGGCGCCGGAACCTCCCAAACCGTCGTTAAATAATATCGAGATATGGATCGGGGCCCTATTCTGCTAAAGGAGCAATAGAGGCCCTTTGCTCACTAGCTAGCGTCAAAGTATTGACGCAATTCTGCGCGCAATACCTTGCCGGTCGCGTTGACAGGCAAGGCTTCCATAATGATCATTTTTTCGGGTAGCTTGAAGACGGCCATGCCCTGGTCTGTTAGGTATCGGGTCAGGTCTTCCAGTGAAATTACTTGCCCTGCTTGTGGCACAACAGCGGCGCCGATCCGCTCACCAAGCACCGGGTCTTCGAACCCTGTTACGGCGACTGCATTGATACCGGGACAACCTGCCAGTACGCCATCAATTTCATCAGGTGAGATTTTCATGCCGCCCCGCACGATAATGTCTTTGGATCTGCCCACGAATCGATAGTAGTCTGATTTTCCTGCCTCTTCTGGAATTTCAAAAACATCGCCAGTTCTGAAATAACCATCCTCAGAAAAAACGATTTGATTTGCCTCAGCCGCTTGCCAGTAGCCATCAAAGACAGAGGGACCGGCAATCTCGAGTTCCGCGCGAACGCCGGGTTCAGTCACGACCTCCCGAGTGTCGAGATCGACTAATCGTGTTTGCGTCATTTCGCCGACTCGCGCTTGCCAAACCTTGCCGGCAAGACCAAAGCGGGGGAAATAATTCGCCCGGTCCAGCGGGTCAGGGAGGTCGGTACCACTCGAAGCTAGGCACAAACCTTCATTGGAGCCGAAGATGTTGGCCACCATAATGCTGTAGTCTGCTTGAAAGGTGCTGACCATCCATTCACTCAACGGGGCACCACCTGAGCCTATTGCCCGCAGGCTGGATAGGTCGATGGCATCGAGTATCGCGCGCTCATTAAGTAACATCGTCAGCACTGCCGGTGGAGCGATGGTGTAGGTAATTTTCTCCGACTGTATCTGGTTAAGATAGAGCGGCAGCTCGAATGGATGGTGCAATACCAATGTGCATTGGGCGGTAATCCAAGGGAAGAGAAAACCGCCAATGGCCGCCATGTTAACCAGAGGAAAGGGGTTGAGTAGAACGTCGGTTTTTATGATTTCGGCGGCATCGGTTGTTGCAAAGCCGGAGATGCGCCAGTGGTTATGACTGCGCGGCACGCCCTTAGGCTGACCGGTTGTACCCGAAGTCCAGCAGATGCTAAAAATGTCGTCAGCGCTGCGCTTTAGTCCATCGACATAGGATTGCCAGTTTTCAAGGTCAATAACGGTTTCGAGGTCAAGCTGAAGGCTACCAGTGACCGGATGTTCACCGAAACAAAAAACAGGACAAACGTCGGTAAAAACTGGCAGGCGAGATGCTGCGAACGAGGCCTCCTTCAGCCGTCGTGTCGTCAGAAAACCTTTGGGTTTCAGTGCCTGAATCGCATGATTCAGCTCGAATGGGCCATACTGCACAGGCAGCGGGCTGACGATAGCACCCAGGCGATCAAGAGCGAAGTAAGTGATAACCAGTTCTGAGATGTTAGGTAGCTGAACCAGCACAATATCGTCTTGGCGGATACCTTCGTTATAAAGCTGAGATGACAGGGCCTCTACTCGTACCTGCAACTCACAGAAGGTGAGCCTAAGAGGGTTGCCGTCAACAAGAGATAATCGATCGGGTTGATCGACGAGGGCGAGGCTAGGGCCCCGTTTTTCAACTGCCTTGTGTAGCCAGTCACTGAGTGTTTCATCGCCCCACCAACCGGCTTCTCGATATTTTGCGGCAAGCGCCTTGGACGTTGTTTGCATAGCGCGCTCCTGTTACGTTTTTCGGTAACCTGTTCGCAAAGCACTGCCCGTGAAATTACCGCTCAGATCTCGAGTCAGGGTGCTCTTTTGTATTAACAGCAGTCAGTTAAAATAACACAGAATATGGTAATTAAAATAGATTTGCGTATCATAAAAACAAACCGGCGTCCGAAGCGGGCCTCACCGTTGAAAAAAACTGGTGCGAAACGCAACGATTACATTGCAGATAAATGCTGAGTGTAGAGGGAAGCGATGAAATACAGTGCCATTGAGTTTGAAACCGCCGATGGAGTCGCCCAGCTTCGATTGAATCGGCCCGAGTCACTCAACAGTTTTACAGACAAGATGCAGGCTGAAGTGATTGAAGTCCTGGAGCAGGCAGCGGTCGATCCTGTGGTACGGGCAGTGGTAATCACCGGCAACGGTCGTGGTTTTTGCGCAGGGCAAGATTTGGGCGCTATCGCTGGCAGTGATGATGACCTCGGGGATAGTGTGGATAAGTTCTACAATCCGCTGGTGCGCTTGATTACCACAATGCCTAAACCGGTTTTGTGTGCGGTCAATGGTGTTGCTGCGGGTGCTGGCGCGAACCTCGCGCTAGCTTGTGACATCGTCATTGCCGGTAAAAAAGCCAGTTTCATCCAACCGTTTGCCAAACTGGGACTGGTCACCGACACGGGTGGCACCTGGATATTGCCGCGCCTGGTTGGCCTAGCCCGAGCCAGAGGGTTGGCTATGCTGGGGCCAAAGATCAGCGCTGATCAGGCAGAATCGTGGGGCATGATATGGCAGGTTGTGGAAGATGAAGCGCTAATGGATACAGTATTGAAGCTGGCCAGAGATATGGCGACCCAACCAACGCGCGCCTTTGCGCTTCAGAAACAGGCCTTTGCCCGGTCAGCCGTGAATAGTCTCGATACCCAGTTGGAACTTGAACGGTCATTAATGAGCGAAGCAGGTAAAACCGACGATTATCACGAAGGGGTCGCTGCGTTTCTTGAGAAGCGAGCGCCGGTATTCAAGGGGAAGTAAGTCATCATGTCTGAAGAGCTGGCGAATGCCTGTGTTGATGCCATGTTAAAGGGTGATGCTTGCAGTCGAGCCCTTGGGATGCGGGTCGTTGAAGCGGGCGAGCGTCGATCTGTCGTAACCATGACCGTCCGCGCGGACATGGTAAACGGCCACAATATCTGCCATGGCGGCATGATATTTTCGTTAGCGGACAGTGCGTTTGCCTTTGCCTGCAACAGTGAAAACCTCTCCGCGGTGGCGGCGGGTGCGCAAATCGATTTTCTCAACCCGGCGAAACTCGGCGAAGAGCTAACGGCGACCGCGCGAGCTGTCCACCAGGCTAAACGCCGCGGCATTTATGAGGTCAAGGTCGTAAATCAGGACGGCGCGACGGTCGCCTTGCTGAAGGGACAGTCGCACCGGATCGGTACGACGTTGGTGCCAGGGAGCTAGTATACGATGAAAACAGAGATAGCTGATGAGGAAATGCGATTCGAGCAGCGCGTGGACGCGGAAGAGAAGATTGAACCCAAGGACTGGATGCCCGACGCCTACCGCAAAACCCTGATTCGTCAGATATCTCAGCATGCGCACTCAGAGATCATCGGAATGCAGCCCGAGGGTAACTGGATTACGCGCGCGCCCACGCTGCAACGAAAGTGTGTCTTGCTGGCGAAAGTTCAGGACGAGGGCGGTCATGGCCTTTATCTCTACAGCGCTGCGGAAACACTCGGTGCCACGCGAGAAGCAATGATTGACGCCTTGCATTCTGGCGCTGCGAAGTACGCCTCAATTTTTAATTATCCGGCACTGACATGGGGTGATATTGGCGCGATCGGCTGGTTGGTTGATGGTGCGGCGATTGTCAATCAGGTATCGCTCCAGCGAACGTCTTATGGACCTTATGCCAGAGGCATGGTGCGGATCTGCAAAGAAGAGAGTTTTCACCAGCGGCAGGGTTATCACATCATGATGACCCTGATGCAGGGCAGTGATGAGCAGAAATTGATGGCACAGGATGCACTCGATCGAATCTGGTGGCCCACTTTAATGATGTTCGGTCCGCATGATGCCGAATCAGCGCATTCTGCCCAATCTATGAAGTGGAAAATTAAGCGCCAGAGTAACGACGAACTGAGGCAGAAGTTTGTAGACGAGACGGTGAAGCAGGCTAATGTTATTGGTCTGAAAATACCGGACCCGGATCTCAAGTGGAACGAGGCCCGAGGTCACTACGACTTTGGAGCCATTGATTGGGAAGAATTCCAGCAGGTTGTTTCAGGCAACGGGCCATGCAATCGGCAGCGACTGAGCCATCATAAGAACGCCCACGAAGCCGGTGCATGGGTGCGTGATGCTGTCACTGCATACGAACTCAAACGTCGTCAGAAAGACCTCAACGATGATGATAAGGCTCACGCCGTTGAAGGAGGCCATTAACGTGTCGCAAGCAATGAAATTGTACGAGGTGTTTATTCGTTCAAGGCGTGGCCTGGATCACAAACATGTGGGCAGTCTGCACGCGGAAGATCCCCGGCAGGCGCTGGCGTATGCAAGGGATGTCTATACCCGGCGGAGCGAGGGCGTCAGTATTTGGGTCGTTGCAGCTAGCGACATCGTGGCATCTCAGGAGTCTGACTGTGAGAGTTTTTACGATCCGCTCGATGACAAACCTTACCGGCATGCCTCGCACTATACGCTGCCGGATGACGTGAACAATATGTGAGATGGACTGATGGCCGTGGATAAAAAACTTGTAAAAGACTACGCAATTCGGCTGGGCGATGATGCACTGGTGCTGGGTCATCGTCTGTCTGAATGGTGTGGCAATGGTCCCTTTCTAGAAGAAGACTTGGCGCTGGCAAATGTGGCGCTGGATTACCTGGGCAGGGCTCGAATGTTTTTCAACTATGCGGCAGAACTTGCTGCTGATGGCTCCACCGAGGATACCTACGCATATACTCGCGACTGCAGGGATTTCGGGAACCTCTTGATCAATGAGCTGCCACGCGGGGATTTTGCCTTTACGATGGCCCGGCAGTACTTGGTTGATGAGTTTTCAATGGCGTTTATGCAGGCCCTTTGTGACTCAAACGACCCTATCCTGGCCGGGATAGCGGAAAAGGCCCGCAAAGAAGCCCGTTATCATTTGCGCCGCAGCACCGACTGGATGTTGAGGTTGGGTGACGGAACACCAGAAAGCCATGACCGGCTGCAGCAAGCGATGACTGATATTTGGGGTTATACCCAAGAGATGTTCGAGGTAGATGCGTTGGAAGAGCGCTTGATTAAAGCGGGCATCGCTGTGGATGTGGTGGCGTTGAGGCAAGCATGGTCGGCACGTGTGTGCGAAACACTTGCGCAGGCAACTATTGAACAGCCACGGGATGATTGGTCAGTATCCGGTGGTCGCCGGGGCGTCCATACCGAGTCTCTCGGTCATATGTTGGCTGAACTGCAGTTCCTGCAGCGAGCTTACCCGGCGCAGCAGTGGTGAAGCCGCTAGAACTCATCGACGTTATTCCCGCGGCGGAACAGACTCGTCGGCAAAGGCGATCTGATTCGCCTTGCTTCCCTTTGTGGGATTTGCTGGATAAGGTTTGCGATCCGGAAATCCCCGCACTCAGCCTTTGGCAGCTTGGGGTGCTGCAGGACATAGAAGCGCATGGCCGCGAGATCACCGTGACCATTACACCCACCTACTCAGGATGCCCCGCAATGACGGCAATGGCGGAAGATATTACTTCAGCGCTGGCTGCGGTTGGATATTCTGAGGTGAAGATTGAAACGCGTCTGTCCCCCGCCTGGACAACTGATTGGCTGTCAGTCGAAGCCAGAGAGCAATTACGTGGCACCGGTATTGCGCCGCCGCTGACAACGATCAAGTGTCCTCGGTGTGAATCAGTCGAGGTCCAGTTGGTGAGTGAATTTGGGTCTACGGCATGCAAGGCGCTATACCAATGTAGCCGCTGCGCTGAACTCTTCGATTACTTTAAGCCCCTATAACCGAGAGATGCAGGTAGCACAATGGACACAACAGCAGGCTTAACCGCTTTAACAGTGGCCAGCGTAACGCCAGAAACAGACAGTGCTGTTAGGGTAGGCTTCAACGTGCCGGACGATGCGAGAGCGGCCTTTCGATATCAACCGGGACAATATTTGACGCTGGAAACCGAGATAGCGGGTGTGCCTGTCAGACGTTCTTACTCAATTTGCACAGGTATTAATGAACCGTGCTTGGAAGTCGCAATCAAACGTGTCACCGGTGGCGTTTTTTCTAACTATGCGAATGACAGCCTGCGCGTCGGTGATATCGTTAAATCATTGCCTCCCCGTGGCGAGTTCAGTGCAGCGTTAAATGCCGAGCATCACAAGAGCTATCTGTTTATTGCCGCCGGGAGTGGTATCACGCCAGTGATTTCGAATGTCAAAAGCATTCTTGAACAGGAGCCGAAAAGTCGAGTCACGTTGCTCTATGGCAATCAAAGAACCCGTACAATCATGTTTCGTGAATCCCTCGGCTTTTTGAAGAATCGGTTTATGGCGCGTTTCCACTGGATCAATATTCTCAGCCGAGAAGACCAGGGTTGTGATGTGTTAAACGGCCGTTTGGACAACCGCAAGGGTGCGGCTTTGAATGCGCAGCTGATCGACCTTCACAGTTTTGATGAGTATTTTGTTTGTGGTCCCGAGTCGATGATCTCAGAAATTTCCCGAGGGCTGCGCGGTGTAGGTGTGGGCGAGGATAATATCCGCTATGAACTGTTCGCAGGCTCGGCTGAGGATGCTCGTCAGGTCGTGGCAAAGCACCACGCGCGGGTTCGCGAATACGCGGGTCAGATCAGCCGAGTTACCATGGTGATAGATGATCGCGCTACCGAATTTGAACTCGGCGCCGATGGTGAGAATTTGCTCGATTCTGGTCTCAGCCAGGGACTCGATTTACCCTTTTCCTGCAAGGGCGGTGTCTGCTCAACCTGCAAAGCAAAGTTGCTGGCAGGGGAAGTTGACATGGATATCACCTATGGGTTGGAACCCGGCGAGGCAGCCAAAGGGTTCATTCTGACATGTCAGGCGCATCCGATCAGTGACAGCGTCGTGGTTGATTTCGACCAACGTTAATACAGCACTGAAGCGCAAGTCTGGCTAACGGTTGTCGATGACGCGCGTGGCTTTACCCTCAGATCGCGCGATGGACCCCGGGGCAAGGACGTTGACCTTGGCGGAAACACCGACATGGGTCTTAATTTTTTGCGCCAGTTCTGCAGACGCATTCACAATAGCCGTTTGATTTTTGGCATGTTCAACGTTAATGGTCATCACATCCATGTGGCCGTCTTTGCCCAGCTCAATTTGATAATGCGGTGCCAGTGAAGCAACAGTCAGCAAGTGTTCTTCGATTTGGGAGGGGAAAACGTTAACCCCACGGATGATCATCATGTCGTCGCTGCGGCCGGTGATTCTTGACATTCGACGCATGGTTCGGGCGCTGCCAGGTAACAGGCGGCTCAGGTCCCTCGTGCGATAACGAACAATCGGCATTGCCTCCTTGGTAAGGCTAGTAAATACCAGTTCGCCTTCTTCGCCATCGGGCACTACGTCGCCGGTCTCAGGGTCGATGATCTCTGGATAAAAGTGGTCTTCCCAGATGGTTGGGCCGTCCTTGGAGACGAGACATTCCTGTGCGACCCCCGGACCAATCACTTCGGAGAGGCCGTAAATGTCAACCGCGTCGAGGTGCATGCGGCCCTCGATCTCCTTGCGCATGGCGTTAGTCCAGGGCTCTGCACCGAAAATGCCAAGTCGCAGTGAGAGGCTGGCTGGGTCAACGCCCTGCCGGTCCATCTCGTCAGCAATATTCAGCATATAGGAGGGCGTGACCATGATGATGTCCGGATCAAAATCGACAATAAGCTGGACCTGCTTTTCGGTCTGACCGCCGCCCATGGGAATGACGGCACAGCCTAGTTTTTCGCCGCCATAGTGCGCGCCGAGTCCGCCCGTGAACAGCCCGTAGCCATATGACACATGTAACTTGTCAGCAGCCTGACCGCCCGCTGCACGAATAGACCTGGCAACGACGTCGGCCCACACCGCAATATCGTTTTGTGTATAGCCGACGACGGTGGGCTTGCCTGTGGTGCCGCTTGAGGCATGGACGCGCACGACCTGTTCGATGGGAACGGCGAAAGTGTCGAAGGGGTAGTGCGCTCGCAAATCTTGTTTTGTGGTGAAGGGAAAGTTACTGAGATCTTCAAGGCTCGTAAGGTCATCAGGGCGAATGCCGTGTGCGTCAAACTTCGCTCGGTACATCGGTGAGTTTTCGTGGGCGTGTTTCAGGGTCTTTTTTAAACGCTGCAGTTGTAGCGCTCTGAGTTCATCTATGCTGGCTGTTTCAATGTCGTGCAGGGGGTCAAGACAAGGTTCGTTCGGCATGGTGTTCCTCGGCATTATTTTTAGTTATTTTTCAGTTGAAGAAAATAGTACAAAAAATGTGTCAGAATTAGCGCTACTGTATCGTAAAATGCAAGCAAATTTAATGAGAAGTGAATAGGCGGAACAAGTTCTCGCCGCACAGAGCTGTCAGTGTCGTCATACCCACCAGTTGTATCCCGTTTAGTCGATGGCTTTGCTGCCCGCAGGCCGATGCGCGCCAAATCCATGATAATTACCTTTTTTGGCGATGTAGCCTCACAACATGGTCAGACGGTCTGGCTCGGTAGTTTGATTGCAACGATGGCGAAACTTGGTATCAATGAACGTCTTGTCAGAACTTCGGTTTTTCGTCTAGTGCAGGAGGGTTGGCTCGAATCAAACCGGGTAGGGCGACGCAGTTACTACCGGTTCAGCACATTTGGCTTGTCAGAGTACGAAAGGGTGACTGCCAGAATCTACGATCTCGAAGAGCCCATCTGGTCGCGCGTCTGGCAGTTGGTGGTGCCCGTTAACGTCGGCGAGCAGGTCAAAGATGCTTTTTTCCGCTCCCTGTCTTGGCAGGGGTATCGGCAGATCAGTCCAGGGCTGTTCGCGCGTCCCGGCGCGGGTGGCGTGGAGCTGCAGACGATGCTTGAAGAGTATGGTGTGCACGACAATGTGCTGCTAATGAATGCCGATGAGTCAGCCTTGTCGTCCCGCGTCGCTCTGCGGGAAGTCATCGACACGCGCTGGAAACTCGATGAAGTAGCAGCAGATTACCGCAGTTTTCTTAAGCGGTTTCAGCCTTTGCAGCGTTGGCTTAATCAAAAAACGGCGATAGACACGGAAGCCGCGCTAGTCATTCGGCTGTTGCTTGTGCATGAATATCGGCGATTGTTGCTGAAAGATACGCCGCTGCCAGCGGTGTTGCTACCGTCTTCGTGGCCTGGCACTAAGGCGAAGCTTACGGCGGCGGGAATCTATCGCCAAGTCGCCAATCCCTCCGTCACTTATATTATGGCTCACCTCGAGGGCTTGCACGGGTTGCTGCCGGAACCTTCCAAGCAATTTACACAGCGATTTACTCCCCAGCCCATCGTCAATGCCAATTGAGATAGGCCACCGCTTGTTGTAGCCGCGGTAGACCTACCCTGAAGCATTCATCCTTGCTGGCCAAGAATGTACTCGATGATACTCGGTGGTGCGACAACCATCGCCATAAAAAAGAGATAACCTTCGACGATATGCCAATTTTTAATGTCTATTTTAGATACATCTCCCACTGAATTTTTTGAAACGGCGTAAATTAACGTGGAAAGGTAAATGCCCAGAGGGAAGATAATCGAGAAAGATATGATAGCCACATTGAGAACAAACGAGCCATCGCTCATTGATCCCGTAAGAATAATAAAAAACATGACTGACATAACCGCCTGAAGAACGACGTTGTACGCGCTTGCGAAAACGAGTTTTTCGCTGAAGGTACTGCTGCTATCTTGAAGTAAATAGAGTGCGAGGAAGGACCCCGAAACCTGAATGAAAATAAATGGTTGCCACAGGTTTAAAACAGGGAATTGAGCAAGAAAGGCAAAGATAGCCACTGGCAGCAACAGCATTAAGAGAATGGCGAGTATGCAAGCGGTTGTGTTTTGAGAAAACTGTTGACCGTCAGCTCGCTCGTTCATGCAAGACAGGAATAAAAACCCTGCTGTGATGATCGCTAAAAAACTACCAATAAAACCGTAGCCTACTTCCGCAGCCTGGATTAACGAAAAAAGTGATACATAAAGGCCAACAGGGACTGAAATCAAACGAATAGTAAACGCTAAAGATGCCCCTGCAATGATGCGAAGAAAAATAGCAACCAAAAAAACCGTGGTTGCGACGGTCGCACTCGCTAACGCTTCGATCTGGTAGATAGAAGTTCCAGAGGCCCAGAGGATAAAGCTTAGTGTGCCGACAAAAATCGCTAATCCCAGAAATTTTCTTAGATTCTCCTTGTCTTTCACGAGCATCTCACCTTCCTCCTGAACGCTCTTATGAAGATAGCAAGTGTAAACTGCATTTATCCAAGATTTCAAAAGTATCTTGATTGGTTTTTTTCAGTACCTCTCTTTATAAGATGTGATGCAGGCAATGCCGTATTAAAACCATCCGGGTAGATAATCAACTCAAATCTGTCGTTGAAGTCACGCGAGAAGTTGCGCGTGCTCCAGCGGACAGACCATCATCTCTTACTTAATTTTATTCTTCGTGCCATCTGCTGTTCTTAAGCAGATGGCTCTTGCATCAACCGGTGAGACACCTGCAAAGACCAAAACCTATTTATGAGTAGTCTCTACCCAATCAATAATCATATCGGCGAATAATTCTGGTTGATCAGCCCAGGCAAGATGACCTGCTTCAGGCAAAATTTGTAACTTGCTTTGCGGCAAAGCTGCATGGAGATGTTCAGCATTACTGGCGTCAAATAGAGCATCAAGCTCGCCCCAGAAAACTAAGGTAGGTATATCGATTTCTTTCACCCGACCAGCCAGCTCTGCGGCTTTGGAACGAAAGTCCTTAAACCAGTAAACCACCTCAGCGGTGCGCCCCGAGTAAGCCCGTTTATAATCATCTACTTGCTTAGCGTTGGCTCGATGACGGATGGCGCCAAGTTTTGACGAGAAAGCGATGAGTGGCCCGGCACCTAACAAACCCGTTGTGAAACGCATAAAACTAAATCTGGCCAACATGCTTATCATAAATGCCAGCTTGAACGGGCCGGGCGCGCCGGGGCCATGCCCAACCGTTAAACTTGTCACACGATGTTTATGGTTGAGCACGTAGGCAAGCGCAGCACCCATTCCTACATCAGGTCCGACAAGATGAATGTTATGTAGGTCAAGCTCATCAAAAATCTCAGCCAGATGAGCACCCTGAGCGTTGGGTGACATATCCCTACGGTCACCTTCAGAAGCACCAAACCCCGGAAGGTCGATGGCAATTACCCGGCATTTCTCCGTCAGAGCTTTCCAGGCACCCGTGAAGCTCAGGATACTTTCTGGAAACGGGCTAAGTAATACCACGAGTGGTGCATCGGCTGGCCCTGCTTCAGCAAGACGGATATTGCGACCCGCTATCTTACGGTTTTCCGTTGGAATAGTTACATTCGACGTTTCAAAAGATACCGCCGACTTGCGGGCTGCGCTCACTTGTCGCCACTCGGGTGACACCAACAGAAGCGTGGCTGCGTTGAGTTGATCGTAGAAATTAAGTTTTTTCATATTACTTCTCCAATTGCCCTATTGCCGTGTAACTTTGTTCGAGATGACGCCAATTTTTTCAACTTCAAGCTCTACAATGTCGCCATCGTTTAGAAAGCGCAGGTGCTCTAAACCGCAGCCAAAACCCACGGTGCCTGAGCCAATGACCTCGCCGGGGTGAAGGGTTTCGCTCTTGCTGATATGGGCGATCATATCTGAGAATTTCCAGTGAATTGTGCTGCTATTGCTGTCGCACCAGGTTTCTCCATTGACCCGAGCTTGCATGCGCAAGCTATAAGGATCATCGAGCTCATCCTTGGTGACGATTACAGGCCCAAGAATTATTGAGTCGTCGAAGTCTTTACTTTTGGCAGGCCCCAGCATTCCCGGAGACTCAAGGATTTGCGCGTCTCTAGCTGAGAAGTCGTTGTAAATTGTGTAACCAAATATGTGGTCTTCGGCGTTAACTTTACTGATGTCTTTGCCCTTTTTACCAACAATGCAGGCAATTTCTAGTTCAAAATCCATCACCTCTGAATACGCTGGCCACACCACGTCCTTGCCGCTTTCTGCGACGGAAAAGCGGTTTGCTTTGTAGTAGAGGGGCTGTTGGTACCAAACCTCGGGCACTGTAAATCGACCACTGGCTCGCAACTCCCGTTCAGCAGCAACTGGGTCATCCGCAGCCATTGCGCTTAGTTTCATGGCGCTTTCAAACGAATTTTTCAGATGCTCCTCGAAGCCTAGACAGTCACGTATTTGTGGGGGTAGCGGGAGTGGAGCTAGAAAATCCACTTGGTCAGAAGGTATTGAGACTGAGCTTGACCCAAGTAGTGCATATGCACGATCCAGGGCGAGTTGGCCGGCCTCGATAAAGTGTTGCATCGAAGAAAAAGCGATGTCCTCTGGTACAGCCGCACTCAGGTTGAAGACTCCGGTGTCAGTTAAAGCACCAAGATATTCGGTCCCTTCTAGTTTGAAGGTGAGTAATTTCATTTATATCTCTCGCTATGTTTTGAGGCTGCACCTAATGAGTCAGGGCAGGCTCTGATGAGTTTATTTCAGCTGGTTTTAAATGACCGATGGTCAGTATATAAATGACCGGCGGTCATTGCAACATTAAACAAGCTAAATCATTAAGCGTTTAGAATGCGACCCACTCATTATATTTTGTCCTCAATCGGCACCCACATAACCATCACGGCTTCCTGCCCTGCAACCGCATTGCAGACCTCTGTGAGCTTCATCACATTGTCCTTCAGCCGGTTGATCCTGAGGCTTGTTTATTCCTATGCTTCCGCTCGCGCGCAAAGGCAGGCTGACGCTGTCGCTTTCCACGTCAGAGGCGACCGACCCTCTCTGGGGTCAACTCTCGGTGGAGAACTGGGCACTCCTGCGCCACAGCTGTGGCTGGTTCAGGCACGTTACATCCACGTGTTGCAACAGACGCTGCGCGCGACGCTGGTCGACTGAGCATGTTTGCCCAATAGAGATTGAGGACAATTTTCTCCTCTGCCATGAACTTGGGTCCCAGGCTATTCGTATTTGGTTTTTTGTATTTCGGATGTACTAGCGAACTGGGGTCACAAGCAGAGCACATCATCAATGCGCAGGCAGCTAACGATGAACTAATCCAAGAACTGTAACGCGATGCAGTTTTTAATCGTGTCTTGCAGGCCACGGCGCGGATAGAGATGCTTGCCGAAATCAAATCAATCAACGATGCCGATAAGGCTCGGGAAGATGAATTTACAGCGATCGAAATTGAGCCAATACGTCTCCAGAACGAGCTAGAGCGGCTGAACGGAACACAACAATAGTACAGCGATCAACCCAACGATCTGTAAGCCTCAGCGTCAAGCTTCCTGCGGCTTACTCGCTTTCTCTAACGCCTCGTAAGCGAAAAAGATCACCGCATAGGCATAGGCCCAAGTCGTTAGCGCCATAAACGCATAGTTATAAACGAGATTAGTCTCATCACCCGGAATAGGATAGAAATCTGCGATACTGTGAATATACGTTAGCAGCACCGATGCGATGAGCATGTGTCTCCCTAGGCGGTGTTCACCGAGCTGGAAAAGTTTGTATACCAGCAGCAAGAGGAACGGCAGAAACATATAGTGAACGGCAAAAAAGACATAAGGTCGGATGGCGTGGAGTGGCTCTACATACATGAGTGCTGCGGCGATCATGCCAATAGTGATGAAAATCAGCACATCTGCTTTGAGTGATGGTTTGTATTGGTGAGTCACGGCTAAAAACCCGAACACAACTAACAAGTTCATGCCGGCAACGCGAGAGAAGGCATCCAAATACATCACAAAGTTGTATTGCCAGTTCCACTGGGTGAAGATCCAGACGGTGAGGCTCGAGGTCGAAGTGAACATGATCGCCCACTCTGCGCTCAGAATCCAATTACCCTTTTGAAAGAACTTAAAAGCACCAAATCCCATTGAGAAAACGATGCTCAGACTGGCGCCAAGTAAGAACATCCCCTTCAGTTCAGTCACGTCCACAACATGCTCCTTTTGTCTTTTTTTGTCGGTGTCTTGGTTGAAACGCTAACAATAAACCAAAATTGCTTTTAGCCAAACGCATGCCTAAGAGGGTAGTAGATTTAAACTACATTTCATAATATTTACGCTCGTTCTGCCAAAAGCAGCATCGTCAGTTTGAGGGTAGACCGACACCTTCCGATATTGGCCACCACTATTGATAAAGCGGTGATGACGCCTTCATCGCCCGCGATTGAATACGCAGCGTTACAACAAGATCACCGGATTCATTAAATGCATGTGAGTCATACCAGACAATCTCTGTCTTTGGGCTCTGGCTGACGCAGACTACTTCACATTCAACTCTGTACTTTTCATCCCTTCCCATAATAAATGGGCCATTGGTGTAGCCAATTTCCATCGCACCAAAGAGGCCAGTCGATTCACCAACCAGAGGCCCAAGCCCCTTCATGGCATTCGCCCACAGGAATTCTAGAATCGTGCAAGGCGCAGCAATAGGGTCACCCCAGGGAGAAGACGTTTTGTACCAGGTCATTGGATCACTGATCAGATTATTATCATAACGTTCGAATTGCTTATCGGTAGTCGCGACGATGTCGTAGGTGCCAAGGCGCATCCCCGGTTTCACCTTTTTCAGGATTCTTAACTCTTCAGGATCACAGGGGCGATAGTCGAGGCGACGTAACTCAGATTTCGAATGATCTCCGAGCGCTGCAGTGCCCGTGCAAACCAACAGACCGTCATCACGTTCCATCCAAACGTTGACCTGGTTTTCACCCGGCTTTAGCGCCTCTGCAAACACCTGCACTTTTTCAAGGTCCACTGTCGCATTTTTGAAGTTCAGTGAAAGATTGCCTCTTTCAAACCATTCGTTGCCGAATATTTTAACGAGTACCGGCGGAAACTGATTCATGTGAATATCACCTGCGACAGTGCCCCCCCTGAACCCGAGTTCAGCAGCGGTTTCATCATCGTGAATGCTGCCTTCGCCGTCATTGATATTCCAGTTCCGTGCGGCCCAAAATGGGCCAGTGATTACTTCTGTCATGAATGAACGCCTCCAATTTCTATTCTCTAATTTTTATGCTTTGTACCGAACCGCTTTTGAAGTTCCTGCATGGCGCCGACCATCATAGCGCCCCATATTTCATCGCGATCTATTGTGTTTTTCTGGCGACCTACCGGTCCCTGTTCGTCGTACCTGAGGGCAAGCTTTACTGCCTCTTCTGCTACGTTAGGCGGGATGTCGTAGCTGCTTGTAATCTCATCACACAAATACTTCACGACTTCAGTTCGCGCTCTTCGGTCAGCTTTTGACATCGCTGTTCTAACAGAAGGGTCGCCTTCCAGGCGCTTGATCAATAATTGCCGTTTATTTTGGTTCACCCGATTGATGCTTGCCGTTTGCTTCACCATATCTTCGAAACTATGCGGCGACTCCATCACTGCCCGTTGCTGAGCCTGTAGCTTTCCCAGTTCCCGTTTGTAGAGCTGTTGCAGAAGACCGGAGATGTTAGGAAAGTAGCTATACAGTAGTGCCTTGCTGGCGCCTGCTTCCATGGCGATCTTTTCCATGGTGAGGTTTGAGATGCCGGCGGCAAGCACCAATTGGTAGGTTGCATCAAGAATTTCCTGCTGGCGCTGATTCGGCGACAATCGACGACGTTTAGTTGATGGCTCAGACATCAGTCGGGCAATCCCAGCACACGCTTGGCGATGATGTTGAGCTGGATCTCATTTGAGCCGCCTGCTATCGATATAGACTTCGCCTCAAGGTTCAATCGGCACATACCAATCTCTTCAGAAGTAAATGAATCGCCTTCCCAGCCAAATGCCTGGGTGCCGCGAATGCGGTTTTGTAACTCCAATTGATCTTTCACATACTCTGCTTCGATGTAGTTAAAGATCGAAGTGGCGGCGCCAGGTGTATCGGCCTCGGATTCCGCCACGGCTCTGGCCTGCGTTAGATTAAAGGCCCTCTTTTGCATTTCGTTGACAACGATTTCATCCCTTAACACTGCATCAGCAATAACATCAGCACCCGCATAGTGCTTTGCAAGATCGGGCAAAGGCATAGATGGTTTAATTCTTTGAAGAGGTCCAGCCTTATCTGCACTGGCAAGCGACGCAAGCCCGGATCTTTCATGCTGAAGTAATCGTGTAGCCACACGCCAGCCCTGATTTTCTTTGTGAATCAGATCGATCTTAGGCACTTGAACGTCGTCGAAGAATGTTTGGCAGAAAGGCGAGTGACCGTTCAATAGCTCAATCGGTTTTACAGACACGCCTGGCGAATCCATAGAAAACAGCAGGAAGCTGATGCCTTCATGTTTTGGTACCTGCGCATTCGTTCGAACCAAGCAAAATATCCAGTCGGCGTGCATGGCACCTGATGTCCAGATTTTTGAACCATTTACCAGATAATGATCGCCTTGGGATTCAGCTTTGGTTTGAAGACTCGCAAGATCGGAGCCTGCTCCCGGTTCGCTATATCCCTGGCACCAGGCAATATCCCCATTAATAATTGAGGGCAGGTGTCGCTTTTTTTGATCTTCTGTACCGTACTCAAGCAGCGTCGGGCCAATCATGGTGATTCCCATGCCACCTAGTGGCGGGCGGGCTTTAATGCGCTGCAATTCCTCCAACAGAATCAGAAATTCGTCTTTCGGAAGCCCTCCACCGCCATATTCTTTAGGCCAAGTGGGCGCTGTCCAACCCTTTTCCGCCATCCGTTCTAGCCATACATAGGCATCTGGATTTGTGCTTTTCCGTTTTCTGCCGCCGCCAACATCTTCGCCAGCAACCATACGCGTGCGCATGGAGGCCGGGCAATTCTCCTCGAGCCAATCGCGGGTTTCCGTCCTAAAATTTCCGAGGAAAGTCATACAAATACCTTATTGACGTTTTCGTCAGTAAGATACGCAAGCAAGTCATGCTAGTCAATGTCTGAATTGCTGCTGGTTTTAGGTTGAGGTCAATATTTTCTTTGAAGAAAAGGGCAGCTGCTGCTCAGCTCTACCCGGTTATTTTTCATGACTCCTCTTTATAAGATGTGATTCCGACAATGCCGTATTAAAACCATCTGGGTAGATAATCGACTCAAATCTGTCGTTGAAGTCACGCGAGAAGTTGAGCCTATTAATTGCCCAGATGGTCTTAGCTGTGTGGTTGTCCATGATCCCGGTGTTTATTGCGTGAATTGGTCTAACAGCCTGTTCCTCAGTAAGGATGCTGATCTGTTGGCGGAGAGACGGTTGCGTTGATGGCTGGGAAGGTTTTTAAGCCGAGCAGGGCGATTTTGACCAGTGAGTTTGGGCGCTTTTTGTTTTGTTTTTTTACGTTTTGTGGGAACGATGAGTTTCCCTACCAGCTGCCACCGAGCGCCAGATTCAAGCCGACTCTCTGCTGAAGCGACGCTCGTTCCATCGATGTCACACTACTTTGCGCTGTTATCAGTCGTTGCTGAACCGTGAGTAAATCTAACAAACTGGACTCACCTTCCTTGTGTAAAATCTCCGCAATCGTATAGGCTTTTCTTGCTTGTGCTTCTGACTCCTTAAGTGCAGACAAGCGAATAGCCAAACCCTCGCCTTGCTCAAGTGAATTTTCGACATCTCCAAAAGCATTTAAAGCCGCATCTGCATACTGGGCAATAGCTGCCTGTTGATCCGCATTGGCACTATTCACAGCTTCAAGACGCCTGCCCCCGTCAATCAGTGGCGCTAACAAACTGGTGCCTAAACTCCATGCAATATTCGCAGGGTTGAGGAGGTTTGATAAATCACTTGAAGCACCGCCTAGATTTCCTGTCAGACTGAGGCTTGGCAATCGAGCAGCCTTTGCAGTTTCCACTGCATTAAAGGCTGCTGCGATTTTCCTCTCCGCCGCAACAAGATCTGGGCGCCGTTCTAAAAGCTCGGCGGGTGCGCCAGCAGGTGGCGGGGCGGGTAATGCTGGCAAGGCTTGACGGACGACAAGATCAGCACTGGGATAACGTCCTAGCAGTAGTTCTAAGGAACGCAGTCCGGTTGATTTACTATTTATTAAAGCCTGATTGCGTTCTCTCGCGACTGCCATATCAGATCGTGTCAGCGCTAAATCTTGAGCCGAAGCCACACCTTCGTCATATTGAGCCTGTACAATTTTCAATGTTCGCGCAAGCAGGCGAATCGTTTCTTGCGAATTTTGCTCTTGTATATGAGCTTCAATAGCCGCGAAATATGCTAGCGCGGTATTAGCCGCAATAGAGTATTGGGCAAATAGGAAGTCGGCCTCGGCTGCTTGAGCTGACAACGTGGCTTGAGCAGCGCCGGAACTGATGCGGCCCCATAAATCTGCTTCCCATGAAACCTGTAGACCAAGGTTTAATGCGGTAGTGTTACTAGCGCTGCTCTCCACACCACCAGATCGGTTTGTATTGCTTGATAGATTCACTGTGGGCGAAAGACTGGCACCTGCTTGGCGTGCAAGCGCTCGCGCTCGATCTAAGTTCGCAGAAGCAACCTGCAAATTAAGGTTCTTTTCGACGGCCTCTTCAACAAGCGCCGTCAATTGCGGATCTTTAAAAGATGCAATCCAACTAACTTGTACTGCCCCTGCTTGCACAGCGCTTTGCCACGCATCACGCGCTGGCAGTGACCCTTTCGCTGCTTCACTTGCCGAAGCGTTAATCTCCGATTGTGGCGTTGCACAAGATTGGACCACTAACGTGGTAAGTATAAGTAAGAGCGCTTTTTTCATACTAAGCCTGCACCTCGTGAGATTTCACTTTGAAAAATACTGCGTAAAGAATGGGGATAATGATCAACGTCAGAATCGTTGCAAAAGTAAGACCAAACACAATTACGACAGCCATGGATTTGAAAAAGGCATCGAGCAACAATGGCAAGACGCCCAGCACAGTTGTTGATGTTCCCATCATGACCGGTCGAACACGACTCGCGGCCGCTTCGACAACGGCATCAAGCCTCGCTTTGCCCTCTGAGATTTCAAAATCAATTTGATCGACTAATACAATCGCATTTTTTATCAATAGACCTGACAAGGAAAGTAAGCCGAGGATCGCCATAAACTCCAAAGGTGTTTCGGTTGCAACTAAGCCCACCACTACGCCGATAAGCGCAAGAGGAACAACCAACCAAATAATAATGGGTTGCCTCAAGGTGCCAAACAAAACCACAACGATTAATACCATGGCTAGTAGTCCGAGCGGGATAGTCGACGCAAGATTATCGTTAGATTCCTTTGAGTCTCCGTACTCGCCTTTCCATTCAAAATTGTAGCCAGCCGGTAGTTCTATTGCTTCTATATCGGCCTTTATTCTATCCCGCAGGTCCGAGGGCAGCGCGCCGGGCTCTGGGTCGCTTTGGGCTTTGATCGTCCATATTCTGTCTACTCTCTTTAGTGAACCGTCATCCCATGTCGTTTTGAACCCGTCAACAATCTGACCAATAGGTACGGTCTTCCCAGTAACAGAACTTAAAACTTGAATGCTGTTAATGCTGTCGATGCCTACCCGCTCATCGATGGGCGCTCGAGTCACTATCGGAATGAGGTCATTGCCTTCTCGATAAACACCGACCTGACGTCCTCGAAAGTTTGTTGCGATAGCACCGGCTAGATCTTCGCGGGTGACTCCGGCTCGGCGACCTCGAACTTCAGAGTAAATCGGCTCGATGCTGCTGACTTTTTGCCGCCAATCATCCTTGATAGAGATGGCACCGCCGTCATCAGCCATGATGCCCTTAGCTTTCTCCGCCAGTAATCGCAAGACATTCGTATCCGGACCTGAAAAAGCAGCCTCTACTTTCGAACCGCCACCGGGACCCAGAACAAACCGCCATACTTTGCCTTGAGCGTTGGGATAGTTTTCATCGATATGATTTTGGACCTTGAGTATCAGGTCATTGAGTTGCGAGGCGTCTTCCGTTCTCACTAATATTTGGGCGTAAGCTTCGTTATTAGACTGAGGTCCGTAAACCAATAGGTACCGCATGCCTCCCGCACCGATTGAAGTCTCAGTATAAACGACGCCTTCTTGCGCTCTAACGAATTCATCAATTTTTGCGATATCTGCTTCGGATCGGCCAATTTTAGTGCCTTGAGGCAACCAATAGTCAACCACCATTTGTGGCGATGTGGAGGCCGGGAAGAAGCCGGATTTGACGAACTGAAAGCCCCAAATTGAAACTGCGAACAATCCAGCTGATATCGCTAAGAGAAGCGCGCGCTGCGATATCGCGACACGAAGAAAACGCTTATAGCGGAATAAAAATTGCCCTTCGGGTTTTTCTTCCTGACTATCGTTTGAGCCTTCTGCAAACAGCCAATAACAAAACAAAGGCGTTAACGTCACAGCAAATAACCAGCTGTACGACAATGAAATCAGAATGACCCAGAACAAGTGCCCTGTATATTCAGCGGTAGAACCAGGCGCGAACCCAATGGGTGCAAACGCAATAATGCCAACCAGAGTACCGCCTAACAAAGGCCACTTTGTTTGGGTGACGATCTTCTTTGCTATCTCAAGCTTAGTTGCGCCTTTCGCTACGCCGACCAAGATACCTTCGGTGACGACAATGGCATTATCTACCATCATACCCAAAGCAATAATTAGCGCACCAAGTGATATGCGGTGCATAGGGATGTCGACTATTTGCATCGTCGCTAACGTCGCAGCAATCGTTAAGAGCAAGATCGAGCCGATTACAACGGCAGACTTAAGCCCCATAAAAATAAGCAGCGTAATAATCACGATGACGAGAGCGGCAATAACATTTACAACGAAATCATCAACCGCCGCTTTCACTTCTTGGGCTTGATTGTAAAATTGGTTTAACTCCATGCCCAAGGGC
>Ga0208973_1000423_pt1 | contig 22798 bp, 9 predicted proteins | sample AOAMet_66_BLW_10_2_FD_188233 | JGI IMG/M metagenome (GOLD analysis project Ga0208973, IMG submission 188233) | Ammonia-oxidizing marine microbial communities from Monterey Bay, California, USA - CAN11_66_BLW_10 (SPAdes) | ecosystem: Environmental > Aquatic > Marine > Intertidal zone | place...
TGCCTGCAAGCGTGTCACCCCAACCCTTAGCGTCAGGTTTGCGGTAGATGGTTGGTGAAGACTCCTCAAAAGCATTATCTTCAATTTTGGAAGCATCTCCAAGGAAGGTTACAGCGGTCAGGCTGCTGCAGGCAAGGAAGGCAAACCTCCCAATGCTGGTAACGCTATCACCAATCGTGATACTGGTAAGGCTGGTGCAGTCGGCGAAGGCACCTCCCCCGATGCTGTTAACGCTATCGGGAATCGTGATGCTCGTAATGCTGGTGCAGTCACGGAAGGCCCCATACCCGATGCTTGTGACGCTATCAGGAATCGTGATGCTCGTGAGGCTGGTGCATTCGTAGAAGGCAGAACCCCCGATGGTGGTGACGCTGTCTGGGATGACGTAATTGTCACCTGTCTTGCCAGCAGGATAAGTATGCAGGTCCGTCTTTTCTTTATTGAACAGAACCCCATTGACATCCGTGTAAGTCACGTTCCCCGCGCCAACCTCAATCATCGTCAGGCTGGCGCAGCCAAAGAAGGCAAAAGCCCCGTAGCTGGTGACACCATTACCAATCGTGATGCTCGTCAGGCTTCTGCAGTTTTTGAAGGCATTTATCCCGATGCTGATGACGCTATCAGGGATTGTGATGCTCGTGAGGTTGGTGGAGGATTGGAAGGCGGAATTCCCGATACTGGTGACCGGTTTTCCTTCAATTTTAGCGGGGATAATCAGATCTCCCAATGCCTTTTTATCGCAGCCAGTGATAGTGACTGCATCACCTTCGATCTTATATTTTAAATTGGGGTTAACAGATACTGCTTCTGGTGATTTAGTCTCAGAAGCAGCTTCTTTAGGAGAGCGTTCAGAGGGAGCCGTATTACTTTTTTCTCCATCACATCCGATGAGAAGACTAAAGGCTAAGAGCGAAATCAAATGCTTCATGCTTATAACAAATTACTAACCTGAACCTTTTCTAACAATTATAATCCTGACCGGATTTATAATGGAGAGAAGAGAACACAGCTTACTTCGTCATGCGCGCTAGCGGCCTGCTTTATGTCACATAGATTTACCGATCCCCCTAAGCAGCATCCCCGAATCAGGAAAGGGGAGGGGTGAATCGGCCTTTTCTGCGGGGGCTATAGTTAGGGTTATGCTTTGTAATTGTATGCCACGATTCAGGAACTAGGATCAAGGGATTATGAAGGAGCTCGTATTATTGTTTGGTGCCTTTGCGCTCATCGGGTGCGGGGAGAATAAGAAATCAACTGATACCGCTGAGGGCAGTCAGGATGCTGGTCCAATACCGGTAGAAGAGGAAGAGGTCGAAACACCCTCAAACGGTGAGGACCTTACCCTCGACCTGGTCTTCCCCACCGCCCGGGTGATCGATGTGCAGATTACCGTTGCCGAAGCGGACTGGGAGACGATCCGGAATCAAACCCGTAATTTGTTTGAAGCCCTGAGCGAGAAACGAAAGGAGGCCCCCATCGCCGGGCCCTATACCTATGTTGAAGCCAGTGTCACGATCGACGGACACAGGTTCCCCCAGGTCGGGCTCCGCAAAAAGGGATTCATCGGCTCCCAGAGCACCACCCGTCCGTCGCTCAAGATCAAATTGAATCACCTCGACAAGGAGGCCGGGATCGAGGGCCTGACCAACCTCACTTTCAACAACAACAAACAAGACTCCACCTTGGTGAATCAGTATATGGGATACGCCTTCTTCAATGCTGCGGGTGCACCCGCGCCACGTTGTGCCTTTGCCAAAGTTTCCGTAAACGGAGTCAACCTGGGGGTCTATTCTCATGTTGAGACTATCCGCAAGACCCTTATCAAAAGGGAATTTGGAAATGACAACGGCACTCTCTACGAAGGGACGGTGGTCGATTTCCGGGAAGGCTGGGAGGGCAGCTTTGAGAGAAAATTTGGGAAAGACAAACGTGGCCGCGCCATGATCAGAAAACTCATCTCCATCCTTGAGAGTGAGGAGGTGGACAAGGATCCCGAAAAGATCATCGGTGAACTGGTTGATCTAGACTCCTTCTTCACTTTCTGGGCGGTCGAAGGTCTCCTTGGTTTTTGGGACGGCTATTCAGGAAATTACAACAACTTCTTCACCTACTTCAATCCCCAGGATGGCAAGTTTCACTTCCTGCCTTGGGGGGCGGATGCTCTCTTTGATAAATTCAGTGAGCTCGATTACGATCCTAAGGCCCCAATCTCCGTTAAGAGCAAGGGCATGATCGCGCACAAGCTTTACCAATCAAAATCGGGGCGGGAGCGCTATGCCAGAACTCTCCATGGATTACTCGAAGAGTTGTGGAAGGAGGACGCCCTCCTAGCCGAGGTCGATCGCATCGAAAAACTCCTCCTGCCCCACCTAGCCACCATCCAATCCAATTTTCCGAAAAAACTTGAAGAACTTCGGAATTTCATTCGAGCTCGCAGCGCTGATCTCCTCGCTGAGATCTCGAGCGACATGCCCGAGTGGACCAAAGTGCCCGATCATCCTCCGCTCATCCCATCCTCCCTCGCCAGTGGCCTGAAATCAGACTCGATTTGGAACTCGGCCAAGAATGGCGACCTTGAAGGCATCAAGGCGCAACTCGCCAAGGGGGTGGATGTCGACGCTCAGGATTCCTTAGGGTCCGTTCCCCTGGCCTTGGCCGCTCTGACTGGGAAAGCGGAGGCTGTGAAGTTTCTCCTCCAGAAGGGTGCAGACATCGATGCAAGGGATAAGAAGAACCAAACCGCCATGCATTCCGCGGCCTTTCTTGGCCAACTCGAGGTCATCCAGGTCTTGATCAAAAACAAAGCCGATCTCAACGCGCGCAACGATGAAGGTGAAACGCCCCTCGACGTCGCCGCCGCCCCATGGAGTGAAGAGCTCAAGGGGGTCATCCAATTCGTCGGCGGCCTTCTCCAAACGAAGTTTGATGTGGAAAGAATCCAGGTCGCTCGACCCAAGGTCGCGGCTTTCTTGCGCAAGATGGGAGCCGCCTCGGGTGGCGACCTTCCCCCCCCCGCCCCAAGGAGCATTTGGGAGTCGGTAAAGGTGGGAAATCTCGACGCCCTCAAATCTCAGCTGGCTGCAGACGGAGCGGACGCAAACCAGCCAGATCCCAATGGGATGACACCATTGTCCTGGGCCGCCTTAACTGGTCAACTCGAAGCCGCCGAGTTGCTCCTTTCGGCCGGGGCGGACATCAACGCCACAAACCGGGACGGCGCCACCGCCTTGCATTCCGCCGCCTTCCTCGGTCACCTCCCGGTGGTCGAACTCCTGGTCAGCAACAAGATCAAAATTAATGCCATCAATGGCACCGGTGAAACGAGCCTCAATTCGGTCGCGGCGCCATGGAATGACGAAATTGGTGGATTTCTCAAGTTGATCGCTGGCCTTTTAAAAATCGAAGTCGATGTGGATCAGGTCGAGGCGAGCCGACCTAAAATTGCTGCCTTTCTTCGAGAACATGGCGGAAAGACCTCTGCAGAGCTCAAGTAAGCCTCAGGCAGACTGCACCGAAATGGGCGACCCCCACCCTGCGACCTCTGGGGACAGAGCCTCGAGCCGCTTCACTCGGCTCCTGTCCAAAAGGGGCTTCAAGGCCCTCCCGCCAAGAACTGCTAGGAATTTACTTTTGGCGGAAAGTCCGTGAAGAACGGGTTTGGGCGGAATACATGGGGGAGAAAGGGGGAGGGGTGAACCGGCCTTCGGCGGATCTCGGAAAAGGCAGTGGTTGAAAGGGGAGACACGCCACCGGTAGGGGTGCGGTTTTTTGGGTGGGTTGGTCTGTATATAATAGGGTGCTGAGAAAAAAATTGATCGGCCTTGTCTGCGGGGACTGCGGGGACTGCGGGGGCTGTTTTCTTACTTCTTTTAGAATTTATATATACACACCACACACGAGCAGCGGCAGGACTACGGAATTAGCACCCGCAGCCCCCGCATCTTTCGAGAGAAGAGCTGTATCTCTGAATCCAAATCCCCGAAGCCGTTTGCAGTGCTTCACTGAAATCTGAGTTAACGGAAGCCCGCACCCATGTATCAGTGGAACAGGGATAAAAGAAACTCGCTTAGGCTTCTCATTGATGAGCTTTACTGGTCTGCCTGCGAGCGTGTCACCCCAATCGTTTACGTCTGGCTTACTGACGATTTTCTTTTGCCCACTTGCGGAAGCTTCGCCAATGCTTTCCGTTTGATACGTAGTTTCGAGAAAACATGTATCCAAAATAGAGGCCAACCGAGAACACGAAATACCCTCTAGTATCGTTCATTACAGTGAGGGCAAAATACCCCATAAAAAAAGTAAAAAAGACGATTAGAACTGAAACGATTAAAAGTGGGATGGGAGAAGTTGGTTTCCATGTTTTTCCCCCGCAAATTTCACAGGTATAGAATGCCGAGTCTGGTGACTTACTGTAATATCCCGTGTGGAGTTTGCAGTTGGGACACCACGGTTTGCTCTTGTCTGGTTTGCTGGGGTTATGGAGAAATTTCTCTGTCATGACACTTTTTGAGTTATCTTTGCCTATTCTCGCCAAGAGCTTTCAAGTTCTACTTTCTCTAAAAGGTAAAGTTTCAGCTCTATTTCCTTTTCACACAGTTTTTCCTCCATCACATCCGATGAGGAAACTAAAGGCTAAGAACGAAATCAAATGCTTCATGCTTATAACAAATTACTAACCTTATCCTTTTCTAACAATTATAATCCTGACTGGATTTATAACGGAGAGAAGACAGCACGGATTAACCTTTCATGCGTGCTAGAGGCCTGCTTTGTGTCACATAGATTTAACGATCCCCTAAGCAGCATCCCCGAATCAGGAAAGGGGAGGGGTGAATCGGCCTTTGGCGGATCTCTGGAAAGGGGGGACACGCCACCGGTGGGGGTGCGGTTTTTTGGGTGGGTTGGTCTGTATATAATAGGGTGCTGAGAAAAAAATTGATCGGCCTCCTCTGCGGGGACTGCGGGGGCTGTTTTCTTACTTTTTTTAGAATTTATATATACACACCACACAAGAGCAGCGGCAGGACTACGGAATTAGCACCCGCAGCCCCCGCACCTTTCGAGAGACGAGTTTCGCAACAACACGCATCTCTGAATCCAAATCCGAGAAGCCGTTTGCAGTACTTCGCTGAAATCTGAGTTAACGGAAGCCCGGACCTTGCGCATCTCGGAAGAAAAGCGTCACCCGATTCTCTCGAGCGACGATGATGAAGATCTTGAATATAATCTGTTGGATGAAAGCTTGGAGATTTCACCTCCATTTTCCGAGACCAGTAAAAGCTAGTCCGATTACTTCAAGGTCCGGATGTAGGTGAAGAGATCTGAGACTTGTTCGGGGGAAAGATGATCGATGAGTCCTTCCGGCATGAGGGATGACTTGGTAATCTTGTGATTTTTGATTCGAGTTAGGGCTATAACTTGAATGGCGGTGCCAACGGGTTGAATGCTGAGTGCTTCCTTTGTTTGATTGACAAGTGAGCCGCTGACTTTGCTGCCGTCCTTGAGGATGATGTCGTGACGATAGTAGCCGCTCTCCATCTGAGCGTTCGGAGTGAGAATGTTGTGAAGCAGGGCTTCGGTGGACATTGCTCCGGCGCCGGAGAGGTCGGGCCCGATGATTCCTCCGGACTTGCCGACCTTGTGGCAGGCGAGGCAGGTTGCGAAGAGTAGTTTGCCTTGTTCGGCGCTTCCTTGCTTGTCGGCCATGGTGAGATATTTCGCGAACTTCTCCTGGGCCGCTCTGGCAACTTCGGGCGCCACCAGTGCGGGTGAATCGTTGACGAGTTGGATGGATGCTTTGCCGCGAAGCTTGATGTTGTCGGAGTCACCGGAAATGCGATGAAGCAAGTTCTCGTGCTTTTGGCTGGAGTAGACCGTTTGATAGTTATTACGGATTTCTCGGGCGCTCTTTTCGCGATTCCAAACGCGGAATTCCCGGATTTGAAATTCCGACCCACCCGGAGCGGTGGATTGGCCGATTTCGAGATTCGCGAAATCCATTTTATTTGGAGTGGATTTGTCCGTATCAAGAACGCCATCGCGATAGATTTTAAATCGTCCTTGGTCGTCGCGGGTGATGGCGCAATGAGTCCATAGATTCGGGATCATGGGCCGGGTAGCGACAATGAGGTCTCCTACGCCCGGGCCGCCATAAAACCGGAGGGTGTTATCGTAGAAGTTGATATCGGCGCCTTTGTTTTTTCCTGCTCCTAGGAGGGAGTCGAGGTTGCTGATGTTGGGCGCGAGTTTGACCCAGCTTTCCAGAGTGAAAGATCCCTTGAGAGTGATCTTTTGATCGATGGCATCGTTTGCATCTCCGGTCAGGTTAATGACGGGTTGGAGCAGGCCGGGGGAGCCTTTAATGATCGTTTTGATATCGGGGTGATTGACTCCGAGGACGGAGACGAGACTGCCGATGGAATCGGCGGTGAGATGGTTGAATTGTTTCGAGGCGGCGGCTTTGGCCAGAGCGGCGGCTTTTTTTTGGGTGGAGGTCAGGCCGTGGATGACGACTTGTCGTAAATCTCCGGGAAGAGAATCCCATTCTTGAGCGATGAATGCAACCAGTGTGATGTCCTTGAGTCCGGCTAGAGAAATGAGAGCTTCCCGCTTAATGAGGGGATCTAGCGAGCGGTAGTGCTTTTCGAAAAAGGCACGGTCAGAGGATCCGATTTCCCGGAGTGCGGTGATTACACTCAGGGTGTTGGATTGTGAGCGCTTGGTCGAAGCCAGCCACTTCCGAATGGGATCTTCGAGAGATTTGATGCGGAATTTTGTGGCAAGACGAATGATGAGAAGCTGGTTTTCGATAGCGGTTTTGGGGAATATTTCAAGTGACGCTTTCCCTACAAGATTGGCAAGGTTGGGGTCGGCAGCCAGCTTTGGTTGGATGTTTTCGAATGAGCGCAGGAGAGTGATTTGCTGGGCCGGATTGGCGAGAATAGAGGCGAGTGCATTGGAGACTTCCGGCTGATTGAGTTGGCTTCCCAAAATGGCGAGCTCTCCGGAGCTAAGAGGGCGGCCGAGGCGGGGAATGGCTTTTGCAAGTTGGGCGGCCGCTTCCGATGGAGCGAGGGATTGGATGGCGAGAAGGAATTGCTCGGATTCGAGGTCTTTCACGAGTTCGCTTTCGAACATCTTACGTGTCGTCTCGCGGTGGGTTTCCATGGCCCAGCGGGCGAGGTATCGCTCAAATTTTCGGTCGTAGGCATCCCATCCGCCTGTGTTGAGTGGAGTATTTCCAAGCTTGGCGGCCAGAGCGATCATGGAGGGAGTGGGAGATTTGTGGTAGCGAAGGGCGTTGGCCAATGCGAAACGAATACGGCGATGATCGGAGGGAGCGTCCTTGGTGATAGCCAGAAATTCAGCACCGGGAAGGCTGAGCTCACCTGCGATGCGGATGGCTTGATAGCGGAGAGAAGGGTGGGTGTCTTTTGCGAGGGTTTTGAGGATGGCAGGCGTGACATGACTCATTCCTTCGAGTGCCCAAAGGGCGGCACAGCGGCGAGAGATGGAGGCTTTGGAATCGACAGTGATTTTTGAGAGGAGCGGAAGGGCAGCCTTGTCCTTTCGATCCGATAGTTCGTGCCAAGCGAGGCGGGAGAGGAGGGAGTTTGGTCCTCCGAGAAACTTGATGACTTCCTTTGAAGGGAGTTTGGTGAGGTTTGGTGGAGTGAAATGCTTTTGGCTGTGGTGACGAATCCGCCAGATGCGCCCGCGTGTTTTGTCCCGGTCCGGATGGCTGCGGGGGACTTCGTTGTGCGAAATGACCTTGTTGTACCAGTCAACCACGTAGAGGCAGCCGTCGGGTCCAAAGTGGGCGGCGATCGGGCGGAACCACTTGTCTGAAGTCAAAAGAAAATCATCCTGCTTTTGGTAGGAATATTGCCCTTTGTCATTGGTTGTGACCGTCATGATTTGGAGTCGATTCGTGATCGGATTGACTACGATGAAAACTTCGCCTTGGTAGCCAAGTTGGAAGGGGCTGTTTTCGTCATCGACGAGGGCGAGTCCGCTCAGTCCGGTGCCTCCCATTTTGAGGCCGTTGGTGGAGGGATGAATTTGAGGCGCGTATGATCTGAGTTTATCACGGGAGCCGGTCGGGTAGTGCGTGCCGGGTTCGAATTCCGCAATGGGAACTCCAATGTCATTGGCTTCCTGAAGGAAGATGCGACCGTCACGGGTTTGGGAGAGGCCCCAGATGTTATTGGGGCCGTGGGAGAGAATGTCAAAGTCTGAGCCATCGGGACGCATGCGAGCGAGTTTACAGTGCTTAAAGGATACGGAGGTCTGCCCGTTGGCGAATGGGCTGTCGTCGGGGCGATGAACGTTGGAGTCGTTAAAGAGTCCTTGGGCGAGAGAAATCCAACCACCGGGCATACGCTCGAATTGGTGTGGAAAGAGGTGGGAATCCTGAATGCCGAAACCCGAGAGGACCGTCGTGAAGCCATCTGCTTTTCCATCTTGATCGTGATCAAAGTAATGGCGAATGGAATCACCATACTGAATGAGTGCACCATTTCCTTGAGGAAGAATTCCCAACGGGATAACGAGTCCATCAGCGAAGACGCTTGGAGTATGGGGTCCGGGTCCGTGTGGATTGTCGAAGACGAGAGCCTTGTCCCGCCCTCCACGTCGGAAAAGTTCTTCGGCGGCAGCTTTGCTCTCATTGGCATCAACTGGATACTCGGTTGCGGTGGTGGTCCACATGCGCCCGGCGGCATCCCAGCTGACGGTGATTGGTTTTACGACTCCTTGTTCTTCACTTGCGACGAGTTCAGCGGTGAATCCCGGGGCGAGTTGAAAAGAGGCTTTCTGTTCCTCGGGGCTGAGTGGTCCGGTCTTTGCCTTGGCGGGAGTATTCCAATGGAGTGCGCCGGGTGTGGGGTCGAGTTCCTTGATGGTAATATTTTTAATCTGTACTTCAAAGATACCACCACCGTGGGCTTGGAAGCCGATTAGGCCGTTCTGAGGGATTCCCGGAGTTCGTTCGGTGTAGTCAAGGGCGGCAACACCATTGATCCATGATTTGATGTGCGGGCCGTCGCATACGATGCGGTAGTGATTCCAATCCCAGTCCTTGGCGACTTTCTTCAGGGCCTCCGGGTTGACGGGTTCGGCGATGACTTTATTACGACGGGATTCGTCGTAAATTTTTCCCCACCAGCCAATTCCAGCATCGACCTGGTATCCCTTCATCTCGGAATTATTGGGAATCCGGATGCTCCGAACTTGAATCCCGGAGTTCATGAAGCCGCTTCCCTTGGCGAGCTTGATGTCGAATTCCAGTTCGAAGTTCTCGTAGCTTTTCTTTGTCGAGAGAAAGGTGTTGTGAGGGACCTTTTTCTTCATTGACCCACCGATGATCATGCCGTCTCGGGTCGTCCACCATTGTTCCTCACCTTTGCGAACATCCCAACCAGTGAGGGTTTTTCCGTCGAAAAGGGAGCGTTCTTTTGCGGGGCAAAGGAGGGAGGCTAAAAAGAAAATGGTAAGAATCTTCATGATGAAACTACTGCAAATAGTGCTCCTTCAAATACGCGCTGTCAGCCGAATTTCAGCCACAAGCGCATACAAAATTTCCACATGGAGTTACTTGAAGGAGCGGGGATACGGGATGAGGTTGTGGAAGTCTTGATCACTCATTACGTTGGTCATGGAACTTGGTATGATGAGCTTTCCTTGAATATAACCCGCTTCTTGGATGTCACTGGGGGGCGAGTCTGACTTGGCCGGTGTGGCTGACTCCAGCTCCTTGATAAAAGTCTTGGGGCGCTCCGAGTTAATCGTCTTTGTTTAAGGCGAAGGAATGGATGCCGTAGCCGATGGCTTAAGTTCAAGCGAAGTGGACTTGGTATTCCTCGGCTTCGGGGATCGAAATTAGACTTTGGCTGATGACCCGGCCGTAACGTCGAAGTCGAAGACGACGAGGCGCTCGAGTTTTGGTTGGACCAATTCCACCCGCTTCATGTGTTCGGGATGGGGGAGGTAGGCATCCCGGGATTCGGAGCTATCGAAAGTCATGATGAATCCGTGGGTGTATCCGTCAGAGAGCCCTTCATCGGATTTGTACGGACCATTTTCCATGGAAAGGAGTCCGGGAATGATTCCGACCATCGCTCGCATTTCTGCGAAGCATTCTTCGATTTGTTCTTCTGTGATGCCTTCTTTAAATTGAAATACGCCGAAGTGTCTGGTCATGGTGGATGATTGGGTTACTTGGTTACTGACTTGTTGATGAGTTCGAGGAGTTTGTGGGCCGCGGCTTGGGCAAAGACCTCGCTGTTGATCTCTTCGTCGAAATCAACAACTTCACATTGCGCGTTGGCGTGGATGGCGTCGAAGAGTGCTTGGTCGGCTTCGTCGTCGTGGAAGGCTTGGCCTACCGCAGAAATGATCGAGATTGCCTTGCGTGGATTGAGGATCGCGGTGGGGGCGGAGTTGGCGTTGGCTTTTTCGGCGAGGATTTTACCAAGCTGAGCGTTTTCCTCGGCATTGGTTCTGAGAAGAGTGACCTGCGGATTGTGGATGTAGATGGTGCGGTCTTCGTGTTCTTCGGGAAGAGTCTCGCGCTCTCCGTAGTTCGCCATATCGAGGCAGCCAGGTGCGATGACGGCGGGAACTTTGGCCTTTGTCATGGCATCCATGCGGTCAGGGCCCGCCGATAAAGTGGCTCCGAGGAGCTCGTCGGCCCACTCGGTGGTCGTCAGGTCAAGGACGCCGGCAACCATTCCCGATTCAATAAGTGACTCCATCGTTTTTCCTCCGGTGCCGGTGGCGTGGAAAATGAGGACTTCGTATCCGGCGTCCTCAAGTACCTTGGCGGCGATGTTGATGCAATCGGTGGTGTTTCCAAACATGCTGGCAACGATGAGAGGTTTATCGTCATCTTGTGCCACTTGAGCTTCCACCATGCCGCAGATTGCTCCGGCTGCCCTTGTGAAGATGGTTTTAGAAATGCGATTGAGCCCGGCAACATCGACGATGGAAGGCATCATGGTGATGTCCTTGGTTCCCACGTAATGTGCGGTGTTTCCCGAGGCCAGAGTGGAGACCATAAGCTTTGGGAAGCCTACTGGAAGGGCGCGCATCGCAGCGGTTCCTAGAGCGGTACCTCCGCCGCCTCCGAGAGAAACGACACCATCGATTTTTCCTTCGCTGGCCAGTGTGGAAAGAAAGACCGGTGCTGCTTTGGACATGGCAACCACGCATTCGCCGCGATCCTGTTTGTCGATGAGAGCTTGCAGGTCGAGCCCGATTGATTCAGCGACTTCAAACCGGGTTACATCCGGAGTGATCTGTGGGTCAGCACCAGTTCCCAAATCGATGAGAAGAGGAGTGTGTCCCTTTTCGCGGACGAGATCGGCGACAAACGCGTGTTCGTGGCCCTTTGAATCGAGTGTTCCCAAGACGGCAATGGTCATGATGTTAGTGAATGCGTTTTACCGGTATCGATTTGAACTGACGGGTGAGTTCGGCGAGTGGTTGCTCGACGGCCATGCGCTCCAGGCTGGATGCGCCGACAAATCCCACCGCGTCGGTGTGTTCGCAAATATAGGCGGCATTCTCCGGGGTGAGAATTGGGCCGCCGTGGGAGAGGACCATGACATCCTTTCGAACAGAATGAGCGGCGTCGCAGATGCTTTGAGTCGCTTGAACGGCGTGATCCATGGAAACGGTGGCGTCGGTGACGCCAATCGATCCACCAATGGTGCAGCCGACATGGGCAATGATGACGTCGGCTCCCGCTTCGGCCATGCCTTTGGCTTCCTCGGGCGTGACAACGTATGGAATGGTGAAGAGATCCATTTTGTGGGCCAGAGCAATCATTTCGATTTCCTTTTGCACGCTCATGCCGGTCTCCTCGAGGGTCTGGCGGTATTGGCCATCGACGATGGTGTGGGTAGGAAAGTTGTTCACGCCGGAAAAGCCCATATCGATGACCTGACGCAGGAAGTGCCACATTCGGCGGCGGGGGTCGGTGGCGTGGACTCCGCAGATCACCGGGATTTCTTCGACCACGGGGAGAACTTCGAATTCTCCGATTTCCATCGCAATGGCATTGGCGTCTCCGTAGGACATCAGGCCAGCCGTTGATCCGGCTCCCGCCATTCGGAATCGCCCGGAATTGTAGATGATGATGAGGTCAGCCCCGCCTTTCTCGATGAACTTGGCGGATATCCCTGTTCCCGCTCCTGCGCCGATAATGGCTTCGCCTCTGGAGAGCGTGTCCTGAAGGCGTTCGAGCATTTCTTTTCGTGTGTAGGGGTTTCCGACCCCTGTCCAAGGATTAGGCATAATAACAATGAGGTGAATGAATGGCTCTCGCGTTGGAAAGCGACCCTAGCGGATTACTTTGAAAAGAGTGCCACATTTACATACATAATTTCCACATCTAATAAGAAAATGCGGGTCAGCTGGCGCGAAGACTGATTTACTCTCCGAGATCGCAAGTATTTAATGGCTGATAAAAAGGATTCACCAAGCGCCTTGAAGAATATCCGTGAGTTCGGAAAGAGGACGACGGCGAAGGTCGTGCGGGCAAATGAGGAGGATCATCGTGACTGGTTGCAGGAAGCCCCTTTATGTCCGCTTCTCTCGACGCATCAGATTATTCATGCCGGCATCATGAAGGCCTACTCACCATTCGAGATCGTAAGAACGGATCAGTCTGGAACCTTCATGTTGGCCTGCGTTGAGGGGGAGGGCGTGATTTTGGTCGATGGATCTTGGAGAAAGGTCACGGCGGGAAAGGCCTGTCTGCTTCCTCCTTTTGTTGCTAATGCGTTAAAGTGCGTTGGGAAGAAACCCTGGGTGTTTTGTTGGGTGCGTTATTTGGAGAGCAAGGAGATCAGCCCGATTGTGAATTCGATTTCGCCGGTGCTGGGTGAGTATGACGCTGAACCGCTGCAAAGATCCATCGAGGGTTTGTTGGCGGAGTGTCGGGATGAGGACTCGGTGGGTTTGAAGCACCATTGGGTTGAATTAATTCACCAATACGTCCTTCGATTTGCCCAGCCCCATCAATCCGATGACCGACTCTGGAAGTTATGGCAGAAGATCGACCAGCGATTGGATTATCCCTGGTCTCTTGCCGAGTTGGGTCAATTGGCCTGTGTAAGCGGAGAGCATTTACGTCGTCTCTGTAAGAAAGCCCTCGGTCGAAGCCCAATGCAGCAGCTGACCTTTTTACGAATGCAAAAAGCCTCCCAGCTCTTGTTGGAGACCGATGAGAAAATTGAAACCATTGCGAGAATGACGGGCTATAAAAACGCCTTCCATTTCTCTAATGTCTTCGTGGAATGGGTCGGGATTCGTCCCTCCGAATTTCGCGGCTAGCGTTCGATCATCCGGAGGCGAACGAATTGCTGTGACTCTGTTGAAGGGGCGGGAGGCGTTTCATAGGTCATCAAGCTTGCGCCATCGCCTTGATTGACTTTTGAAACAAGAGCGTCTGAAGTGAGCGGAATCCAGGTGACAAGGTCAATGGTATACTCGGCAACGATGAGAGCGTCATCGGCGTTGAGGTTCTGAAGGAAGCTCACCTGAAAAGTATCTCCAACAACTTGCGGAATCAGAGGCCCCTGAATTAAGTAGTCCGTTAGTTCATCCGGATTTCCACTGAAGGGCTGTCCGTCGTCGCTTCCGGGATTTCCTCCGGGAGTAATGCTGGTCCGCCAGTCGAGTGGGGAATTGGGATCTGTGCCTGAGAAGATGAGGCTGTAACCGTTCCCATCGGCGCTCGTAGGCCACGGAATGTCATCGGAATAGGTGAAGTCGGCGATGGCGCTGGTGTCGGCAGCTTCGTAGCGGACGTGTTCACCGCCGTTGTTGAGCTGTCCGGAGTATTCTCCGGCAATCGTGATTCCTGTGGTGCCGTAGCGGAACTCGAAGGCGGCTCGATTAGAAACGATAACGAGGCGGGCTCCCGGAGCGAGTGTCGTGCCAGCGGGAAAGGTGAATTCAATGCCATCGGTGAAGGCGGTATTGCTGAGATCGACATCGGTGGTGCTCGTGTTGAGAATTTCGATGAATTCGAACTCGTCGCTATCGAGGAATCCTGCGTTTATCTCTGCGGCAGTTGGATCAGCGGGATGATAGTGGAGTTCACGGATGTTGGTATTGGTCGCGCTGGCAAGATCAATGGAACTGGTATTGCTCACCGTGATGGAGTCCGTTCCGACTTCGAGGCCTTGGTTGTTGTAGGCTTTTAGGGTGAGGAGATTAGCCCCGATGGAAATTGGAATCGTGAGCTGCCAGGTATTGCCATCGAGCCAGGTAATGTCATGAACAATGTTGTTGACCGTGATGCTGAAGACATCGACCCAGCTGTCACCTTCGAGGTCGATGGCGCTATCAGCTTCGGAGAAATTGTTGCCGCCGTTGGTAGTAATGGCAAAGGTGGTGTTCGATGGAAGGGTGCCCAAGGCGAAGTTTCCACGGCTGTTGATGTAGCTATTGTAGCTGCTAAAGTTGCTTCCGGAAACGGAGCCGAGGTGGTTGGCCCAGGTGGTGCTGTAGGTAGTGTTATAGGTGGTGTTGACGATGTCTTCGAGATGGCCGTCGAAGAGTCGTCGGTATTGCGGGATATTGAAAAGTTTCCTGATGTTGTTTCGGGTCGGGAGAATTGATTCGCTGGACCCCAGTCCGAAGGCGGAGTCGAGGTCCCATTGAAGGACGATAACTTTCTGGTCGGTTGGGCGGACGAAGTAGCGGAAGTTGTGTTCCCAGACCCGTCCGTAGGTATCACCGGAGGCGGTGAGGGTGGCCATGGCGAAGGTACGCATCCATTGATCGACGTCGATGATGGGATCGAGGGCGTTTTTGAGATCAGTTCCGCTGAGCTCGCCGACGGCTTGGTTGACGGCGATGATTTGAGAGTAGTCATCGCGTCCCCGTGCGCTGCGAATTTGGAATCCAAAGCGGTAAGGTTCTTTGTCTGCGCCGCGATCATCGAGGTCGTAGCGTCCGTTGTTGTGATTGTAGGGGTTTCCGATTTTAAGCCCTTCGGGGCCGCCATTGGTGCCATTTGGACTGTAAAGGAGTTCGTGATTGAAAAGGGTTCCCGATTCGTCTTCGTCGGGAAAGAGACCGTCGAAGAAGTTGTTGGTATGGCGGGCCATTGAGAGCAGGGCCGGGCCTCTGTCGCCGGAGTTTGGGGTGATGACGTAGCTTACGTCATCGTAAAACGACCAATAGCCACCGCCGGCGCGGGTGAGGAGGTGTTTGGCGAAAAGCTCGCGGAAGGGGCGGGAGCGTTCGACCGAGACGCTGGTATGAACGCCTCGGAAAAGTTGATCGGGTTGGAAGCGAACGTTGAACCCGTAGTGGCCGCTTTGGAAACGACCGTAGGCACTTGCCTTGAGGCGCAGACCGACGTCGTAGTAAGCCGTCGTTTCGTCCTCGATGACGGTGACAGGAAAGCGGTCGTTGCTCATGCGATTGGTGGAGTTGAAGAGGAACTGTCGGTCGCTCTCGGACATGATGACACGAAAGTTATGCCGGGTGCCCGAGTTGTCGGCGAGGCCGTCTTGGACTTTGTAGAAGGCCCCGCTTTCTGGTCCGGCTGCCGGGTAAAAAGAGGTGGTATTGGCGGTGTCCAGAGCTCGGATGTAGAATCGGATGATGCGACTGGCTGATTGGCCGGGGATGGTGCCGACATAGCGGACGCCGTCCGGTCCGGCGGCCATGGGCGAGCTTTGGAAGGCTCCGCCATTGATGGAATAGAAGAGGGTGAGGTTGCTGATGCCGTCCGGGTCGGAGGCGTCGATGGCGACGTTAACCGATTGATTGGCATCGGGCACGACCGGGGCGTGGGCGAGCGCTTCCATCGTGGGCCCGATGTTTCCAAGTGCGTTGGAATTGACCTCTCCCGGGGTTCCCCAGATTTCCGAGGCTGGCATGGTAGTGGTGCGTTGGAGGTAGTTGAAGTAGAGGCGGGTATTGACCTGATTATTGCCACTGAGGAACTTTGCACGAAAGCTAATGCGATAAGTGGCCCCGGCAGTGACTTGTTCGTTGTTAGAGAAAGTGGTTTCGAGTTTGTTGTGTTTGTCTCCGGTGGGGCCGCTGGCGACGATATGAAGGCACCGATTTCCGGGGGAGTCGGGGTCGTCGACAACGACGGTCTTGCCATGCGACCCGTGGGTGCCGAGGGCGCGCCATTTGTCGGCGGTTGAACCCAGCGAGTCTCCTTCAAAATCACCGTTCTGAATCATTTCGGTGCTGCCGTTTTCGATGACGCTGACATCATCGAGAAGGAATTCGCCGGAATCGAGAAGGGCGATGAGGAATTCGTGGTAGGCGTTGTTGCCGATGCCGTCACTCACTGCGACTTCTTCATAGGTGAAGGTGTTCCAGGAGCTACGTTCGGTTTCGTCACTTGCGGCCCAAGCGGTGGCGGTGTTGTTGTCTGCGTCCGGGTCGAGAAGTTCGACGCTGGAGCCGCCGCCGTCGGCCTTGCCGGGCCACTTGCCGCCATCGAAATAAGTGACTTCATCGGCCGGGTTGCCGTGGGCGTCTTTGAGGACGAGGTGATCGCCACCATTGCCGAGGCTTCCGGAGAAATCTCCGACGATTGTAATGCCCGGGTGTCTTTGAGCGAGAGCAGAGGCGTCTTTGGCTACGACGAGGTATTCGCCTGAAGCGAGCATCGTGCCGATGGGGAAGTTGTAGCTGATCCCACCATTGATTTCCCAAGAGCTGAGATCAATGGTGTTGCCTCCTCGGTTGTAGAGTTCGAGCCATTCTTCGTCGCCTTTGGTGTAAGGGGTGGAAGGTGTTCCGGGAGTGTCGATTTGTTTCAAGGTCGCACGGATGCCGAGGACTAGGTCGCTGCTGGTAGTGGTGGTTTGGTGTATCTCGATTGAAAGGCGGTTGCTGCCTTGGAGGATGTTAGGATTGTTGACAGTGAGTGCTCCTGGCGTGGCATTGCTGACCGAAACACCTGGTGTTGTGGGGGTGAAAGGGCCGTCGTCCATGTTGTAGCGGGCGATTTCTTCTCCGTTCAAGTAGATCACGGCACCATCGTCGATGAGGTGGTCGAAGACGATTTGGTCGACGGCAGCAGGGTCGTTGTAAGTGAATTCAGTTTCGAAATAATAGGGGATTTTTGAGACGCGAGTGATCTCGGTTAGGATAGGCTCGGATAAGGAGGCCGTTTCAAATCCGAGTAAGCCGGGGCCTTGCGACCAACTGATGTCATCGACGGTGTGGGCAGTGTCTTCCCAGCCGGAGGGTAGTCCAGGAGTTCCGGCATCGAGGTTGTAGCGCCAGACATGGTCGAAGTCCATAACCTGGACGTCGGTGTAAGTGGGGAGGGTTCCGGAAGTCGAGCGTAGCGGGTAAGCGTGGTAAAAGATTTCGTTGATGACGATGTCGTCTTCAAAGGTGAAGGAGTTTGTGCTGCCGAAAGTTGCGGTGTTTGGATTGAGCCAGCGTCCGGTGCCGTCCGGGCTGCGACCCTTGAGGCGATTGTCGACTCGTGCAGTGTTAATGAGAGCGAGCTTGCCCGGTGTGAAAAGGAACAAGCGTTCGTTGTCGTCGGGAGTGAAGCCGAGAGTTGTGGCGTCAATGGTCGTGAAGGTGCCGGGAGCGAGGTTGCTGGTGGGGAGGAGGTAATCGTCGGAAAGGGGATTGGAAGTGGAGATGATCATGCCGCCAAGAGTGACGGGGAGGGCTCCGTGATTGTGAAGTTCCAGTTGGAAATTGGGCGAAGTGGAAGAGCCGAGTTCGTTGAAGGAGATGGCGGGAACAAGCGTCTGATTATTGACTGCGCCGGGTGTGCCATTGAGGCCGGTGCTGTGTGTCCAGTTTTGTGGGTGAGCGCTGCCGGTAGCCGGGTCGATTTTTGCGAGAGTGGAACCAGAACCATCGGGGCCAAGTGGCCAAGGGTGGGTGTCACCGTAGGAAATTTCATCCATAACGCGGCGGCGATCGAGGGAGTCTGAAATCGCGCCGTTCGGACCAGCGCCCGCAGTGGTGCGGAAGGCGAGATTGTTGTTATAGAGTCGCAGGGTTTCGCCGGAATTGGAAAGAGTCCCGGCATAAGGTCCGAGTGCTCCCGGGTAGCTACCTGGGTCTTTTGCGATGACGAGGTAGCTGCGGGCAGTGATCACAGTGCCTTCCGGGAAGTGAAAATCGATTCCATCGAGATGCCAGTTGCTCAGGTCAACGTTGATGGCCATCTGATTGTAAAGTTCGATATATTCAAGGGCATCGTTGTCTTCAGCGGGATGGTAGTGGATTTCGCTAAAGACGACGACGCTGTCACGGGTCGAGTTCGGAGAGCCCAAGGTGGGGCGCCCGACGGTCACGACAGGGAAGCTTCCGTTGTTGTTGGGATTGGTTCCTCCGGAGATCTCATCGCCGTCACTAAAGCCGTCGTTGTCGCTGTCGCTATCGAGCGGGTCGGTGTTGTAGGTGTTGATTTCCTGACCATCGGTCAGGTCGTCGTCGTCGGAATCGGAGTCGTTGGGAGAGGTCCCCTCGGCCCATTCGTCTTCATCAATGAGGCCGTCGGAGTCAAAATCTCCGCTGCCATCGCGGGATAGATCTCCGAAGTAGAAGGTCTCCCAGTTGTCTCCCATGCCGTCGTTGTCACTGTCGGTGGGGTCGGTGATGTCGATGGCCGAGTCAAAGGCGATGCCCATCAAAGATCGGTTTTGGCCAACGCTGGCAACGTCGATGGTTATGTCTGAAGTGCCGGTTGAGATGTCGAAGACGTGGTAAACGACCCCGTTACTGGTGTGGTCATGATTAGTGGATCGGGAGCCGCTGCCGTCGTCAACTGTCACGGTGTATTCGGTGCCTTCGTTATCGCCGGAGGCGGTGAATATTGTGAGCCGGAAGGTGTCGGAATTGGAGCGGGTGATGGTGAAGCTTCTCGTTCCGCTCGAGTTGGCAAGGACAGGAGCACTGGTGAGGGCATTTCCAGCGGTGGGGTCTTCCAGAGTCCCGAAGTTGCCATTGCCCGACCACATTCCAATATTTGTATCGATGGTGGTCACGCCGACGCCTGCGGGGAGGTTGTAGACGTTGTTGGAATTGGCGGAGGAGATGTTGTAGTTGGTGGTGTAAACGGAGTCCGATTCTCCCATGCCGAAGATGACATAGCCGCTTGTGCCATACTCCTGATCGCCTTCGAGGTCCGCACCGGTACGCCAGTTGGCACGAGTGGTCGAATCAACGCCAATAGCGGTGACGGATGCCTTGAGAGTGACTGCGGATGCGAGGAGTGGGAGCGCGACAAGAGCGCCCTTTCGAATGAGGGTCATCATTTATAGGTGTGTGTTTGACAGCGGATGCCATGCCGTAGCATAGCACCGATCAATTCAATTTGCGACGGATCAGTCTACTCACGGACAACGCGATAGAACTTCCTCAATTCATTTGCGGCCGGAGTATCGACAATCACGGTGGTGATCGTTCCTGGCGAGGGGGTAGCATCGATTTCGGTTAGCAAGGGAGTCCAAGTGACCATGTTGAGGGAGGATTCCACGGTGTAACTTCTTCCTGGTTTGCTTGTCCAGGTCAGTTCGATGGTATCGATGTCGGTATGGCGAATGTCGGTGACTCTGAGTCCGCTCAAAGAAGACCCTGTGTGAATGAGTTGGAAGCCCCCCCAGTTTGCTTCATTTGAAGCGCCGGGATCAATTGAGCCCAGGATACTTCCGTTGGTGCCCACAGTGCCGGTGAATTCGAAGCCGTTGATATCGATGTTGGTTGGAGTTTCGTTTGTGAGATCTCCGTCTCCGTCGGTATCGACAGTGAGGAGCATGTCGCGGGCGAGGCCGCCGTAGGTGAAGAGGGTGAATTCGGATAATGGGGAAAGGCCGGAAAGTTCCCAAGCTGCGCTGACATCGGCGTTGCCTGCATTGACGAACAAGTAGTCATCGGTCAGTGGGTCGTTCCCGGGAGTGTTGGACCAGCTTGAGATTGTTCCGGTGAATGAGAGGCTTACTCCGGTTTCGTCGCCATTGGAATCAAGCAAATCGAAGCTTGGGTCAGTGGCGGTGTTTGGATGGCCCGGAATATTGATGGCATTCCATACGTCGGTCACGATACCGGCGCGGACTTCGAATCCACTCATGAGAACGGGTTCGCTGGGGAATAGTGCTCCTTCATTGCTGCCCTGAAGATCGACGCTGATGAGGCTATCTGGAACAGGGGGAAGGCTGGTGCTGTCGGTGGGATCCGAGCTGTTTGTCACTTCGAATTTATCATTATAGCCGTCGCCATCAGTGTCGTTGTCGGTTGGATCGGTTGAATAGGTGTCGACTTCTTCGCCATCTTCAAGGCCGTCAGAGTCGGTGTCAGCGACCATGGGGCGAGTGAGATTTTGCCACTCTTCCAGATTGGTCAATCCATCCGGCTCCTCGTCAGCATCGGGATCAACGACTCCAAGGCTACCAAAGTAGAACGTCTCCCAATTGTCGCCGATTCCGTTGGAGTTCGAGTCCGTTGGGTCAGTAATATCGATTACCCCACCGTCGAATGCGATTCCCATCAGGCTGCGGTTTTGAGTGGTGCTGGTAATGTTGATTTGGATGTCGCTGTCTCCTTCAGAAACATCGAAGACGTGATAGGCTAGTCCGTCTGCGACGTGGTCGTAGTTCGAGTTTACAGAGCCGGAACTATCATCAACAGCCACGTTGTATTCCGTGCCCTCATTATCTCCTGAAGCTACGATGATAGTGATTCGGAATGCTCCGTTGGCAGCTCGCGTGATTGTGAATTGTTTTGTTCCTCCGGTGTTGGCGAGGACCGGGGCACTGGTGAGGGTATTTCCGTTTCCGGGGTCTTCCATCGTGCCGAAATTCCCATTACCGGACCACATTCCAATATTAACGTCAGATGTCGAAATGGAGATTTCAGCTGGCAGATTGTAAGCGTTTGCTGGATTGGCATCGCTGACGTCGAAGTTGTCGTTATAGACCGAGTCAGCCTCGTTGAGTCCAAAAATAACGTATCCTGCGGTGCCGTATTCATTGTCCGGTTCAAGGTTGGCGGCAGTGCGCCAATTCGGACCAGTGGTGGAGTCCATCCCTACCGGGGTGACGGTGGCGCTTAGGCTGGAAGCACCAAGAAGAGAGGAGGCTGCGAGGAACTTAACGAATTGATTTCTTTTCATTTTTCTGGTTTATGCTGCGGGAGTTTTTCCCAGTTTAGTAGATAAATTATCAGAGATAAGGAATAAGGAATAAGGAATAAGGAATAAGGAATAAGGAATAAGGAATAAGGAATAAGGAATAAGGAATAAGGAATAAGGAATAAGGAATAGCGAAGGCCCACCTCTTAATGCTTGAGATCCATATTTAGAGATTGAGAAATACCCCCATAAAGTAGTCCCCGACAGGTTGAATTTCCTGGGGCGCGAGAATGAGATTACCTGACTGCTGTGGGCCTATCGGCGGCGGCGTGAGACGCCAACCATTCCGAGACCCAGAAGTAGTATTGTAGAGGGTTCCGGGATCGCGTTGGTATCAAATGCGATTCCTGTCAGAGAGCGGTTTTGGGTAGTCGAGGCGATATCGACAGTGATGTCGGTGGTGCCGGCTGAGATGTCGTAAACGTGGTATACCAGTCCGTTCGCAACGTTATCGAAGTTCGAGCTCACGGCGCCAGAGCCGTCATTAACGGTAAGGGTGAATTCGGTGCCCTCGTTGTCACCAGAGGCAGTCATGAAGGTGATTCTGTAATCAGTGATCACTTCACGTGATATTGTGAACTGCCTTGTGCCGCCAGAGTTTGCAAGGATTGGAGTATTGGTAATGGTATTGCCATTACCCGGGTCCTCAATTGTGCCAAAGTTCCCATTGCCGGACCACATTCCGATGTTGGTGTCCACAGTTGAGACTGAGATTCCAGAGGGGAGGTTGTAAGCATTTGCGGGATTGGTGTCGCTAACGTCGAAGTTGGCGTTATAGACCGAATCAGCCTCGTTGAGTCCAAAAACGACGTATCCTGCAGTGCCGTATTCATTGTCTGCTTCAAGATTCGCCGCAGTGCGCCAGTTTGCAGCGCTTGCGCTGTCGACACCGACGAGAGAGACCGCTGCGCTGGCACTTGTAGCCATATTCAGAGCTACAAAGGTAATTGGAATTGTTAAGCTTCTTTTCATGGAGGTATTGTGGTTCATGGATATTTTCAAATGGGATGCTGGAGGCCTTAATTGCCTTTCCAACTATGAGATCGTAGGAAAATTATAGCTGAAATAGAATGGGTAGAGTCAACATGCGGATACTTGAAATCCACATAGTTAAAGGCCACTTAACTATACCGTAATGGAAAGAATATTAGCTTTTAGCGGTGTGGTTCAGTTCATCGAACTGCGGTTTTACTTTTTGATTCTGTCGGGGGTGGGTCCCGTCTTATGTCGACGACGTAATTCAAAAGATCGCTTGTGCTATTGCAGAGCAAGTGCTACGTGGAACTCCTCAGATGGATGAAAACCCGACGAATTCTGAGGCGAAAACAACCTCTGAAAGATTAGAGGAAAAAAAGTGCGATTCAACTTCTCGGGACTGATCAGGTCACCATTTCTGGACCACTTTGAATGTTAGGTTCAGGCCTTGGATGGTTCATGGCAAATTGATCAGGACTCTGGAAGCCTAATTTGCTGTGTGGATGCACTCGATTGTAAAGAAGGCGCCATTCTTCAATGACGATTTGAGCCTCCAGGACGCTCAAAAAATCTTCCTGGTTCAGGCATTCATCTCGCAATCGATTGTGAAAACTCTCCACATGACCATTTTGCCAGGGGCTTCCTGGATCAATATAGAGCGTCCTAATTCCCAGA
>Ga0208973_1000462_pt1 | contig 21700 bp, 18 predicted proteins | sample AOAMet_66_BLW_10_2_FD_188233 | JGI IMG/M metagenome (GOLD analysis project Ga0208973, IMG submission 188233) | Ammonia-oxidizing marine microbial communities from Monterey Bay, California, USA - CAN11_66_BLW_10 (SPAdes) | ecosystem: Environmental > Aquatic > Marine > Intertidal zone | place...
GCCTAGGTTCAATGGGCTTTGGAATAGCTCAGTCTTTAATTCGTTCTGGCTACAATGTGTATGGTCAGGATAAAAATACTGTTCAACAAAAAAAACTTGTCGAAGAGGGTGGTCTAGACGCTGAGGTACCTTTTGGCGATTTAGACGCCGTTATTATCGTTGTGTTAAACGAATCTCAAACGAGAGATATTATTTTTGGAGAAGAAGGAATAGCAGATAAACTAAAAAAACATACTCTTGTTATAGTGTGTACAACTGTATCTCCAAACTTTGCAAAAGAAATGGCAACTGCATGTGAAAATAAAGAACTTTTATACTTAGATGCTCCAATCTCAGGAGGATCTATGAAATCATCACAAGGTAAATTATCTTATATGGTTTCTGGAAGTAAAAATGCTCTTATTGCTGCTAAGCCAATCTTAGATAGCACTTCTGAGACGGTTTTTGAATTTGGTGAAGTTGTTGGATCTGGCTCTGCAATGAAGGCTGTTAATCAAATGTTAGCTGGAGTTCACATAGCTGCAATGGCTGAAGCTATTACTTTTGGTATTACTCAAGGTATTGAACCTGAAAAATTTTTAGAGGTTATCTCAAAATGTGCTGGAAGTTCATGGATGCTCGAAAATAGGGCTCCTCATATTATAGATGGTGATTATTCGCCAAAGTCTTCTATAAATATTTGGCCAAAGGATTTAGGTATAGTATTAGATATTGCTAAAAGCTCTAATTTTTCTGCGCCCATTACTTCAGCTGCACTACAGCAATTCATTGCTGCATCCGGATCAGGACTTGGTCATGAAGATGATGCAGCTGTAGCCAAGGTTTATGCTCGAAATGCAGGTATAGAATTGCCAAAAAATAGCTAGTTTTAGACAACTTGGGATATTAATGGCTTACCCTCAAAATAATTTTTAATATTGTCAAAAACTAGTTGTCCCATTGCATTTCTAGTTTCAACCGTAGCTGAGGCAACATGAGGTAGCAAAACTGTATTTTTTAAATCAATTAGTTCTTTTGGAATATTTGGCTCATTAACGTATACATCTAATCCAGCAGCCAAAATAACATTATTTTTGAGGCTATAGATAAGTTCGTCCTGATCAACTACTGAACCTCTTGCAACATTAATTAACACTCCATTTGATCCAAGATTTTCAAAAACATTTTTATTAATTAATTTTTCTGTTTCTTTACCACCAGGTGTTATTATACATAGAGTGTCAACCTCTTTAGCTAGTTCAATTAAATTGTCATAAAATTGATATTCAACATTTTTTTTGTTTCTTGAATGATAGGATATTGTGCAATTAAAGGCTTCTGCTCTTTTTGCTATTGCTTTACCAATTCTTCCCATTCCAACGATGCCTAACTTTGATCCAGAAAATTTCTTTGTTAATGGAAATTCTCCATTAACCCAGGAATTATTTCTAGCAAATTTGTCGGCCTCAAGAATTTTTCTATAAACACATAACATCAAAGCTATTGCTGTATCTGCCACTTCATCGTTTAATACTTCTGGGGTGTTTGTAACTTTAATTCCTAAACTTTTAGCGTAAGCTATATCAATTGCGTCATAACCTACACCGTAACATGCAATAATTTTTAAATTAGTCATACTTTTCATCAATTCTGGGGTAATTTTATAACCACCCATCACAGCAATTGCATCTACTTTTTCTTGTATTTCAGATATGAATTTGTCCTCGTCATTTTGTAACCACAATTTATGAGTATTAAAATTTTTATCAGCAAGATTTATAAAATACTGAGGCATTTCTGACATTATAAGTAGGTTTTTTTGCATTTTAAAAAATTCCTTTATAGTTGTTAATTCAGTTTTGGCATAAATTCTTTAGAAATTATAGCACCCTTATGTTTAATTACTTCACGAGTTATAGAATGGGACTTTAAAATATTATCTTCAATCTGGATATTTTTATTATTGTTAAATAGAGCTAGAAAAGCCCCATTAAATGAGTCACCGGCAGCAGTCGTATCTACAACGTCTCCGTGGGGGACCTTAATAGTTTTTATTTCTTCATATTTATCCCTAAAAATAATATTATTTTCATACCTAATTAATACTAAGTTTTTATTATTATTTAGTATTTCAAATATCTCAACTGGACTTTTTATATTAAACAAATCTTTGGCGTCATCATATGATATAAAATGAATATCTATAGACTTGTTAATTTGTTTAAATAATTTTTTATATTTTTCTTTGTCTGAGTGTAATTGATTTCGAAAGTTAAGGTCAAAAGCAGAAGTTATTGCAGTATGGCCAATCTCAATAAGTTGATCTTGTTGAATTTCGTCTAAAATACCAAGAGTTATACCAGAATAATAAAAAGTATCTGCTTTACTAATATTTTTTATAAGATTTTTTCCATTTAAACCTGTAAATATTTTTTTTGATGGCGAATGATCTCTCCAATATGAAAAACTTCTTTCGCCACGTTCGTCTATTTCAATTGAATATAGCCCTGGTGGTGTGTTGCCATCCGTCCTGATATATTTACAATTTAGTTCTTCATTCTTAAATCTTAAAATCATCTTTTTTGAAAAATTATCATTACTTAACGCAGTACAGTAAAACGTATTAGTTTTATGATCAGTCAATCTATTGAAATAGACTGCAGAATTGTAAGTATCGCCGCCAAAGTTGACTTGCATGTTTGAATTTGAAGTTCCTAAGGAAGAAATATCTCCATTAAGTTCAATCATGCATTCACCAACAAAAATAGCTTTTTTATGATTCTTATTCATTTTGATCCCAAGAAATACAATTCTAAGAAATGGTGATTATAATTCTTATTGAAATGTTACAATTTACTCAATATTTTTTTTAAAATATGATATTATTATTATAATTACCTATTAGAAGTAATTGAGGTTTATAAGTGACAATTATAGATATACATAATAATGAATTTTTTAATAAATTTGAGTATAATATTAAAGGTGCAGTTCAGGCTCTTAAAGACGAATTTGGACAACAATTTTCAGTTTCTCAATCTGTTCGTGAGCAACACACCAGCACAACTACTGTACATGCACCTGAATTACCCGATGGTGTTGTTTTTGCTTATAATAAAGAAGATGTTCAAAAGACAGTTAAAATATGCAGTGAGTATGGATGTCCTATTATTCCCTTTGGGGTAGGGTCCTCTCTTGAGGGACATCTAAATGCTAATTTTGGCGGTATTTCAATTGATATGAATAATCTTAATAATATAATCGAAGTTCATCCTGAAGATTCAACAGTAGTAGTTCAACCTGGAGTAACTAGAGAACAATTAAATACATATTTAAGAGATACTGGTTTATTTTTTCCTATTGACCCAGGTGCTAATGCTTCCATAGGAGGAATGGCTTCTACTAGAGCTTCTGGAACAAACGCTGTTCGTTATGGAACAATGAAAGATAATATTATTTCGTTAGAAGTTGTGATGCCTGACGGAGAAATAATAAAAACAGCTAGTAGAGCTAGGAAAAGCTCTGCCGGGTACGACTTAACAAGATTAATAGTTGGCTCTGAAGGTACTTTAGGGGTAATAACTGAAATCACTCTCAAGTTGTATGGTATTCCAGAAGAAATTGGTGCAGGTAGATGTACATTTCCAACTGTTAAAGATGCTACTGATGCAGTTATAATGACTATTCAAGCTGGAATTCCTGTTGCTAGAATAGAATTGTTAGATATTGCTCAAGTAAAAGCTGTAAATAATTACTCAAAATTAAATTTACCTGAATCTCCTTTGTTGTTACTTGAGTTTCATGGAAGTAAATCATCTGTGCAAGAACAGTCAGAATTATTTAATGAAATATCTAAAGATTTTGGAGGAGATAATTTTGAATGGAATTCAAATGTTGAAGAAAGAAACAGGTTGTGGAAGGCGAGGCACGATGTTTATTATGCTGTAAAAGCTTGTAGGCCAGAAGCTGATTATATAGCAACTGATGTTTGTGTTCCTATTTCAAGATTGTCTGAGTGTATTGCTGAAACAATTGATGATCTAGAAAAAAATAATCTTTTTGGTCCATTAGTAGGTCATGTAGGAGATGGTAACTTTCATGTTCAGCTTATGATTGATCCAAAAATACAGGAAGAAATTGACGTCGCAAATGGTTTTTTAGAAAGATTAGCGCATAGGGCTATTAGTATGGATGGTACATGTACTGGTGAACATGGAGTTGGTCAGGGTAAAAAACAATATTTAATTGATGAGTTAGGTCCTGCGGTTGACTTTATGAAATTGATAAAAGAAGAAATTGATCCCAAGGGGATAATGAACCCCGGTAAAATTTTGTAAATAAATAATTAATTTAAAAAAAGGTTTCTAAATATGGACGGTAGCATATCAGCGTGGACAGAAAGTGATTATAGCAAAGAAAGCATTAAGCTTTGTGTAAATAAAATCAAAGATGAGTTTGGTCAACAATTTTCTAATAGTAAAAGTATCCTCGAACAACATACTCACACAATGACTATTCACGAGTCTGAGCTACCTGATGGTGTTGTTTTTGCCGAAACAAAGGAAGATGTTCAAAAAGTTGTAAAAATTTGTAGTGAATACAAATGTCCAATAATTCCTTTTGGCGTAGGTTCTTCATTCGAAGGTCATATAAATGCTCCATATGGAGGAATTTCAATTGATATGAATAATATGAATAAAATCATTAAAGTTTATCAGGAAGATCTTTTAGTAGTAGTTCAACCAGGCGTAACCAGGGAACAGTTAAATACACATTTAAGAGATACAGGTCTTTTTTTTCCAATTGATCCAGGTGCTAATGCTTCAATTGGCGGTATGACAGCAACTCGGGCATCTGGAACAAATGCCGTTAGATATGGAACTATGAAAGATAATGTTATTGCGCTTGAAGTGGTAACTCCGGATGGTCAAATCATAAAAACTGCTAATAAAGCAAGGAAAAGCTCAGCTGGATATGACTTAACTCGTTTAATGGTTGGTTCTGAGGGTACCTTGGGTATTGCCACTGAAATTACTTTGAAACTTTATGGTATACCTGAAGTTATAGCAGGGGGTAGGGTAAGCTTTCCATCTGTCAAAGATGCAACCGATGCTGTTATTATGACAGTTCAAGCTGGAATTCCTGTAGCTAGAATTGAGTTTCTTGATACGGCTCAAGTTATAGCTGTAAATAATTATTCTAAAACAAATTTACCAGAAGCTCCTCTATTATTGCTGGAATTTCATGGGAGTGAGGCGTCTGTTAAAGAGCAGTCAGAATTATTTGGTGAAATAGCATCAGATTTTGGAGGCAATGATTTTGAATGGACATCTAACAGTGAAGATAGAAATAAGTTGTGGAAAGCTAGGCATGATGCTTATTGGTCTTGTAAAGCCGTAAGGCCAGAAGCAGAAATTTATTCAACTGATGTTTGTGTTCCCATTTCTAAATTATCTGATTGTATTACAGAAACAATAGAGGATATGAAAAAAAATAAATTAATAGGTCCTATTGTAAGTCATGCAGGAGATGGAAACTTTCATGTAGCTTTATTGATAGATAAAAAGAGTGATGAAGAGTTAAAAAAACTAGATGATTTTCTTATCAGAATATCTGAAAGAGCTATTAGAATGGATGGAACTTGTACTGGAGAACACGGTGTTGGGCAAGGTAAAAGAAAGTATATGTTAAAAGAGCTTGGTGGTGCTGTGGATATAATGAAAAAGGTTAAAAATGCATTTGATCCTAATAAAATAATGAATCCTGGAAAGTTATTTTTATAATATTGCTATGATTTAATCCTTAGTATAGTAAATCTACAAAACATTACATTAATTGATCTAAAGGTATAGAGTTTAGCTCTATGTATTTTCATGACTTCTTATATAATTATTAGTTTTTTAATGATGGTAACCCCTGGCCCTGGTGTCCTTTCTCTGGCTGGAGTTGGTGCAGGCTTTGGTTGGAGAGTCGGCATTATGTATCTTATTGGTTTATTCTTGGGTACAAATGGAGTTGCTTTACTAGTTGTTTTAGGTTTTAAACAATTTTTATTTGAAATTGACGGTGTTGAATTAACTTTTCTTGTTTTATCATTGTCTTATTTATCTTTTCTATCTTGGAGGATAGCTACTTCAGATAATAAAACAGGATTTAAAGAAACTTCAAAAGCACCAAAGCTATATGAAGGGATTTTTTTACAATTTGTTAATCCAAAGGCCTATGTTGTTCAAGGTCATTTATTTGTTGTTTTGTCACTGGGGATAAGTTCATATAATACAGAAATTCTTACTAAGTTCTTAATAGTAAATTCTATTTGGATACCAATACACATACTCTGGTTGTGGTTAGGTATAAGTTTAAAAAAATGGTCTCTAGCTTCTAATAAACAAGTTTGGGTAAATAGGGGAATGGGACTTGCTTTGTTTGCAGTAGTTATACTTTCTGCAATTATGGAACTTAACACAGATATATAGAGTGATTAATTTTTATACAATTCTTAAAATTATATGATTTAAGTGATTAATTTTTTATCAAAAAACTCAATTATTATTTATTACTAATAGACCAATATTCATTTTCGGCGAGAAATAGTAATATGATTGTATTGAATAAAACTCCCCCGTTTGTTTGATGACCTGCTAATAATTACCTCCCTGATTATTAGCTTTTAAATTAAGGTGCAGAGGATCTCCTAAAAATCCTCACCAATCTAATATGTAGCTCTACCACCTGAAATATCAAAAACACCTGCAGTAGTAAAACTATTTTCTTTACTTGCTAAAAATGTAATTAGAGAAGCAATTTCTTCAACTTTTACAAACCTGTTTCTAGGTATTTTGGAAATCATGTAATCAATAAACTCTTGAGAGACTTGATCTAAAATTCTTGTTTTAGCTGTTGCTGGGGTTATACAATTGACTGCAATATCATGATCTGCTGTTTCTTTACCAAGTGACTTGGTTAGAGCAATAACTGCTGCTTTAGATGCTGAATATGCAGATGCGTTTGGGTTTCCTTCTTTACCTGCAATAGATGCAATATTTATTATTCTGCCGTAACCATTGTCGCGCATTGTTTTAACTACATGTTTGTTACAGTAAAAAACACCGTTTACATTAACATTAAATACTTTGGACCATTCTTCAATTGGGTAGTCCCATGTAGAAAATGTAGGACCCGCAATTCCAGCACTACACACTAAAATATCAATTTTTTTCATTAGTTGAATTGTCTTTTTTGTTGCTTCTTCAACCAAATCATTTTCAGTTTGATCTACTTTTAGAAATTGACATTTTAATTCTTTAGATGCTTCCAACCCCATCTTTTCATCAACGTCCCAAATCATCACTTCACAGCCATCTTCAATAAATCTTTTTGCAGTTGCTAAGCCAATACCTTGTGCACCACCAGTAATAACTGCAGTTTGTCCATTAAAATTAGCCATAAATCATTCTCCTTGGGTTTTTGTATTTAGTGTGTTTGCTAAAAGTATAATTTAAAATAGATTTTCCTATATTATCTTTTATATTGTTAGTAAAAGCATTGCTAGAAAAAATTAAATCTTTAGAGGGTCAGTGATGGAATTGTTTCATATTATAATTATTGGTGTTATTTCATGTTGTGCAATGGATTTATGGCAAAGGTTTTTGAAGTTTTCATTTGGGATCAATCCTTCAGATTGGGCCGTTGTAGGTAGATGGTTTGTTCTATCAATTTCTAAGGGTAAAATTTACAATCCAGATATAGATAACGAACCAGTAATTAAAAAAGAATTATTAATTGGCTGGCTAGTTCATTATAGTGTTGCCATACTTTATTCTTTTGTTTTTTTTATTTTAATCAAATACGAAATCTTTATAGCATCCTTTTTTGATGGTATAAAATTCGGTTTGTTGAGCGTTGTAATTCCCTGGTTTTTTTTCATGCCAATTCTTGGAAAAGGTTTTCTTGCTATCAAAACACCCTCTCCCTTATTAGCATGTTCTTTAGCAATTTGGAGTCATACTGTTATAGGAATATCCATAGGTACTTTATTTAAACTTTTTGGGTACTAAAAGTAATTATTAGGTTATGTTTAAATTATGACTGAAAGCAAATTAAGAGAAAAAATGTGTATGTTTGCATCTTCTATGTTTGATAGAGGGCTTACTCATGGGTCTACAGGTAACATTTCAGTTAGATTAAATAATGACGACATTCTTGTTACTCCTTCAGGGTCATCTTTTGGTCGACTTGATCCCAATCAAATTGTAAAAGTAACTAAGGATGGCAAATTAATAGGTAATTCAACCCCAACAAAAGAACTTCCATTACATCAAGCATTTTATGAAACAAGAGGAATGAAATCTGGAGCAGTTGTGCATCTTCATTCAACTCATTCTGTTGCACTTTCTATGTTGCCTGACGTTAATGAAGATAATATTTTACCTACTTTTACTCCTTATTCGATTATGTTATTGGGCAAAGTCAAACTTTTACCTTTTTTTGTCCCAGGCGATCCAGCGATGGGCGAAGCTATAAAGGGTCTGGCTGGAAAAAGGTCTGCCGTACTTTTAGCAAATCATGGCCCTGTTGTATCAGGTAAAGACCTAGAATCTTCTGTGAATGCTATTGAAGAATTAGAAGCGACTGCGAAATTAGCCCTTATTCTTAAAGACGCAAAACCAATTGAGTTAAATGAAAATCAAGTTCGTTCAGTTATAAATAAATTTAATATAGATTGGGATTAAAAAAATGTATAAATTTTCTGCTAATTTGGGTTTGTTATGGAGTGAATGTTCTCAAATTGAAGCAATTTATAAGGCTAAAGATAATGGTTTTGATGCTGTAGAGTTTCAGTTTCCGTATCAATATGATGCAGGGGATGTAAAAAAAGCACTTGATGAAGTAAATCTTCCTGTTATGGGTATAAATACTATTAAAGGAAATACTGAAAAAGGGGATAATGGCTTATTAGCAGTGCCATCAAAAATAAAAGAAGCAAGAGAAGCAATAGTTCAAGCATTTGAGTATGCAAAAATTATAAAATCAAAAAATATCCATGCTATGGCTGGCGTTTCAGATTTATCGACTAGATCTCTAGTGACATTCATAGATAATTTAAAGTTTGCAAAAGAATTAATTAAAGATTCCAATATAGGTTTAGTAATTGAGCCTTTGAACTTGAAAGATAATCCAGGTTATTTTTTAACAAAGATTGAGCAGGCAAAAGAAATTTGTGAACTTGTTGGTTCTGATTCAGTTAAAATTATGTTTGATTTTTATCACATACAAATAAATCAAGGGAACGTAATGGAAAGATTTAGAGAGCATTTACCTTATATTGGTCATGTTCAAATTGCATCAGTACAAGACCGCTCTGAACCAGATAAAGGTGAACTTGATTTTAATTATATAATTCCAGAAATATATAAAATTGGATACAAAAGTATAATTGGAGCAGAATATAAACCCAAGACAACTACTGAAGAAGGTTTGGGTTGGATGAAAAAATTTAATTAGTCAAAGGTTTTTCTATATGAGAATTGTTAGAAAATATGGTCCAAACAATTTAGAAAATTCATCTCTTTGTTTTGGAACAATGCAGTTTGGAGACGGTGCGAGTGAAAGAGACAGCCATGAAATGTATGAAGCGTGCAGAAACAATGGGATAAATTTCTTTGATACGGCATACGTATATACTGGTGGCAAATCTGAAGGAATTCTTGGCAAACTAATAAAAGAAGATAGAGAAAATATTATTCTAGTTACAAAAGCTGGTTCAGTTGGTGGTTCAAGTGGTCAAAATATAAGATCACAATTAGAAGAAAGTTTGAAAAGGCTTGAACAAGATTATGTTGATATTTTTTTCTTACACCATTGGGATGAAGAAGTTCCTTTAGAAGAAACATTTGCAACTTTACTAGAACTCAAAGAAGAAAAAAAATTTTTTCAATTAGGTGTTTCAAATTTTTCGGCGTGGCAAATAATGAAAGCCAAGTTAATAGCAGAAAAAAATGGTTTTCCAAATATTGATATACTTCAACCTATGTATAACCTTGTTAAAAGGCAGGCTGAAGTTGAAATATTGCCAATGGCAAAGTCTGAAAATATAGGAGTTATTAGCTATAGCCCCTTAGGAGGTGGACTTTTAACTGGAAAATATGATCTCGAAAATAATACATTAAATCAAAACAGCTCTGGTAGATTACATGAAAATGCTAAGTATAAATTAAGATATAGTCAAAGCTGGATGTTTGAGGCAGCAAGTAAACTTCAAAAACTTGCTCGTAGTATTGATCAAGATCCGATTTCTCTAGCCGTGGCTTGGGTTTTATACAATGATGCAATAACATCCCCAATAATAAGTGCTAAAAATTTAAGTCAACTAAAACCATCTCTTAAATCAATAGATATAAAACTAGATTTAGAAACGTACAAAATGATTTCTGATATCAGTCCAACTCCACCACCTGCAACTGATAGATTAGAGGAAGTTTAACATTAGTAGTTAGAGGTTTTATTATGGAAACAGCTCTTGAAAAAAAATGGGAAGTATATGCGTTAAAATACGCAGAAAGATCAGATAGAACTAGAAAAGAAAGTTTTATTTTTGACGACCACTCTAATGAAGCACATACTATAGACTATTTTATATGGGTTTTAAAATCAGGGAAAAATGTAATTGTTGTTGATACGGGCTATGATTACGATGAAGCTAAAAGAAGAAATAGGCCAATTCAAAGATCCCCATCGGAAGCACTAAAAGCAATAAATATTGATGCATCAGAAGTTACGGATGTAATAATAACTCATCTTCACTATGATCATGCCGGAGGGCTAATGGAGTTTCCCAAAGCAAAATTTCATATGCAAGAAGTTGAAATGGCTTACGCCACTGGGCCTTGCATGTGTCATGACACTATTAAAATGCCTTTTACTGGAGATCATGTCTGTCAAATGGTAAAAAACTTGTATTCAGGAAGAGTTGTTTTTTATAATGGTGTAGGTGGTATTTCACCAGGAGTTACTGTTCATTTGATTGGCGGACATTCCAGAGGATTGCAGTCAGTGAGGGTTAAAACAGAAAATGGTTATATGTGTTTAGCATCAGATGCCACACATTTTTATGAAAATTTTCTTACCGGCAAACCTTTTCCAATTGTTGTGGATCTAGAGGATATGCTTAATGGTTTTAAATTAATTAAAAATCTAGCTTCTGATGTGAATTTAGTTATTCCAGGTCATGATCCTTTGTTAAAAGATTTTTTCCCAAAAGAAGGAGGTTCAGGATTTGTATGGCGTTTAGATAAAGGACCTGTTAGTCCAATAAAAATTTAAAATCATTTTCCATAGATTTTCTATATGAAATTGCTGGATCATTTGATGAAAAATCTACGTCTGTCCATTTCATTATTTCATTTTCTTTAACATCATTTTTAAGCTTTATACCATGGGCCAAACCTATTGGAAGAGCTCCTGTAGATAATGATGTTTTAGAGGGGACAAGTTTCCCCCAAACAGTCTCTCCACCTTCGCCGTCAAGTATTTCACCTTTTTTAATGTTTCTTTTAGTTGTAGCAACAACGTCTCCAGTAAATGTTTTTGTCTGTCCAGTAGCTTGATTTAACAAAGCAGCTGAAAATATAGATATATTAAGTTCCATGCCTATGAGATGAAATGGTTTGTACATTGCTGAAAATTGACCTGTATTGTCTGTATTCATCCCATACTGTTTAAAGCAAGAGGCTGCATAATCATTTGGCGCTTGCAGAACTGCAAAAACCCCCCATCTCAAATCTTTAAATACGGGACGACCATCTCTCTCCAGTGATGACACAACTTCAACCTGACCATTTTTTTCTAGCAATCCCCCAAAATTTTTTGGTTTTAAAATTTCAGCAAGGTCATCCATTCCACAAGGAGGAAATAACAATCCATTTGTTGGAACCTCTAATTCACATGCATTTGCAATGGCAGCCATTTCTAGGGCAGATTTGGTGCCATCTAAAAATGAATTAAACATTTTAGGGTTCATTCCGGCTTTATGAGCATCTTCATGTGTTAATCCATAATAATCCCAAACTGTACTAGGTGTAGATTTATGATAGATAGGTTGATATCTTGTCCCTTTTCCAGCACTAGTCACATGAAAGCCAGAAGCTCTCGCCCACTCAACTATTTCCGCAGTGAGTGCCGGTTGATCACCATATGCCATAGAATATATAACGCCCGCAGATTTTGCTTCTTTAACTAAAGCGGCACCAGCTAAAACATCTGCTTCAACATTAACCATAACAATATGTTTTCCATGCTGAAAGGCTTGTCTTGCATGTTCAATCCCAGCAGCTGGGAACCCTGTTGACTCAACAACAACGTCTACTTCATCCAGTTTTATTGCTTCAACGCCTTGGTCAACAAACTTTGTTTTCTTAATTAAATCATCACTCCAACCTACATTTTTACATGCTTTAATAGCGTTTTCAGGCTTAAGATCAGCGATAACAGAGACTTCTAAACCACTTGTGCTTGGTACTTGGCTTAAAAACATAGAGCCAAATTTACCAGCACCAATTAGAGCTACTTTTACAGGATTTTTATCATCCATTCTTTTTAATATAGCGTTTTGCAAAAACATACTTTTACCTATTAATTAGAATAAAGTTTTTTTAATTTTTTAATATCATTTTCATTAAATCCAAGCTCGTTAAAAATATACATTTCTAAAGTTTGGTATTTTTCTTTTATTTCATAAATAGCTGAATTTAAGTAAGATTTTTGTACTTTTCCTAAGGCTTTTAGCATTACATTTGTGATCTTAAGATCGTCATTTTTTGAAGAAGTTGTCTGTTCGGCTGTAGCTGCTATTGAGGACAACAATTGATTGGAAAGTAAATAGTTTTCATAAATCAATTCGATAGAGCTATTTAATAAACTTTGAATAATATAACTAGCTATACCAGTTCTATCTTTTCCTGCTGAACAATGAAAAATTATAGGATTTGAATTTGAGTTAAGTAGTATGTTGATAAATTCTTTCCAGACATGTTTATGATTATTCAAATATAATTTATAACTTTCTTCCATTATCTTTTCATATGTTAGCCTATTATCACCTTGAATATTTTTTTCAGCAACCATTCTATTAAGGGTGTTAGCTGAAATAGGAAGGCTTACATATTTTTTAAATAAACTCTCTGATAAATTATCTGGAGCTTTTTTAATTTCTTTGGGATCTCTAAAATCAATTATAGCATATGGTTTTATGTTTTCTAATTTAACAATATCCTTACTATTTAAAGTGCTTAATTTAGCACATCTAAACAATAAATTTTTTTTCATTTTAGGACCTATTGCAACATCCCTAAAATTTGATACAGAACTAATAGATAACAATTTATGTTTTTCCTTGTTTGAAGAAATAGTTGTTATTCTGCGGCGGTAACTCTTTGATTAACTAATTCATTCAAACAATTATCATTAAGTTTAGAAATTGGTGTGAAATCTCTATGTGCAATCCATTCCTCCCTCTTAAACTCGCGAATATGATTATCGACATGACATAAAGAGAGGTAAACAATGGTTCTACCAAAAGGAGAAATATTTGGCGGACTTGCATGAACAAGTAATGAAGAAAACATTAACATGCTTCCTGCTGGACCAGTTGGAGCTACACAACCGCCTCTTTTAGCTAATTCTAATACTTTATCGTTATCTAAAGTCCAAAGAGGATAACTAGTTGTTTTTAAGTCATGTCCTGCATCAATAACCCCAACCTTGTGACTTCCTGGAATAAATAATAATGGACCATTTGCAGCAGTTACATCATCTAAAAAAACAGCTATATTCATTGCTCTTGGTTCAGGCATCCCGTCATCTCTTTTCCAAGTACCATAATCTTGATGCCACTGCCAAACAGCTCCATCAAACGCAGCTTTTGCATTTAACTTAAACTGATGCATGTAAATATTCCCATCTAACACTTGTGAGACGGGCTCAATTAATCTGGGATGAGCTCCTAATCTACTAAAGGCTTCATTGTATTTGTGAGCGGCAAATGCTGTTCTGGCGACTCCAGAACTCTCTTTCCAAACTTCTTTTCTATCTTCTAAATATACTTTGTCAGCCTCATCTTTTAATAAGGAAGCTTCATCAGCACTGAACATTTCAGGAAAAAATAAATAGCCATCTTCATCAAATTTTTTTAATTGGTCATCATTTAAATACATGTTTAATCTCCACTCCACTTAACTTTAAATTATAGTAAATAAATAAAAAAATGTAATTAAATTTATTGATGATTTTATAATTTGAATGTTAAATATATAAATCCAACTATATTATATTTAACAGGAGCCCATATTGTCACTGCTTCCACCTCTAGATAAGTTAAAAATTCCAGTTATAGGATCTCCACTTTTTATAATTTCAAATCCAGATCTTGTTATTGCTCAATGTAAAGCAGGTGTTATTGGTTCATTTCCATGCCTTAATGCAAGGGAAGGAGAAGGAGAGCCAAATATGTTAGAAATTTGGCTAAAAAAAATTAATGAAGAATTGGATAGATATAATCAAAAAAACCCAGATAATCCAGCTGCTCCCTATGCAGTTAACCATATAGTACATAAGTCTAATGTAAGGTTGGAACAAGACATTGATATCTGTGCTAAGTGGAAAGCTCCTGTTTGGATAACATCTCTTGGAGCCCGACCAGAAGTTAATCAAGTAGCGCACCAAGCAAACGGTATTGTTTTACATGATATAATTAACAATTTCTTTGCTAAAAAAGCCATTGAAAAAGGTGCTGACGGATTAGTCGCTGTAGCAGCAGGTGCGGGAGGTCATGCAGGAACTTTATCACCTTTTGCTTTAATTCAGGAAATTCGTGAATGGTTTGATGGGCCTCTATTGTTATCAGGTTCAATAGCTAACGGTGGAGCTGTTTTAGCTGCCCAAGCTATGGGCGCAGATTTGGCTTACATTGGGTCTGCGTTTATTGCGACTGATGAAGCTAACGCTGACCAAAGATATAAAGAGATGATTACTCAATCTTCGGCTGATGATATAGTATATACTAATCTTTTTACAGGAGTTCACGGAAATTATTTAAAGGGTTCTATAGAAGCACAAGGTCTAGATCCAAATAACCTAGAGGTTAGTGATTCCAGTAAAATGAATTTTAGTTCTGGTGCTTCAAAGCCTAAAAGTTGGAAAGAGATCTGGGGATCAGGCCAGGGTATATCTGCGGTGAAAAGTATTCTGCCGACAAGTGATCTAGTTAAAAGAATTAATAATGAGTATATAGAAGCCAAAAATAAATTAATATAAAGAGAGAAAAATGACAGTTGTAAAACATAGTATATCAGACGATATAGCGTTAATTGAAATTTCTAACCCACCAGTTAATGCTATTAGTGCAGCTGTAAGAATTGAGTTGCTTCAAACTATTGAAACACTAGCTTTAGAGAAAACTATTAAAGCAATAGTAATAACTGCACCTGAAAGAACTTTTCTTGCAGGTGCTGATATTAAAGAGTTTGGTAAAGACATTGATGCACCAATTTTGAGTGAAATTTGTGATAAAATAGAAAGTGTAGACAAAATTGTTGTAGCATCTCTTCACGGCACTCCATTGGGAGGTGGCTTAGAAGTAGCTATGTCTGCCCACTACAGAATTGCAGCACCAAATACTAAAGTTGGGTTACCAGAGGTTTTGTTGGGTATCTTGCCTGGTGCTGGAGGGACACAAAGATTGCCAAGGCTTTCTGGTGTTTCAATGGCTTTAGATATGATGTTAACAGGAAAGCATGTTCCTGTAAGAGAAGCTTTTGAAAACGGTATAGTAGACGAAATTGCTCAAGACAATAAAAGTATAGATAATGGAATAGCGTATGCTAAAAAATTAATAAAAGAAGGAGCAAAGATCAGACCTACTTCTAAAATTGATGATAAAATTAAAAATATAGAAGAGATAAAAAGTGTTATAAATAAGTTCAAGTCTGAGGCATTAAAAAAATATAAGAATCTGTTCTCTCCTCATGCAATTATAACATCTGTTGATGAAGGTCTTAGTCTAGACTTTCCTGAAGCAATAAAGAATGAAAGAAGGTTATTCAAAGAATGTATTAAAAGCACTCAAAGAGAAGGCTTAATTCATTCATTCTTTTCAGAAAGGGCCATAACAAAAATACCTGAGTTAGCAAGTGGTAAGCCAGTAGAACTTAAAAATATTGGTGTTATTGGTGGTGGCACAATGGGTACAGGAATTTCTATGGCTGCTATGAATGCAGGATATAACGTTATTATGATAGAGCAGAATCAAGGTGCAATTGATAAGGCTTTAGAAAAAATAAATTCCACATATGAAAGAAATGTTAAATTAGGAAGGATTACATCAGGTCAAAAACAACAATTAACAAGCCTGTTTTCTGCTACCACTGATATGAAAGAGCTTAAAAATAGAGATTTAATCATTGAAGCTGTTTTTGAGAACATGGAAGTTAAAAAAGAGGTTTTTATTAAATTAAATGATATTTGTAGTAAAAATTGTATTTTAGCATCGAACACAAGTTATTTAGACGTTAATGAAATTTCAACTGTTGTAGATAATCCTTCAAGGGTGATTGGTCTTCATTTCTTTTCACCAGCAAATATAATGAAATTATTAGAAGTTGTTGTAGCTGATAAAACTTCAGAAGATACTGTTGCTACAGCTTTTATGCTTGCAAAAAAGATGAAGAAAGTTCCTGTTCGTTCTGGAGTATGTGATGGGTTTATAGGTAATAGAATTCTTTCTAAATACCTTGTTGGTACTTATCACATGGTGGAAGATGGAGCTAGTCCATTCCATATTGACAAAGTATTGAGAGAATTTGGATGTGCAATGGGTGTTTTTCAAGTGATTGACCTTGCTGGAGGAGACATCGGCTGGGCAACTAGAAAGCGAAAAGCACCTTTTCGACATAAAGATGATAGGTATGTTGAAATAGCTGACAGAGTTTGTGAAAATGGATGGTTTGGACAAAAAACCTCTAAAGGTTATTACCTTTATGGTGAAGGCATTGATTTTTTAACTCCAAATCCTGAAATCGAAGGTATATGTAGTTCAGAAAGAGAAAGGGCTGGCATAATTCCAAAGACTTTTTCAGATCAAGAAATATTAGATAGATATATTGCGGCAATGGTATATGAAGGAACTAAGATTTTACAAGAAAAAATTGCCATAAGGCCATCAGATATAGACGTAGTCTATACCAATGGTTATGGGTTTCCTAAATGGAGAGGAGGACCTATGAAATATGCAGACATGATTGGTTTGGATAAAATATTACTAAATATTCAGAAATTTTCCGAAGCAGATAGTAGGTTCTGGTCTCCACCACAATTATTAATAGATTTAGTAGATAATAATAAAAATTTTGATAGCCTTAATTAAGACTATCAAAAATAATTATTTAGATTGTTGGATCTGGATTAACTTTAACTACTAATTTTCCAAAGTTTTTACCATTTAATAAACCTATAAACGCATTAGGAGCATTTTCAAGTCCATCAACAAAATCCTCTTTATACTTAATTTTGCCTTCTTGAATCCATTTTGATAAAGCAATAATCGACTCTTCTCTTTGATCGTAATGGTTAAAGACAATAAAGCCTTTTATCATCATTCTTTGTGTCAACACTTGCCTGAATAAGAGTGGTAATCTGTCTTTTCCCTCTGGTAAACTAGTTGCATTATATAAAGAAATCAGTCCACAAACTGGAATTCTTGCGTAATCATTCAAGATTGGCATTACAGCTTCAAATGTTATTCCTCCAACATTTTCCCAATATATATCTACTCCATTAGGACATGCTGATTTAAGTTTAGCTTTAAAATCAGGATCTTTATAATTTACACATTCATCAAATCCTAATTCAGATTTTGTGAAACTACATTTTTCTTCTGAACCTGCTACGCCTACAACTCTACAGCCATAAATTTTTCCAATTTGACCAACTGTAGCACCCACGGCTCCAGAAGCTGCAGAAACTACAATTGTTTCACCTTTTTGTGGTTTAGCAAAATTATGCATGCCAACATAAGCGGTCGTACCAGGCATGCCTAAAACGCCAATTGACGTTGACAACGGAGCCATTGAAGGATCAATTTTTCTAAGCTCTTTTGCATCAACAGTTGGGTTGTCTTGCCACCCAGTTCTACCTTCTACAAAATCACCTTCTTTAAAATTATCAGATTTACTTTTAATAACTTGGCTTAATGCACCAGCTTCCATAACATCGCCAATTTCAACTGCCTTTGCATAGCTTTTAGCGTCATTCATTCTTCCACGCATATATGGATCTAACGACATATATATTGTTTTTAAAAGAACTTCCCCTTCATTTGGTTCCCTGATATCTTCTTTAACTGTTTTAAAGTTTTGTAAAGTGGGTTCCCCGTGTGGGCGCTCATTAAGTAAAATCTTTGTATTCATAAAAGTTTCCCCTTCAAGAAAAAATAAATTAATACTGTCTTTAACATGTTGAAATTATATTCGATACCTTGAATGGTAATATTTGAAAATTAAAGTTGAAAATAAGGATCCTAACCCTAAAAATGTGAAAGATAAAAACCATGCTAGATGACTAGTCTGCCCTCCAAAATTATCCAAAATAAATCCTATAATAGGTCCCCCTAAAGCTCCTCCAAAGAAACCAACCATAGAATGAAGAGCTAACCTTACTCCTCTATCTTCAGGTTTACCATTTACAACTGCACCAGTTGTTAGTGAACCTGAATCTAGAACTATGAGAGCATTATATATTAACAACATTAAAAGAGCTAACCAAAAACTAAACCAAAATGAGATAGCCGTTAAAATTGAACCTATAAAACATATTAACCCCATCTTACTTACTATTTTAGCTCTATCTTTCCCAATACAGTACTTAGCTCCATAAATAGATGCAAAAATACCAAGAAAACCCATTAAGCCAATACAATTAGCTATAAATGCGTCGCTTACTGAATTATTGAAATGATTTGACAAAAATAAGATACAAGGAAATGTCCAACTTCTAAAGCCAAATAATTCATAAGTGTGCCCTCCATAACCAAGTATGAATGGTAATGCTTTTTTATTTTTAAATGTACCAAATATTGGAACTATTACTTTAATTATTCCTTGATAAGGTTTTTTATTTATTTCTTCAATCTCTCTTCCAGAAAATAATAATAAAGGGAATGCACATAAGAAAAGAATTACTGATGCAAATATAAAAGCATGTTCCCAAGATATTTGATAACTCTTTAAAATACCAAAAAGTGAGAATGAGAATGCAACGCCTAACCCAAAAAAAGAAGTGTAAACAGCTACGTATTTTTCTCTGGAGATCTTGTTAAGTCTAGAGTTAAGGATTTGTAATCCAGGCATATAAGTGCCAGCAAGACCAGCTCCTACAAGTGACCAACATAAGGATGCATTAAGTGCATTACTTGCAAAAAAAGAAAATAGTAATAACCCAGAGCATCCAAGAAGTGAAGAAAAACAATATAGTTTTCTTGCATCAAAAGTATCTGTCATACTGACTAAAAATGGTGTTGCTATTACGTACCCAATATAGAAAGATCCACTTATCCATCCTGCTTCACTGTTAGATAAGTTCCATTGTGATTGAAGTTCTACTAAATAGATTGGCCATACCGCAAATCCAGTCATGGAAACCATTTGTACAAAACAACTTAAAACTAAAATTCGGGGCATTTTATTTATTTAAACTATCTATTTAAAAATATTAACTGTTTCATTTAACAAGTTTATTAATTAATGTAGATTATACACTGTTTTATACTTGTCCATTAAATTAAGGGTTAAAAATGACAACTTTAAAAGAAATAATGTCACCAAAATCAATAGCAATTGTTGGTGCCTCTGATGATAAAACTAGAATTGGAGGACGCCCTTTATCCAACATGATTGAAAAAAAATTTTCTGGTGATATTTATCCAATTAACCCTAATAGAGATCACGTGCAAGGAATGAAGGCATATCCTTCTTTACTAGATGTTAAAGATGATCTTGATTTTATTCTAGTGGCAGTACCATCTAAATTAGTTGTTTCTGTCTTAGAGCAGGCAGTCATTAAAAAAGCTAAAACTGCATTAATATTTTCTTCTGGATTTTCTGAAATAGGTGGTCAAGGTGAAGTTTTTCAAAACGAAATTAAGAAAATTAGCCAAGATAGTGGTTTAAGGGTAATTGGACCAAATTGTTTAGGGCTTTTCAATTCAGCAAATAACTTTTTTCCTACTTTTACAACCACGGTTAATAGAACAACTCCCATACCAGGAGACATTGCAATCGCTAGCCAATCGGGAGCATATGGCAGTCACATTTATATGGTTGCCCATGAAAGAGGTCTTGGTATTAGATATTGGATGACAACTGGTAATGAAGTTGATTTGTCAGTTGGCGAAACAATTCAAATGATGGCTGAAGATCCAGAAGTTCATACAATAATGGCTTATGCTGAAAGCGTTAAGGATGGAGAGCAATTCACAAAAGCTTTAGATGCTGCAAGATCTGAAAAAAAACCTGTTATATTTATGAAAGTTGGAAGATCTGAAGTTGGAGCAGCTGCTGCAAATTCGCACACTGCTTCATTAGCTGGAGAAGACGTTATTTATGATGAAGTTTTGAGAGCTCATGGGGCTTATAGAGTCAAAAGTACAGAAGAAATGCTAGATATTGCTTATGCAACCAGAGCAAAAACTTATCCAACAGGAAAAAATTTAGGAGTTGTAACAATATCCGGAGGTGGAGGAGTGTTAATTGCAGACGCTGCTGCTGATGAAGGTTTAACTGTGGGACCAATGCCGCAAGATACTCAAGATGAGTTGAAGAAGTTAGTTCCTTTTGCATCCCCAATGAACCCTGTTGATGTGACAGCTCAATTTTTTAATGACTTATCTATTGTTCCAAAATTTACTGACCTAATGTTATCTAGAGGTGGTTATGATGCTTTGATTGGTTTTTGGACGACTGTTCCCGGTTCACCTATTTTATCAAAGCCATTACTTGAATCATTGAAAAAAGCTATGAAAGGTTATGACGATAAACTTTTTATTAATTGTATGGTTGCCAATGAGGATATCGTAAAAACATATGAAAATGCAGGGTTTCTTTGTATAGAAGATCCAACTAGAGCTGTGGTGGCAATGTCCGCTCTAATGTTCTTTGGAGAAGAATTTAAAGATAAGCATTTTGTTAATGATTTTAATAAAAAAGACTTTGTAGTTCAAATTCCAAATAAAAAGTTAAATGAAGTTGATTGCAGTCAAATTCTCAGAAATTTTGGATTACCGATTGTTACATCTACGTTAATTCGGAACAAAGATGAATTAAAGTCTATTTTTAATGAAGATAACAACAATTATGTTATGAAAATTGTTTCTCCAGACATTCAGCATAAAACAGATGTTGGAGGAGTGAAATTAAATATTGGAAATATTGATAACGCAATCAAATCTTATGAAGAAATTCATTTAAACATAAAAAACAATGCGCCTAACGCTGTTATTGACGGAGTTATGATTTCTCCAATGGTTAAGGGTGGAATTGAATGTATATTAGGTGCCAAAATTGATCCTGTATTTGGTCCTATAGTTATGTTTGGTCTTGGTGGTATATATGCAGAAGTAATGAAAGATATTGCCTTTGCTGAAGCTCCTATATCTCATAAAAAAGCTGAAAAAATG
>Ga0208973_1000483_pt1 | contig 21032 bp, 22 predicted proteins | sample AOAMet_66_BLW_10_2_FD_188233 | JGI IMG/M metagenome (GOLD analysis project Ga0208973, IMG submission 188233) | Ammonia-oxidizing marine microbial communities from Monterey Bay, California, USA - CAN11_66_BLW_10 (SPAdes) | ecosystem: Environmental > Aquatic > Marine > Intertidal zone | place...
CTGTTCATCTTCCAGCATATGTTTGCTGAAGCCCACGCAATCTGTTGCAAGAATAGTTGCAAACTTTCTTTTAACATCGCCCATAGAATATCTCCTTAGATCGAAGTAGCAGTGTGATGGAACCACGCTCAGAATCTAGCATAAAGAAGACATAGATAAATAGTTTTACCGCGCGTTACAAATTTCGATTAATTTACAGGCAATCGGCCAGTCTATTTGAGAGGCCAGTTTATTATCTTGCTCAGACTTAGAATTCTATTCACGAAGGCAGGTATCCAACCAATCACAGAGGCTTGTTTGATGGCACGATCGTCTTTTGGGCCTTCTAAAGACGGTACCAATTTTTCAGTTCCACCAATTTTGGTTGTTCCGAATAAGGGATTGCTACTTCTGGGCGCTGTCTTGATAGCTGGTGGTTTTGATGCTGTTTTTGAACGGAGCGTTGATGGCGAGCGGGGTGTGTTACTGCTGGTTTGGAACCATTTTTGAGAAGGCTCTCTTTTCTGAATGCGCCTTCTAAGCGATGCCTATAACTGATTTCCAGAGGTTATGAGTGCTATATTAAAAAAATTTTCTGTGTTGAAGCCCAAAAAGAATTTTTAAGGCCCGCGAGGTAAATGGCCGCTTTAAGATACTACCCGTAAAGTGAGATTGATCCTACCACCGTTTTTTAAAAGTGTTGAGCTGCCGCTTTTGATACGATCGATCCCATGATGAATAAGACGGGCCGCGCCACCCAGGCGAATAACGTCGCCCGAGCGCAGCCAAAGGCTTTCGGTTTTGCCGCCCTTCGTTTCATTGCCAATACGAAAAAGGGCCTCGTCTCCAAGAGAAATTGATAGAACGGGTTGGTTAAAATCTGCTTCATCGCGGTCTTGATGCAACCCCATGCGGGCGCCAGTTTGGTAGAAATTAACCAAGCAACAATCTGGGCTGCGGCTTGCGCCTGACAGATTATGCCAGACGTTTAAAACAGATTGAGGAATTGGGGGCCATTTCGTACCGGCTGGATGATTTGGTTGATAGCGGTAGCCCCTTTTATCCGTGACCCAGCCATAGCGGCCAGTAGATGTCATACGGACGCTCATTTTTTTCCCGGATGGAGTGATGGGCTCAAAGAGAGGCGCTTGTGACACAATACGTCTTATATCCGCCAACATTTGTATTTGGTGTTCTGTAGAAAGCCATGTTTCCCACAGGTCAACCCCGCGAATAGTGCGCGTTGGTGCTGTTTTTGACGGATCGCTCATTTTACCTCTACAGACTCTAATAGTTAATTTTCTATCATCTATATTTTTCAAAGGTTTGCAGAGTAAAAAGTTTTCATGCACACAATTCAAATTCTCTGCCGAACACATGTTATGAAAACTTAATGTATTTATTAGAGAAACGGTATTCATTCGGTAGGCTTCATATTTTTTATTGTGTTTTCTTTAAATCTTTCCCTTAAATTCAAGCCATTGACCTAATATAATCCAAAGATGCGTAAGAGTAAACTGAACCTATGATAGGCAGATTATTATGAAATGTATTGCAGACTGCCCAGCTCTACTGCTTTCGAAAGGGCAGTTTCAGTAGCCCCAATAATTCTTACCTTTGGAGTGTTACTTCGTCTTACTAGTCCCAATGTGCGTGTTGGCGCGTTCTTGCCGAGAGAAACAGTCTTGACAGGGAGCTGGTCACTTTTTGTGATACACCTTTCGGGAACTATTGAAATACCAAGGTTTGCTGCGACCATACTTGAAATTGCCTCGAGCCCTTCAAGTTCCATTGTATCTTTTACTGAGATACCTTGGCCCTGCAGCCAAGCTTCAATTTGTCTGCCTACAATGGCGTCTCGATTGAAGCGGATGAACGGTTGTGATCTCAATAGTTCTTCTGGGGGTATTTGCTTAGTCGAAGCGGACACAAGAAGGACAAGAGCTTCAGTTGCAATTTTCGAAAATGAGAGAGAATGAGAAAGAACTTCTGGTTGAGAAATTACAGCTGCATGTATTTGGCCACGATCTAGTTGTAACAGTAGCTGGTTGGACAAGCCTGGAACAACGCGAATTTGGAGAGCAGGGTATTGGACCTTGAGTCGAGACAGGGCAAGTGGGAGCAAACCTGTCAAAGTTGTCGGAACAGCACCAAGAATTAGATTACCGGAAATGTCATTATCCGACCTCACTTTATCTGCAAGACCGTCATAAGCTGCAATAACCATTGACGCCTCGCTAACCAATGACAATCCTACTTCTGTTAGTTTTGGTGTTCTCTGACTTCTTTCAAATATCTGCAATTTCAATGATGTCTCAAGATTGCGCATTTGCTGGCTTACAGCTGCGGGCGTGAGGTGTTCAGCCTCAGCCGACAAACGAAAGCTACCATGCCTGTGAACGGAAATTAGAGTTCGGAGTGCGCGTATGCTCATTTTAGGGGCTCTCTTGTTGACATGCCTGACCTTTAAACTTTACAAATTAAATTTATTTTGCGCTATAAATAAAAATTTTTCGTTTTTATCAATTTTAATTTGTCTTTAAGTTAGTGGGAGAAATGAAAAGTGAAAGAATGGAAACAGAATGGTCGCTCCAAAAACAAACGCATATTCATTGATCGAAGCAAAACCCTTTTCGCCTCATTTAGGTGCAGAAGTTTATGGTGTTGATCTGAGCGAAACTATCTCGGATGCTCAGTTCGCGGAAATTCTTGACGCATTTTTGAAATATCAAGTCTTATTTTTTAAAAATCAAAAAGAGATCCCTCCAGAACAGCATGTTATTTTTGGTAAGCGCTTTGGACCTTTGCATGCCCACCCTGCGGCACCAACGATGGAGGGTCATCCAGAAATCTTTGAAATACATGCTACAAAAGATTCTAAGGTTGCAAACGGTGAGTTTTGGCACTCTGATGTATCGTGTGATGACACGCCACCACTTGGGACAATGCTGCAAATCCACATAGCGCCGCCATACGGTGGGGACACAATGTTTAGCAATATGGAGGTAGCTTACGATGACTTGTCCGATCCAATGAAAAAAATGCTTGGCGGGCTAACGGCGCTGCACAGCTCAGAACATATTTATAAAGGTCGCTATAGTGATCGTGGAAAGAGAGACGTAGATATTGATTGTCCTGAAGCAGTGCATCCAATTGTACGAACTCACCCCGACACGGGTCGTAAATCGCTTTTTGTAAACCGCACATTTACGACCAAAATCCTCGGACTGTCTGACTGCGAAAGTGACGCAGTCCTTGATATGCTTTTCGAACATGCAGAGCATATTAATTATCAAATCCGTTTCCGTTGGAATTTGAATGACATGGCATTCTGGGACAACCGTTGCTGCATGCACCGCGCAATCTGGGACTATTGGCCCGAAGAACGCAAAGGCAGGCGGGTAACCATAAAAGGTGATAAACCTGTCTAAAAGATTTACGTGTCCCATATAATAAATGTCAGGTGTTAGCACTTAATAGAGGTTGCGGTAGTTTTGTCTCATGTTAACGCATCCAGTATTGAATATTTACGCTACGATGACCTTATTATTTTTGTCCGGAGTAGACGTAATGTTAAGGTTGACTCAGAATGAAGCCAAATATGCACGGCCGACAGAAAATCATTCCGCAAATTAATCTATCATTTCAGCAGCAAAATGACCTAGAGACATAGGTATAATACGTTCGGTAGTTTAATAACATTAAGGAGCCTTGGTATCAATAATTTTGACCCGAAGACCGCCTCTACAGCGCATCAAGACATAATCAAAAACACCCGCCGATGGCTTGATCAAATGGTGGTAGGTTTAAATTTGTGTCCGTTTTCTTCTGGCGTCATAGCCCAAAATCAAGTGCATTATGCCATTTGCGATGCGACGAGCGACGCGGATTTAAAAAAGTTCTATGTGAATGAATTAAAGCGCTTGCTTGAGGCTGACGAAAATGACATTGCCACGAGCCTCCTTATGTTTTCACAAGGCCTTGGGATATTTGATGATTACCTAGATTTACTCAATTGGTTCCAACAATTATTAGAGCAGGCAGACCTCTTAGAGCATGTGCAATTGGCGTCTTTTCATCCTCGATATCAATTTGAGGGGGTACCTGCGGATGATCTTAGTCAATTTACCAATCGCGCACCTTATCCAACCATACATCTTCTGCGGCAAGCTCAGCTGAGTAGAGCTTTGGCCCATGTTGCAGAGCCTGAAAAAATTTACATAGAAAACATAAAAACATTAAATAAACTAGGCCGCGATCAGTTAGAAGCCCTTTGTCCTTGGGGTAAGTAGAAAATGTTTTTGGTATTGTAAAATAAATAATTCATGCGGAGCAGATTGCCGTTACGATCTAGACTTGCTTTAAAAAAGAACCTTTTTTCAAAAACAATTTTGCGGAAAAAGTAAGTGTGTAGATGCGTGAGTCTAATTGATAAGAAAAATAAAAATCTTTTAAGAACAATTTATTTCTCAATTTCGATGAGTAAAACATAGAGCCTCTTTTAGCCCTTTACAGGCTTAGCGACAAAATAAGATTGTTCTTTGATTTGATATTTTTGAGTCACCAAATAAGCTTTAACGGCTTACTTTACCAACATCACTTTCCGCTATTTACAACCTGTAATGTTATAATGTAACTCTCACAGAGTGAGTCGAATTGGAGCAAAGTATGGGCAAGCGGGGAAAGGAAATGCAAACGGCAGTGCTTGCAATTTTGCGTGCTAGTGATCGCCCATATTCTGCTTACGAACTGCTCGAGAGCCTGAAGGATATTTACCCAAAAATCGCACCTCCCACTGTGTATCGGGCACTTGCTGCCTTGACCCAGCGTGGCCAGATACGTCGGCTTGAATCATTGAATGCATTCATTTCTTGCCAAAGCCAAGAGCATCAGCAAAAATCAGTGATTTCAATATGCGGAGATTGTGGCCTTGTAGCAGAAAATTTTGAGCCTGATATTTTTTCGCATTTAAGCTGGGCTTTAGAAAAAACTGGATTTTCAGCTCAGCGTCACATGATTGAGGTGAATGGCATCTGCGCAAGTTGTGGACCCTCGCAGGCGATATCATGAGACAAAACCTGGTTCCCTTTCGCCTTCTACTTGTTGGCATGTGGCCCAGGCTGGCCGTAGCCAGTCTGCTTATAGCTGCGCTTTGGCTTGGATTTTTCTGGGCAACCAACACTTCGAGTTTTCTATGACAGCTGTGATTAAATTTCAGAATCTGACCTTGGGATATGATCGGTTGCCCGCGGTGCAAGAATTAGATGCAGAGGTTCAAGAGGGTAGTCTTACGGCTGTTGTTGGTCCGAATGGGGCTGGAAAATCAACCTTATTAAAAGGTGTCACTGGGGCACTTTCTCCTCTGGACGGCGGTATTTTGATTGATGGGTTTCGTCGAGATGAAATTGCATATTTGCCGCAACAATCCCAGATTGATGGAAGCTTTCCGATATCAGTGATTGATCTTGTTGCTATGGGGCTTTGGCATGAAATAGGTGCTTTTGGACGGTTGAGCCGTAAGTTCCGTGCGCGCGTGGATGCCGCTATCGCAGCAGTGGGTTTGACGGGATTGGAAAAACGGACCATTGGATCGTTATCGGGTGGGCAAATGCAGCGGGCATTGTTTGCAAGACTGCTTTTGCAAGATGCGCGTCTTGTCTTGTTGGATGAGCCCTTCGCCGCAATCGATGCAAAAACGATGGCAGATTTGATTGATCTGATCAAACGCTGGCATTCCGAAGGACGCACCATTCTTGCAGTTCTGCATGATTACGCTACGGTTGGAACACATTTTCCTCTCACCATGATGTTGGCGCGTGAGCTTGTAGCCCATGGGCCAACCGCGCAGGTTTTAACTGCAGAAAATCAGTTTCGTGCGCGGCAAATGTGCGAAGCCTGCGCAGGCACACCACATGTCTGTGGAAAGAGTGCAGCGTGATCTGGGATTTGTTCTTGGCGCCTTTTGCGGATTTTGGCTTCATGCGCCGCGCCCTATTGGGTTGTATCGCCGTATCAGTTGGCGCCACGCCTGTCGGGGTGTTTCTGATACTTCGGCATATGAGCTTAACCGGTGACGCAATGGCGCATGCTATTTTACCGGGCGCCGCGGTGGGTTATCTGGTCTCTGGTCTTTCGCTTGGTGCAATGACGATTGGAGGTTTAGTAGCAGGAATGGTCGTTGCACTGGCCTCTGGTTTCGTGGCGCGGGTGACTTCGCTGCGTGAAGATGCAAGCCTAGCTGCCTTTTACCTAATTTCATTGGCCATCGGCGTTTTAATCGTCTCAACGTATGGTAATAACGTCGATTTGATGCATGTATTGTTTGGAACGGTACTTGCTTTAGACGATACGGCGCTCACTTTGCTTTGTTCCTTTGCGAGCGTTTCGCTTCTGGTATTGGCTATATTGTTTCGACCCTTAGTGCTAGAATGCGCTGATCCTCAGTTTTTGCGCTCTGTCAGCAAGTTAAGTGCGATCACCCATTTTGTTTTTTTGGCGCTTGTGGTGATGAACTTGGTAGCCGGGTTCCATGCGCTTGGAACCTTGATGGCGGTAGGAATCATGATCTTACCAGGTGCTGCGGCCAAGTTTTGGGCTGAAACGATCGCTGGGTTGATCGCCGTTGCTGCGTTGATTGCGATGCTCTCTAGCGTGATCGGGCTACTCTTGTCATTTCATTACAGTCTGCCATCGGGGCCAGCAATCATTCTAGCTGCCGGTATCGGCTATGGGCTGTCGCTTATCTTTGGACCAGTCGGAGGCGCAATTGCGCAAAACTTACCACGCCGAAATTTTAAAATCTGAAAGGACTACTATGACGTCTCTACGTTCTACTTTGAAATCTGCCACGGCTCTTGCCGCTTTTACACTTTCTTTCCCAATGGCCTCTTGGGCCGAAGAGCCCATTCCCGTTGTCGCAACCTTTTCGATTCTTGGAGACATGGTCGAACGTATTGGAGGCGAACATATCGCATTAACAACGCTGGTTGGACCAGATGGCGATTCGCATGTCTATCAACCAACACCAAAGGCGGCGCGCTCGGTGGCAGAGTCTGATGTGTTGTTCTTAAACGGTCTTGACTTTGAGGGTTGGTTGGAACGCCTAGCGGAAGCCGCATCATTTGATGGTGCCATGGTTGTAGCAACAAACGGTGTTGTTCCGATTGCCTTTGATGATCACGATGATCATGACGACGAGAAGCACGACGATCACGATGATCATGACGATCACAACGACGAGAAGCACGACGAGCATGACGATCACGATGATCACGACGACGAGAAGCACGATGACCACGACGATCACGACGATCACGACGACGAGAAGCACGACGAGCATGACGATCACGATGATCACGACGACGAGAAGCACGATGACCACGCTGGACATGATCATGGCGCATTTGACCCGCATGCGTGGCAGAGCCTCGAGAATGCTGTAATCTATGCCAATAACATCGCTGCCGGGCTTGCTCAGGCCGACCCTGAAAACGCCGGAGATTATTATGCTAATCGTGCCGCGTTCGTTGCTGAGGTAGAGATGCTTAGTGCTGATATCGAGGCGATGATGAAAAGCTTGCCTGCAGATAAAAGAACAGTGGTAACGCCGCATGATGCGTTTGGATATTTTGCGGCAGCATATGATCTGACCTTTGTTGCGCCGCAAGGGATGAGCACTGAAAGCGAAGTCTCAGCCGGTGATGTGGCTGCATTGATCACACAAATTCGCGAAGAAAGCATTTCTGCAGTGTTTATCGAATCGATCACTGATAACCGTATGATGGAACAGATCGCAAATGAGACGGGCGCAACGATTGGTGGAACGCTTTATTCTGATGCGCTTTCTGCAAAAAGCGGACCTGCATCTACCTATCTTGATATGATGCGCCATAATGCAACGACGCTTTTCGACGCGTTGGAGAACTAACCCATGGAAGAGCCACGCGTTCCAGTAACATTGCTCACAGGATTTCTTGGTGCCGGCAAAACCACTTTGCTCAACGCCGTTTTATCCGATAATTCTGCTGGGCGCGTGGCTGTTATCGTAAATGAATTTGGCGAAGCAGGATTGGATCATGATCTAATCGAAGAAAGCAGTGAAGAGATTATTTTAATGCGATCGGGGTGCTTATGCTGTTCGGTACGCGGTGATTTGTCGAAAACTATTTCGGATTTGTTTGAGCGCCGCACACAGAATGAAATTGCATTTGAACGTATTGTCATCGAAACCACCGGACTGGCCGATCCTGGCCCGATTTTACAGACGTTGTTGGTAGACAATTTCCTTGCAAAAAACACCCGCATGGACGGCGTTGTAACGGTTGTAGATGCCGCGCATGCGGCTGCCACGCTTGATGCACAATTTGAGGCCGTGTCTCAAGCGGCTATGGCGGATTTGATTGTTCTAAGCAAAACCGATCTCGTAAACCTTGCTGATGTGGAGAGTTTGGAAATCCGCTTATATGGTTTGAACCCTGGCATTACCATCATCCGATCCATCTTGGGAAAGGGTTTGTTTGGAAAGTTATGGGGGTTAAGCGCGCTTCATAACAACGCCACAAAGCAGCAAGCTTTGAATTGGACAGTTGGTGAAAAGCCGCAATTTGAAGCGCTTGAAAACCTGTCAGGTTTTGCCCCCGCCGTTCAAATAGCAGCGCCTTTGCCAGCACATGATACGCGGATTGGATCAGCTTCGATCATTTTGGATGATCCGCTGCCGGATGCCGCTTTTGATCTTTGGCTCGACACGCTTATTGCGATCAGAGGCCCTGATATATTGCGTGTGAAAGGTATTTTGTTCCTTGAAGGCATTGAGGCCCCTTTCGTTATCCATGGGGTGCAGCATATTTTTGCACCACCTGTGCAGTTAAAAGACTGGTCGAAAGAGGATCGTAGAACCCGCATTGTGATTATTGCTCGTGATTTATCTCGACCCGACTTGCAGCGGAGCCTTGATATGCTGCGCGTGCGGGCAACTGAGCCGGCCTTAGCATCCTAAATAATAAGGTGTTTTTATGATTGATAAACGACTTCCGGTTACGGTTTTATCTGGCTTTTTAGGAGCTGCTAAAACCACTCTTTTACGCCGTGCGTTGAATAATCGTGAAGATCGCCGCGTTGCGGCGCGGCTGGATACTATGGTGACGGTGGTGGATGCGGTCAATTCGCTAAACGACTTTTCCAGCCATGATTTCCTTCGTGATTGCGGCGAGGTGATGGGTGAAGAGGATGAATGCAGCTTGGTACATTTGTTGATCGATCAGATAGAATGTGCAGATGTTGTAATCTTGAATAAGGTTTCTGATGCCAGCCCAGCGCAGGTGGATGCAGCGCGTAAGATTATTCGCAGCCTGAATGCGGATGCTGAGATTTTTGAAACCGACCCGTCTGAACTTGCTGCTAAAAACATATTAGATACCGCCCTATCTGATTTTAATAAAATCTATGAGCATTCCATCTGGCGCCGCTCTGAAGAAGCTGCATGAGCATGCTCTCTGACAAGAACAAAAACGCGCTGGGGGGGCTTGCACTTGCACAAACCGCTAGCGATTTTTCGATTATTCAAGATCCGGATTGCGCAGGAGTGCTGTGCCAAGCCCGGATATCTTCTCATATTTTGGCCTGGCTCGCATCATTAGACCCGGCGTGTTTGCCAAAAGCACGTGTTATCTTGCGCCCAGATCGGGTTCACAGCGCCTTGGTTCAAATTTGTGGCATGTCTCAGATGCCGGTTTGTGCGGAACGCGACGCCTTTATCGCGCATGCGCAACAGCTTTCAGATGCGTTTATGCATATTATGAAAGCCCCATATCTGCGCTTACGCTTTGATGTTATCTCGCACAATGCCTGCAGCCGCTTTCACATAGATGCGCTGACTGCGCGGCTTATATGTACTTATCGTGGCACCGGCACCCAATATGGGCTCGCAAATGCTGCTGGGGATCCCGAAACGATTCACACGGTTCCAACGGGAGCAGCAATCGTTCTGCGCGGCAAACGCTGGCCTTCTAAAGCAAAGCTGGATCTGGTGCACCGATCTCCTCCCATTCAAGGCACAGGCCAAACCCGACTGGTTCTGGTTCTTGATTCAATCGCAGATCTAGATGAGGGGGTGTAATGGCGCATAATCGTGGTCAGACCAGCCTGAAATCTTCGCTACGAAATGAAGACCCTATGCAAGATTTTGATCGACTCTCGCAAGAATTACGGGCTTGGGTTGCGGCTGCGGATTTGCCGTGGAGGCCCAGATCAGTGCGCAAAACGTTTGAGCGTGCCTTGGCGAAAATGGGCAGCCGCGAGAAAGCTTTCGAAGAGCTCAGCCGCATTCAAAGGCGACTTCTGTCAAAAGATGCAGAGCGTGTTTGGGGCAAAAATCATCCAGATGCTGGAGATTAAATCGAAACTTGACTAACGCGCCTTTATGGCATTTTGATATCTTATTGAACGTAAACGGCGCTGTGTATGATGCGCCAGATAATATTTAAAAGCTTAATCAAATAGGTCTTAATTATGAAAACGTTAACCTCTATTATTTTTTTTATTATCGCGTCACCGGTTTTTTCGGAAGACGCGCGCCAGCTGAACGCGCATGAACATGGCATTGGTGCTCTCAATATCGCGATTGAGGCTCCGCTGGTAGTGATGGAGTTTCACGCCCCCGGTGCTGATATCGTGGGCTTCGAATATGCAGCGAAAAGCGATGCGGATCTTGCCGCGATTTCTGCGGCGCTAAAAACATTAGAAGCGCCGCTTGATTTATTTGTTTTGCCCAAAGCGGCGCGCTGCGCAGTGCAAGCGGTGCAGGTAGAATTGGAAAGCGATGCGGATCATGGCGCGAATGAAGAGGATCACCAAGGCCATGATGCGCATACCGAAGTTGGGCATCAAGACCATGACGATCATGACGACCATGATGATGAGCACGACCATGATGATAAGCACGACCATAAACATGAAGATCACAACGATCACGATGAAGAGAAGCATGCCGCATCCTCTGGTCACACCGAGTTTCATGCAGAATACAGCCTCATCTGCAGCAATATAGAGGCGCTTACCCAGATTGATTTCGCCTATTTTGAGGTGTTTCCGAATTCAAAACAGGTCGCGCTGCAACTCATATCGCAATCGGGCGCCCGCGCGTTTGAGATAAAGAGCGGCGCGCCGCGGCTTGATTTGGGGCTTTGAAAAAAGATGGCGAAGCCAGTTCTTAAGCTTCGTAAGGTTTTCTTTCGTTGGCCGGGCCGATCATCTTTTTCTTTAAGTCTAGCCGATTTGACGGTTTCATACGGGGAAAAACTATTGCTTTTGGGGGCAAGCGGCACAGGTAAATCTACGCTTCTATCCGTGATCAGCGGCACACTTTTGCCAGATCAGGGTTCCGTTGAAATCGCAAAAACTGAGATAACAAACCTATCAGCGAGTGCGCGCGATAGGTTCCGGGCCGAGCAGCTGGGGGTGATATTTCAGCAATTCAACCTGCTGCCATTTGGGTCAGTGGCCGATAATATTTTACTGCCTTTGCGTTTTGCTCCGATACGGCGCAACCGGGTTAAAGATGCCAAATCAGAAGTAGCACGCCTTTGCGCCGCGCTTGGTCTGCCGGTTGATATTGGGCGTGAAAAGGCCAGTTCTTTAAGCGTGGGGCAACAGCAACGCGTTGCGGTGGCGCGCGCTCTGATCGGTCATCCGCCGTTAATCATTGCGGATGAGCCGACTTCGGCCTTAGATATAAACAGCCAAGATGCGTTTCTCGATCTGCTCTTCACGCAAGCTCAAACACAGGGCACATCTGTTGTGATGGTCAGCCATGATGAAAGGCTTGGCCCGCGGTTTGATCGGATCCTCCATATGGAAGAGATCGCAGAGTTTAAAAGAGGCGCAGCATGATCTTGCGTCTGGCAATAGCCTCCCTTTTTGCCCGAGCGCTGACCGTGGGCATGACGGTTCTTGCAATCGCGCTGTCAGTATCGCTGTTTTTGGGCGTTGAAAAAATACGGACGGGTGCCAAGTCTAGCTTCGCCGATACTATTTCTGGTACGGATCTGATTGTAGGTGCGCGGTCGGGGTCGGTGCAGCTTTTATTATATTCCGTTTTCCGCATTGGGAATGCCACCAATAATGTAACCTGGAAAAGCTATCAAGATATTGCAGCGCGCCCCGAGATTGAGTGGATCGTTCCGATTTCTTTGGGTGATAGCCACCGTCAGTTCCGCGTTATGGGCACAAACCGGGCCTTTTTTGAGCATTACAAATATCGACAAGGGCGGGTGCTGGCGCTGGCAGAGGGCGCGTTTATGGCAGATTTATTTGATACTGTTATTGGCGCGGATGTCGCGGTGACATTGGGCTATAAGGTTGATGCGCCGATCATTGTTGCCCATGGCCTGGCCTCTTTTAGCACCCATAAAGACCAGCCGTTCCGCGTTTCGGGGGTTTTGGAAAAAACTGGAACGCCGGTGGATCGTACCGTGATCGTGAGTATGGAAGCGATTGAAGCTATCCATGTTGATTGGCAGGGCGGAGCGCAGGTGGTGGGCCAGTCAACGCCCCTAGAGCAGCTTCGTGAAATGCAGCTCACCCCCAGCGCGGTTACAGCAGCTTTGATCGGCGTCAAAAGCCCATTGCAAAGCTTTGCCTTGCAGCGGGCCATAAACGAGTATCCCGAAGAGCCTTTATTGGCGATCTTTCCCGGCGTGGCCTTGCAAGAGCTTTGGGGGATTGTTGGTCTTGCTGAAACGGCGCTTTTGGCTGTGTCGGTGTTGGTCGTTCTTACCGCTTTAATCGGCATGATGGCGACTATTTTCTCAAGCTTGAATGAGCGCCGCCGAGAGATCGCAATTTTTCGTGCGATGGGCGCGCGGCCGCAGTTTATATGCGGCATGCTGGTGTTTGAAGCCGTGGTGATGGCCAGCCTAGGCGCGGTACTGGGCGTGATAATGCTTTATGCAGCGCTGATTGGCGCGCAATCCAGCATTGATAGTAATTTCGGGATTTGGCTGCCAATAGAAGCACCAAATCTGCGCGAGCTGGCTGTGCTTTTCATTGTTGTTTGCGCGGGCGCGATTGTGAGCCTGATACCTGCTTTACGGGCCTATAAACTTTCTGTTGCCGATGGTATGATCGTGCACACTTAATAGCGAAGGTATGGCCGCTCACATGATCAACCGCAGAACCTCTTTATTGCTTTTTGCCAGTATGATTGCCAGCGCGAAAATGGCCCATGCCAAAACCCCAAAGTTGATTATGTGGGATGATTTAATCCCCCCCGGTGTGCCTTATGCAGAAATTATTGCCGAAGGCGAGATTGACGAGGTGAATGATTTTTGGAACCCCGTTTATGATGAAAATGCGATCAAATTGAACGACGCGCTGGACGGGGCCTATATTCGGATGCCCGGCTTTATCATTCCGTTTGATATTGGCGCTGAGGGTGTACGGGATTTCATGTTGGTGCCTTATGTTGGGGCGTGTATTCACACGCCGCCGCCTCCGGCCAATCAGCTTGTTTTGGTGCAGGCGAAGGCGCCTTGGCCAGGCGATCAATTATGGGATCCGGTTTGGGTTACTGGGGGTATGCGCACGCAGCTTCAATCAACCGATATCGGGCAGACCGGGTATTTTATTGAGGCCGACCATATGGAGGTTTATGAATGGTAGGATCGGCTTTTTTTATCCTGTGTTTAAACCGGTGCGTCGCAGCCGCGCCCGCTGATCAAAAACATGCGATTAATGCGCTCTTGAAATCGTTGTGACCAAGCAGGCTTTCAGCATTGATTTGACCTGTTAAACGGTAGCGCAGGCCGGCTTGAACCTTTGATATGCCGCCTAATCATTAAAATAAATCAATGATTGATACGCGTATTTTATCAATATATTTAAAAAGCCCTTAAGGCCTAAGAAGAGATACCATCAAAAAAAGTGAGCGCTTCCTCAGTCGCCGGTCTTGCCAAAATAGCCTCATGCCAACGCGATAGATTTTCCGCATTTTCAAGTGATAGACCAAGATGTTTATGTATGCGCAGCCATGGAAACAGCGCGATGTCGGCAATCGTATATACATCTCCACAGAGATATTTCTTGGTGTTCAGCTGATCATTGAGATATTCAACAGACCGGCTGGCGATTGCACCGTAATGGGCGGATGCAGCTGGATTGGGCGTTTTTGCCAATCTTGCCCAATATTCGATTTGCCCAAAATAGGGCCCTTGGGCCGAGGCCTGATAAAACAGCCAGGTTGTTATGTCAGCTTGCAAGGAAGGGTCTGCCACAAGACCCCAGCTGGCTTTCTTGGCCAAGCTGAGAAGGATCGCATTTGATTCTGTTTGGTGACGACCGTCATTCCATATTACGGGCACCTTTCCGGCAGGGTTTACCGCACGAAAATCAGGGCTGTGTTGCTCGCCTGTGCGAATATTGATCGGTATAAATTCAAAATCTGATCCCGTTTCAAACAAGAGCATCAGTATCTTTAAGGTATTGATCGTGTCATATCCGTATAATTTGAGCATAGGCCTATGTTCTCCAAGACGGTGGCATCACCGGCGTTTGCGCAAGCAGTGATTTGGTATATTCTGCTTGAGGAGCCTCATAAACTGCGTCTGTGGTATTGACCTCTTCAACGCTGCCATTTCGCAAAACAGCGGTATCATCGGCCATTTGCCGCACCACGGCAAGATTATGGCTGATAAACAGGATCGTCAGTCCAAATGTCGCTTGAAGCTCTTTCAGCAAATTTAAAATCTCGGCTTGGATCGAAACATCCAGCGCAGAAGTGGGTTCATCGCAAATCAGAAATCGCGGGCGCGCAAGAAGCGCGCGGGCGACTGCAATACGTTGACGTTGACCGCCCGAAAATTGATGCGGGTATTTGTTGATCGCATCTGGCGGCATCCCTACCAAAGACAGCATCGAAGCCGCCATATTTTTGCGCTCGACCGGGTTTTTGATAAAGCCATAGAACCACAGTGGTTCGGTTAAAATATCCCCCACAGAATGGCGAGAATTCAGACTGGAATATGGATCTTGAAAGACCATTTGCACCAGCTGTCGTGACAGATGGTGGCGATTTCGGGATTTTCCAATTGGCAGCACCGCACCGCCCAATTGCATCTCCCCGCTTTGGGGCGTCACAAGGCCGGTGATTACTTTTGCCAATGTTGATTTTCCAGATCCACTTTCCCCTACCAACCCCATGATCGATCCGGGCTTAATGTTTAATGTGACATTATTCAGCGCAACGTAGATTGGGGGCTTACGAAAAAAGGATGTGCGTGGCCCCTCGAACGTTACGGTAAGGTTGTGCACGCTCAGCCCCGTAAGGTCGTGCTGTTGCCCTTCAAGTAGCCAGCGCTCTGCCATTTTGCCCCGCGACGAGGCGATGCGGTCATCTTTGGGAACGCGAAAGCGATCAATTTTGCGATCGAGTGGCGGCACTGCGTCCATCAAAGCGCGGGTGTAAAGGTTTTTTGGGGCCCCTAAAACCTGAGCTGTTTCACCGGCCTCCATGACGCGGCCGTTTCGCATGACCGTCACGCGATCAGCCACTTGCGCTATGACGCCGATATCATGTGTAATCAACATGAAGGCAATCTGGCGCTGTTTGGCCAATCGTTGGATCAGGTTAAGAACCTGCGATTGCACTGCAACATCCAAGGCTGTTGTCGGTTCATCTGCGATGATCAAGTCGGGATCGGTACAGATCGCCAATGCAATCACAACCCGTTGCCTCATGCCGCCAGAAAATTGATGAGGATAGGCTTTTATGCGTTCAGACGCATTTTCAATTCCGATTTCTTCCAGCAGATCAACCGCCTGTTTTCGTGCTGCGGTATCGCTGATATCTGAATGAGCTTGAATCGTTTCGATCAATTGATCCTCAATCGTCATCAACGGGTTTAAACTGGTTTGAGGATCCTGAAAGATCATCGAAATTCTAGCGCCGCGGATCTCATGGGCTTGTGTAAATGTCAGGGCCTGTAGGTCGGTTTCGCCCAATAATAAGGTTCCACTTGCAACGTAACCAGGCGATTGAAGCAGCCCGATTACGGCAGCCCCGACAGTTGATTTTCCCGCGCCACTTTCACCGACCAATCCGTGAATTTCACCCGCTTTGATGCTCATATCCACATTTTCAATAGCGGTAAAATCGCCAAACCGAGACGGAAACTTTACGGTTAAACCTGTGATTGTTAGCATCTAGCGTAACCTTGGATTAAAAATGTCACGTAGAAAATCACCAAGGATATTGATGGACACCACCAAGGCAACAAGGACCAAGGTGGGGATCCATAAAATCCACCATTCACCCGATAAAAGAAATTGCATGCCAATGCGGATCAACGTGCCTAGGCTGGGGCTATCGGCAGGCAACCCAATCCCCAAAAAAGACAGGGTGGCTTCGAGCAAAATCGCAGAGGCCAAGTCAACCGTCATGATTACCAAAAGCGGGCCAAGAATATTGGGCAGGATATGGACAAACATCACCCGCAACGGGCGTTGGCCCATCATAATGGCGGCCTGTACGTATTCTTTGTTCATCTCCACAAAAGTTGATGCGCGCGCTGTGCGGGCGAAGTTAACCCAAAGCGACAGCGCAATGGCGAGGGTTAAAACCATAACGCGTAATTCTTGCTGAATGGCTTGTGGCAAAATTCCCCGCGCCATGCCATCAATCAAGAGGGCGGTCAGGATAGCCGGCAATGCCAATTGCACATCCGCGATCCGCATCACGACGACATCAAACCGACCGCCATAATACCCGGCCGCCAAACCAAGCCCCACGCCGAGAACCGCTGCAATCGCCAAAGCCGATAAGCCAATGATCAGCGATAGCCGCGCGCCATATAGGATCGATGAGATCATATCACGGCCTTGATCATCCGTGCCCAACAGGTATTTTGAGTTTGCGCCGTCTTGCCAAACTGGCGGCAACAAGCCGTCAAACAAGCTGAAAGATGCAAGATCGTAAGGGTTCACCAATGCGATCCAAGAGGCAAACACCGCTCCGAAAACAATCAAGGCTGCAACTGCCGCCGCAATGATTGCCGCGGGCGAATGCAGAAACAGCCACAGGCCTTCATATTTTTTCAAAAAGGCGCTCATGACGCTTCTTTAATTCGAAGGCGTGGATCGATGGCCACGTAAAGCAAGTCGACCACAAGGTTTACCAGCACAAAGAAAAAAGCGATCACCACAAGATAGACGCCCATCACCGGAATATCAACGAAACGGATCGATTCCAGAAACAACAATCCCATGCCAGGCCATTGAAAAACGCTTTCCGTCACGATCGAAAACGCGATAACACCGCCAAATTGTAGCCCGACAATGGTGATCACGGGCACCATTGTGTTCCGCAGAGCATGTTTATAATGCAGGCGCCTCATGGGAACACCGCGCGCCATGGCAAAGCGGATATAATCGGATCGCATCACCTCCATCATCTCAGCGCGTACCAAACGCATCGTAAGCGTCAATTGGTAAACGCCAAGGGTGATCGCAGGTAAAAGCAATGCGCGCCAACCATTAAGGGTAAAGAACGAGCTGTCCCAATTGCCAATTGCCACCGTGCCGCCGCGCCCGAACGTTGGCAGCCAGCCCAATTGGACCCCAAAGATGAAGATCAACATGATGCCGATCACAAAGGTTGGGATCGACACACCAACCAGCGTGGTCATCAAAATGGTTTGACTCAAAACGCCGCGGGGTTTTAACGCTGTATACACGCCTGCCGGTACGCCCACCAAAAGAGAGATAATCAAGGCCACGACGCCCAGTTCAAGCGTTGCAGGAATGCGATCGGCGATCATATTCGCGACCGGTTGGCGGGTTCGGTATGAAAAGCCAAAATCGCCCTGCAGCATCTCGCGTGTAAACCGCAGAAATTGCGATATAAATGGATCGTTTAATCCCAGCTCCTCGCGCAGACGTTCCTGATCTTCTATCGAGGTTTCAACCCCCGTCATCTGCGTGATCGGATCTCCGACGAAGCGAAATAAGGAAAAAGCCAAAAAGGCGACAGCCACCATCACGAATACGGATTGTACGATCCGCTTCAGGATAAAGTATGCCATCGCCCGTTTGCCTTAAATTTGGATCAGTTTACGCTGACCCAGCGCAACATGAAGAAATTGTCCGCACGTTGTGTCAAGTTTATATTGTCTTTCGATGCCCAAATGAGTGGCTGCGTATAAAGCGGGATATATGCGACCTCTGCCTGCGTGATTTCCACGACTTCATCGACCATAGCCTGACGCGCAGCCGGGTTAATTTCCTGTTGAATACCGGGCAGTAGCGCATCAACGCGTTGGTTCGAATAGCCTCCAAAATTCCATGATCCCAGTTTCTTTTCAGAATTTGGTGTCGACATCAAAAACCGGATTGGATGCTCCATATCGAAGGTTCCAGGGGACCAGCCGAGCAAATACATATCAAATGCATCTTCGCGCAGCTGCGGCCAGTAATCGCGCACGGGGCCAGTGCTTAGCTCAGCATTCAAGCCAACGGCTGCAAACATGGACGCGGCGGCCCGGCACAAGGCTTCATCATTGATGTAGCGATCATTCGGGCATTTCAAACCAAAGCTAAACCCATTGGGATAACCGGCTTCGGCCAGCAAGGCTTTGGCGCGCTCGGGGTCATAGGCCGGGCGGGTTGAATTGGCCTCTGAATAGCCGGAAATGCCTGCTGGAACCAATTGTGAGGCGCCCTCAATCTTACCCCTAAACAACACCCTATCGATCGACGCGATGTCGATTGCATGCGCTGCGGCCTGACGGACGCGAACATCTTGAAACGGGTTTGATCCGCTGACATCCGACGAATAAAGCAGCTCATCATGTTCATGGCCAAAGCCAAACATGATCACGCGTGTTTCTTCGCCTTCAAGAACGCGAAACCCGTCGCGGCTTTCAACCTGCGCAATATCTTGTAAAGGAATTGGCTGGATAAAATCAATCTCGCCCGATAACAAAGCAGCAAGACCGGTTGCTGCATTTCCAATCGGCGTGAACACGGCTTCGGTGATATTGTGCTCTACGTCGCCCCACCAGCTACCATTGGGGACCAGCACTGTTTTGATCCCGGGATCTCGACTGTCTAATTTAAACGGGCCGGTGCCGTTTACGTTCATCGTCGCAAAGTTTTCTGCGTCGCGCGCTGGTAGTTCTGCGCCGTTTGCTTCGGCCCAGCCTTTATCAAGGATCATGAAATTTGCGATAGAATCTGGAAATAAGGGGTTTGGCGCTTTCGTGACAAAATCTACAGTATACGCATCAACAACGCGCACCTCTTTGACTGGTGCGAACCAAGACCGTACATCCGCAACTTCATTTGACGCACGTTCATAGGAAAACATGACATCCTCGGCATTGAATGCCGATCCGTCCTGGAATTTTACGCCTTGGCGCAGGTTAAACCGCCAGCCATTTTCACCATTGAGCGGTTCCCAAGATTGCGCGAGCGAGCCTTCGATTGACATCCCCTGATTCCGGCGCACAAGACCTTCATATATATTGTTCAGGAAAGACAACACGGGCGCAGAGTTTACGGCGTGGGGATCCATAGTTTGTGGATCGGTATTTGAGGCCCATCGAAACGTTTCAGCCGAAGCGCTCAATGCAGCTAGGCTTAAAGCCCCGCCCAAAAAAGCCAGTTTAAGTTTTTTCATGTTTTCCTCCGTTGGTGTTAAATAGTCGTCGTAATGCCATCAATCTGCAACTCATTGGCGTCTTGAGTCGGTGATTTGCTACTTTAAAACCAGTCCAGACATCATCCGACTTGTAGTAATGCTGTATGTCGGTTTCCCGCTTTCGCTTCGTAATGTGGAGGACCTTCTTCATGAACGGTGTGTTGACGTAAGTCTCACCCAAACTTACTACAAAAATTTGTTATGATGTCTATTTTCCATAAAGATTGATTGTGATCTCTTTCAGTATGATTCATTTTTAAGTCATAAAAAAGTCAAAAATTTCTGGTACATTACCATCCCCAATACCAGCGTCCAGTGCGCCTTGCAGATTGGCAGATGTACCTTCTGCGATCTCTACGCGCACCCCCATTTCTTCGACCATGGCGAGAAAATAGCCAACGTCCTTGCTCGCGTTCGCAATGGAGAAACCAAGATCACTGACACCGTCCACTGCGTATTTTTTAGCAAAGTGCATGAAAGGTGAGTTTGACGGACCTGATGACATAATATCAAATAACTGCTGTCGATCCACGCCTGCACGATCTGCTATTGCGAAAGCTTGGCTCATGGCTACGACCGTGGTCATACCCATAAAGTTGTTGACCAGCTTCGCGACATGCCCCGCGCCAAGTGCACCAAGGTGAAAAACATTCTCGCCCAAGACATCTAACACAGGTTTAATTTTTTCATATGTATCTAGATCACCAGCGGCCATGATGTTGAGCAATCCGTCCTTCGCATGCGCAGGTGTTCGACCAAGCGGAGCATCGAGCATCCCCACGCCTTTGTCCGCCAATACTGCCCCAATTTTGCGGGTGGAGGCGGGGATGGAAGTGCCGAAATCAATGAGCGTTGCGCCTTCTTTGATACCTGCCAAAATACCGTCATCGCCAAACACAAGGCTCTCCACTACCTCAGACGTGGTGACGCACAGCATGACAATATCGCTCGCCCCGGCCAGCGCTTTGGGCGTAGTAACCTCTACCGCACCGCGCGCGACTGACTTGGCGACGGCCTCTTTATTGCGACCCATAACCACCAAATCAAAGCCGTTGTTTTGCAAACACTCGGCGATATTACCACCCATAAGGCCAAGTCCGATGAAACCGACGGTTGGTTTGTTCATGTCATTCTCCAATTCACTTTTTCATTCCATTAAGCCAAACGCGAGAACGCCTGCCAGCGCGACTTCATAGTCTTGCGCAGGTAAACCTGAACTAACCCCTACGCCACCAACAACCTGACCCTCAAACGTAACCGGCAAGCCACCCGCGATGGTTACCATACGACCGCCCAAAGTGGATGAAATTCCATGAGCAGGCATGCCCGGTTGATTGACTTCCCCAAGGGCATCCGTGCCCTT
>Ga0208973_1000486_pt1 | contig 20953 bp, 11 predicted proteins | sample AOAMet_66_BLW_10_2_FD_188233 | JGI IMG/M metagenome (GOLD analysis project Ga0208973, IMG submission 188233) | Ammonia-oxidizing marine microbial communities from Monterey Bay, California, USA - CAN11_66_BLW_10 (SPAdes) | ecosystem: Environmental > Aquatic > Marine > Intertidal zone | place...
CTAGTTACTGTTAATGGTATTTATCAAAGCCCATCATCATTCACGGCAACTAATAGAACTTCAATTGTTCTAAATTCAGGTGCTACTTTAAATGACCAAGTTAAAATTGTGTCTTTTAATGAAACAACAGTTTATTCTTCAGAAGTATCTACAGTAGAACGTGAAACAACTGTTTACGAAAATCGTGCGGACTATCGCACTTTTGTAAGTGATTGTTCTAATAAATACTCGCTTTATCTTTGGACCCGACAAGGTAATAAAATTGTAGTTAACCCTAAATTTAAAAAGGGTGATGCATTTGAAGTGTATTATTTTTCTAATGGAACCGATCTTGGCACTGAATACACAGTAACCTCTGCTAATTTCCAAAATGGTTTTCTTGAAACATCTGATTCTTCAAATGGAACAGCCCTTTATTTTACTGCAAGTTCAACACCTGTAGTAGGCGAAGATGTTCCTTCTAATAATCAAGGTGGTTCTTATACTAATGCTTTTTATTTTAAAGGCAAAGAACAACCGCATTTCCTTCGGGACAACCAAGAACGACTCCTGATCTATGGAGCATTATCGTTTATTAATGATTATCTTGGTGAAACAAACGAATCAACAAAATATGAAACCAAAGCGGCTCAGTTAATTCAACGACTCCTTAATGAAGAAGTATTTAAAGAATCTTCAGGTGGCAATGTTAGAATTAATTTCGAAGGCCCTCTAATTTAAGAGATATAAAAATGAAAGAATTAGTAGATCTCGCCGCTTGTGGCACTATCGTAACTGCCTATTTAGGCTTTCTCCCTCCGATTGCAGCTGGATTCGCTATTGTCTGGTATGTAGTACTGTTGCATGATCGATTTAAAAAAGACGAGGACTAGCTAATGTTTGGATTGTCTAGCACTGCTCTTAGCGGTATTATTGGTGGTTCGGCTGCTCAAATAACTAACCCGTACAATAAGAAATAGGAGGCTTACATGGCTGACGAAAAAAAACTTTTACCTGTAGTAGGTCTTGATCAATCAGGGCTTGTAAAAGATGTTCCAGCTCATATCTTAGCTTCTAATGCTTTTACTGATGGGCGTAATATTACGTTTAATAATGGATCCGTAAACAAACGTAAAGGTACTACTAAAGCTTTTAATGATGTACAAGAAACAACTAATCGTATAAAATCTTTTAATAAAGGTTCTGGTGCTAATACAGCTGTAATTACGTTTACCGAAGAAGTTTCAATAGTTGAAGGTAACAGTTTTGTTATTGCAGATGCTACAATTAGTGGGTACAACGGAACGTTTACTGCCCTTTCAATTAGTTTAGATCGTAAACAAATTACTATTACACAAGATTTATCTGGTTTATCTAGTAATTATATTGAAGTAACTGCTAGTAACTTTAACTCAAGTACCTCATCGTTACATCCTGCTTTAGCAAGTAAAACTACAGGTATTCCTTTATACTTTGAAAGTTCAGTAGCTAATCCTACTCCAGGGTCTAGCGGTGATACTGCAAGCAATATTCAAAATGCACAATTTAGTAAGATATTTTATTTCACAGCTACAGGTGGTTATCATCGTTACACAGGTCAAATTGATTTTTTAAATTATTGGCCAGCGCCTAATGATAATCAATATATTGAGATTCAAAGAAACACTGCTTTAACTCCAAACACTACTTCCTTTTTTAGTATTAAAGAAGACGGATTAAGACGACAAATATTTTTAGCTGGCGCAGAAATTACTGCAATTGATAAAAATACAAATACAATTACTTTTGCTAGGGATCCAGAACTTTCCGTAGGCGAACCCTTTTTTGTAATTGATTGTTCAGTTGCTGATTATAATACCGAATATACAGTAAGCTCTATTAGCGGAAATAATATTACTACTACTCAAAGTATGGCAGGCTTTGCTTCGCCTCCCGCTAATGATACTTACCCAAATGATTTTGGTAGACAAATTAATACTAGTATTTTTCCTGAGGATTATTTTGCTTTTCAAAGACAAGACTGGCAATCTTCGACGTTTCTTGGTGGTTACGCTTTTATTATTAATAATGGCTATCACACTCCACAGTATATATTAGGTTCAGATGGTGATATTTTTAATCCGATAGCATTAAGGCCTCTCCCAGGTTGGGATTGGCAAAGCTTTGGTGCAGGGGAAGATTACCATATTGGCGCTAAAGTAGTTCGTGGTTATAAAAATGTTCTTCTTGCAGGTAATTTAAAACAATATGCTATTGCAAGTAATGGGGCTGTTGATACTATTGCAGAAAAAAGTTTCCCAGGAACAGTTAGAGTTTCCACCGCAGCTGCAGCAGGCGAAATTCCTCGTACATGGCAACCTGGTGCAGGTAATGAATTTGCTGATGAGTTTGAAATTTCAACAACATCACCTATTCAAGATATCGTATCTCTCCAAGGCGTCGCAATAATTTATACCACTAATTCAATTCATAGTCTTCAATTTGACTCTAGAGGAAATGCTTCTGTTCAAACAGTTGCTGAAGGTTATGGTGCATTAGATACTGGTTGTGTTATTGAATTCGATGGTAAACATTTAGTAATTGGTTCGGATGATATTTATTTGTTTGGAGGCCATCCAGGTTCTATACAATCAATTTGTGAAAATAAAATTAGAGATTATTTTTATGATAATTTAAATTCTTCGCCTAATGCTATTTCAAATATTTTTATGATTCGTGATGTGTATACAGATGAAATAAAAATATTTTATCCAACTAAAAATGCTAGTGCAAATTTGCTTTGTAATGAATATATAGCTTGGAATTATCGAAATAATACTTGGACTATTAATGATGCTAACGATGTTGTATCTGGAACAATAGGGCCTTTACGAGGTGGCGGCGTCGCTTCTGGGTCTATACAATTTGCTGGTGTTGGTAACGCATCTGCTTCTGCTAAAGAAGAAGAACAAGAAATTGTAGTAACATTGGATTCTAATTTTTCTGCAGGACCCGCTGAAGTTCAATCGGCTGATTATACAGCAAGTCAAAGTACTAATGCTGCTACATTAGATACTGAAAGTTTTAATTTGGAAGTTCCTGGTGGGATTGTTCCTTATAACGAAGAACAATTGAATGTTACTTTTAATTCAAGTTTTAATTCGGGTAATACTTTAGAAACTATTTCTCAATCAGGAACTAATTCAACTGAAACTAATATTGATGGTTCTACAGTTGATGTAACTGTTTCAGATACTTCGATTTCTAAGACACTTACTACGAGTTCCCCTCAAGGAAATACTCTTCCTCAAAGTAATGGTGTTTTTACTTTAGGCACTATTAATTTTAGCACCCAACGTTTTGGTTGGGGCGGTAATTATACAGCGTCTGGTCGAGAAGCATGGACGATTCCTTCTCAAAGTTATTATTCTAATAATAGAATTAAATTAACTAATGGTGGAACGTATTACACTGATCGCCCAGGTGGTTGGTTATGGCCTAATAATCAAAACGTTAATAATAACTATCACGAAGTTCTTTTAACAGTTCGAGCCGAAAGAGAAAGCGGCGGCGGGGCATACGTAAGTTTTCCTTTAACTTGGGGTAACGACGAAAATGCTGACGCAGTTTATCGAGTAGAGTTCCGAAACGATAATGGTGATGGACCTGGCTCTAACCGTTTTTATATATCGGGTGCTGAATATGGAAATACCGATGAGTCTGGAGTACTAACTTCTTCGGGTTCTGCAATTCGTTATTTTATTCCTGGCCGCGGTAATACAATTACTTTCTACCATCAAGTCCCACGAGATGGCGGAAGCTCCGTAAGTATGGCTTGGATAACAATTCTTGCTGGAAACACAAATGAAGGCAATAACGAATTACTTATCCCCAGAACTAAATACTCTATGAGTGATACGAATTTTGACGGTAACCTTACATTAAGCGCTACTGATAATAATAGTATTTCGTATTCTGTTTTAAATAATAATTCAAGTGTTATACCTGAATTTGAAACTACAGATTACTTCTCAAGCCCTAGTAATCTTACGGTTGCTGCTAGAAGCAATTATTCTTTAGCGGGAACAGTACCAGCAGAAACTGCTACGTTTGATTTAGATGGAGATTCTATTTTTGCTAATGAAAGTGTTTATCTTAATAACATTTCATTTCCGTCTAATTATTCCGCTTCTCAAGGAGCGCAGTTTTTAGTAGACACAATTAATACTGTTTCTAGTAGTAATTTAAGAGCTATTGTAGATAGTACAAATAATCGAAAAGCAAAAATTTATTATCGTACACAAACAGATGCTAATTTAAATTTCTTTACAACGCCCAATTCGTCTAACGATGTAGCTAATGCAAGTACTTCAGATTTTACAATTGATCCTGTTGAAATTAAAACTCTTTTTTCTTCTTACAATATTAAAGTAAAAGATTCTAGTAATAATTTAGTTTCAAATACTGATATTGCTCTTGATATTAATAAAATTACTCCTTCTACAATCGGGACTTTTATTGCTAACGAAGTGTTGGCTGATGTTAACGCAAGTAGTTTCTTAGTGAATGATATTGAATGGACATTAAACAACCCTGGTACACAACCTGGTGGTTCTTATATTATTCGTTTCGAAACTAATTCGCAAGAAAATTATAGTATGGAATTGTTGAATACTACTTCGATTGTTGATGATAATATTGTTGGTGTTTCAGATAGTATTGTATTTACTGAAAACTTAGGTACTGGAACAAGTTCATCGGATTTGCCGGATGTTATTAAAATTAAAGGACCGACAGGAAATACGTTTAATTCGCTTTCAGCTTTTTCTAATGAAAGTTATGAAAACCTTCTTACTCGTTTAATAGCTAATTTTAATTCTATATCTAACTCAGGTTGGTCTGCTGTTTTAAATACAACTGCGAATACAGTTACTTTTACTGCAGACAATTCAGGACGTTATCCAATTCAAACTAATAGTACCGAATCGCAAACTTATCCTGGTTACGGAGTATTTGATATTATTGTTAGTGCAAGTACTCAAAACACTAGCGCAGGCAATTTACCTTCAAGCGTTCCTGCAGAGATTACTACAGTAGGCGCACAAGATTCTGTTCAAATTACTTTGTTTGATCCAACTAATGCATCAAGTACTAATCTTCGTTTAGGTGGTCAAAATGCAAATGATATTGCAAGTAGTTTAGCGTCTAAAATTAATTCATCTTTTAATAATTGGACTGCATCATCTACCTCAAATGTAATTAGTGTTAAATCAATAGCTAAAGATTGGGTTTTGGCAAATAGAAATCCAACTGTTTTTGATACAACACTTGATAATAGGGCGGTATACGTTTCTAATATTGCTTATCCTGCAGACACGCTTGGTAGCAATTCTAACATTCCATCAGGTAATGTAGCTGTATCTTCTGCACTTAATTCTAATGCTAACTTTTTCACTAGAGATAAAACACCAAAAGTAGTAGGACACCCAATTATTAATCCAACTACTATAACATTAACAATTACTACTGTTAATGAAAACACACAAACTTCTAGTAATCAAGAGTTGTCATTTTTACTTCCTGATGGTGCGAGTGCTTCTGAAATGGCGTCGGCTACGGAACTTGTTATTCAATCTTCCGTAGATGGGCTTAATGCTAACGCTTCAGGGACTACTCTTTCTATATCAGCTTTAGGTGAAGTAGCTGTATCAAATATTACTACCAACTTTGACGATGCTTCAAAAGCAGGAAATCAATTTACAATTAGTAGGAGCAATGGAAATAACATTGCAAATGCTAATAACGATCCTTTTCCTAGTAGCGATGAGACTTCTTTAGATCCATATACGGATTTAGAACGACCTTATGCAAAAGATAAATTTAATTTAGGAAAAGATTATCCTGTTATTGCAACGCAATCTACTATTGTTGGTCAAAACTTTGGATACACAAATAACTCTAATGTTTATACTGATGTAAAAGAAGAAGGTACGACTTACTTATCTTATGTAGAACGCATACAATTACCAATATCAGGTACAGTAGAATATACTCTTGATAGTGCATATACACAAATATTAGCCGATGAAGGTAATGTGAATGTAATTATAGGAACTAGCGATGCCCCTGGGGCTGCTGTTAACTTTGCTAATTTACCTTCTAAAGATTTTAATTTCAATACTGATTATAAAGTTGATCATCGACTTAACGGTCGAGTATTTCATATTAAAATACAAGACGAAGGTGGAACAGGCAAGGCAACACCCTGGCGGGTTTCTGGTTATGGCTTTAAAACAGAGCCATCATCATCTCGCGGTAAACGATAATATTATGGAGGGGTTCTTTATGGACCCCTCCTATTGAGGACACAATGATTAAATACAGAAATTTTAAACGTGAAGATTTATTTTACATTTTTGAAATAACGCATAATAACGCTAGAAAACCTACTATTGAGAACTATAGAATTGATGATGCTATTTGGGCATCTAATGTTCTTGGTTGGGTAAAACGAGCTGAAGATAACAATGCTGTATTTCAAGTAGCAATTAAGAACGACAAGATAGTTGGATTTTTAATTGCATTGCCCACTTCATGGCAATACTCTGAAGACGTTTATTTAGAATTTAAAGAACTCATTGTAGATGAGAGTCTGAGTCGAACTGATAAAGCCCGAATTGTAATGGAGTTTGCAGAAATTGCAGAAGAAGAAGCTCGAAAGGCAGATTTAAGAGGTCTTTCCGCTTTTTCGATTCGGGATAATTCTCAATCTTATTCCAACTTCTTTTGTAAAAGACTCGGATGGACTCCCTGCAGTGGGGCAAAGAAAATTTTCTAAGAGGAAATAAAATGAAATACGAAAACGAAATATTCCAAGACCTCATGGGTGTCGTTATCGAGACTGAAAATAAATGGCTTGATAAAAAACTTAATGGTCATATATGTTATAAAGGTGGTGGTAGCTCTACAGCTGCTGCAACTATTCCAGAAGAATTTAAACCTTTTGCATCTCAGTATGCTTCTATGCTTAGCCAAAAAGCAAATCAATTTGGTCAAATTGGTGAAGAAGCTGCGCCGCTTAAACAAGCACAAGAGCAAGCTTTACAACGCGCTTCTAATGTGCGTGATATTGGAGAAGCAGGTATTAAAGCTCAACAAGAAGCTCTTACAGGCACAGGCATGTTTGGTCAAGCCGATCTTAGTGGTATGGCTAACGAACTCTCACGACAAGCTGGTGTTAAAGAAGCAAGTCGTCGGGCAGGCTCTATGGGTGCAGGTACTCTAGGTAGCGCTCGCGGTCGCATTGCTGAGGCTGAAGGCCAAGCTGCTTTGCAAGGTCAATTCGCCCGTCTCGGTTTAGAAGATCTTCAAAATCGCCGTGCGGCTTCTGCGGCTGCTCGCGGTGAAACTTCGGCTATGCAAAAAGCTGGCATGGGTGATATTGATATCCTCCGGGGTGTTGGTAAAGAACAAACTGCTCGCGATCAAATGATGGCAGAAGCTTCTGTTCGCGGTCTTAAAGAAATGGGTGGTATTTTTACAGGGATTCCAATGGGTCAAACTACGACTCAATCCGGGGGAAAGTAATGCGTAGCAAAAAAGATATGATGTGTTCTTGCGGGAAACGTAAGGGCGCATGTAACTGTAAAGGTTACGCTTATGGTTCTAATAAAGTAAAAGGCTATTATAATGGCTCTCTTTACGCAGAAGCTACTCCCCAACAAGAACAAGAAATAATGGCGATGGCTCCTGGAGTACGTCTAGCAGCAGCGCCGCTTCAACCAAACGCTGAACAACAAACAGTTCAAGAGGTTGGTGGAATAGTTATGCCTGAATTAGCTGAAGGGCTTGTTCAAGGTGTTACTAAAAAATCTAGTGAAGAAGCTGGCAAGGCAGTAGCAAAAGAAGCTGGCAAGGCAGTAGCAAAAGAAGCTGGGAAAGAAGCAGTTAAATCAGCAGCTTCGGCAGGGACAAGTGCAGCAACCGCTGGTGTTGCAGATTTAGGACTGGCCCTTTTAGATGATGGTCAAATTGATGAAGGCGAAGCTACGCAAGCAGCATTTACTGCGGGTGGAGCGGCTCTTGGTTCAGTAATTCCAGGTATTGGTACAGCTATTGGCGGCGCACTAGGTAGCCTAGTTGGCGGTGTTGTAGGTGGTGGCTCTGAAGCCCCTGCCCCTAAAGCAGGCCCTTTGACTCCGCAAAAGAAAACATCACAACCTAAAATAGACTCTACAACTGATTACGAAAAAATGATGGCTGAAATTCCTCAAGGGTTTATGATGGGCGTACCTACGGTTCCAGGTTATTCTTACGGTTCTCCTGAAGTTAAAAAAGAAAAAGAGAACGAAGAAAACTTAGAAAAACCTAGAGTAGTTCAAGGGCAATCTTCTTCTCAACAAGGTGGTCTCGATATAGAAGCAATGGCTGCTGAAGGTTTTTTAGGTTTCGCGCCTAAGCTCGCAGCTGATAAAGAGTTTCGCGAAGACACTATAGACTTTGCTGAAGACAATCCTCTTGCCACTTTGTTATTAGGTCCTTTAGTTACTGGCTTTAAAGATGGCACTAAGAAAGTAAAGACAGCAGAAGAATCTGATTATCGTCGCTTATCTAGTGGCGGTTGGGCTGACCTTAACTTTTCTAAAAGAACGCTCGAACAAAATAAAAAAGCTAGAGAAGATAATTATAAACGAATTCAAAAAGCTATGCAAGCAGCTCAATAGGAGGTTCTTATGGACTATCGAAAACCTACGAACCCCGAAGCGGGTCCTAGTGATACTGTCCCTGCAATGTTGACGCCAGGGGAAGCAGTAATTCCTGCTCCCGCTGCTCAGAACCCTGATAATGCTCCTGTTATTCAAGAAATGATTGCTGAAGGCCGTATGAAAAATCGTATAGCCGAAGCTAACAGTGAGAAGTTCGGTTTTGAAGGAGGCACTATGGACGTCCCAGCTATGATGATGATGGCTCCTCCGAAGGACCCTACTATGGATGAAATGAAAAGAATAGCTCTAAAACAAATGGGCTACGAACAAAAATCTAAAAACCGTACTCGAGATACTGTTGAGAAGATTGGTCTTAAACATCTTGAAGAAACAGCTACAGCTGACATGAAACAAATGGCTCTCGATGAGACTATGCGTAATTACGGGGCGCAAGTTCCTGCACCTATGCAAGAAGTCCCTCAAGGATTCTACATGGGTTCTGATGGTGTTCAATATAAAGATAAAGAAACGGCTGATATGTATGCGGCTATTCAAGCGCAACGCGAATTTGTTTCACCCGAAGAAACAAGTTACTTTACCCCAAGACCAGATGATACGCCAATTGAAAGATTCCTTGATCCTATCGGGGCTTCAATAGCAGGTTTTCCTGGTGCAATCGGCAGAGGGGCTACGACCCTAGCTGAACAACAAGGTAATCTTCTTCTACAGCAAGCGCAAACAGGCCAAGCAATGGGTACTGGTGTGACTAATTTGTTTAGACCTTTAGATGAACAAAGAGAAGTACCATCTATTTTAAAACCCGCGCAACCTGTACAAGCTCCACAAGCTCCACAAGTTGCAGTTAGAGAAGATAGAAAACCGAAGCCACCAGAAACTCCTAAGAAAGAAGGTGGTTTCTTATCTGCTCTTGGTAAAGGTTTTTCATCTCTTGGTGAAGGTTTTTCATCGGCTCTTGGTGAAGGAGTTTCAGCAGCTTTCAAATCTGTTTTTGACTCTGAATCTATTGCTACCGCAGGAATCTATTACGGTGTAAACCGTTTACTTGGTTACGATAATGAAACAGCAGCGCAACAAGCTGCGGCTGGTTATAATCTCGGTCAGAAAAACCGTCTAGCTAAACTAGAGTACGCTCGTAAGGCAGGCTTAGAAAGCATTGATGATGCTCGTCAACGTGATGAGAATTCTGCTGAGAATATTGGTCGACTACAAGACTCTATTTCTTCTCAACTTGATGATGAAATCTCAGATGAGACTTTGACTGAAGTTGGTTTAAGTCGTGCAGATGTTGCTAACAGGGTTAATCTGATGATTCAAAGTCGTGGTTTAGATTTAAGCACTACCAAAGGTCTTAATGCAGCTAGAACTCTTGCTACTCGTGTAACATCTAATTATTCTAAGCGTATTAATTCGGGTCTCGAAGCTTCTCCTGAAGAAGAATTCGATAGAGTCTTGTTGTCGCAGTATGAGCTTACTCAAGCATTAACAGATAACGATGGCAAGCCACTATCTGAAGCTGCTACTCGTGGTAGCTTTGATAAGATTCGTAGGAATGTTGCGGTAGATCGTGGCGTTAAAGAAGATGAAGCACAATTCGTATTTGAAGATCGTGTTAATCAAGCTTATCAAATATTTACAAACCCAGCTAATGCAGATAGAATTCAAGCTCTTAGGGATCAAGGTTTATTAACTCCTGATTCTGGAGAAAATGAGTTCTCATTATTCTTAGCTCATGTATTGAAAGATAGAGATAGTCGTGTACGACAATTTTAAATTAAAGGAGAAAGCCCGTGGCTAATGATAATTCTTTTATTCAAGAAACTCAAGATGTATTGCTTGGGCTTTCTCCTGATGCCCTCCAATCTAAATATAAATTAAAGGATAACCCTAATATCAGACTAGTAGACCCTGATACGGTCGCCGTAAAGGATGAAGAAACAGGTAATACTACTCGTGTTCGTCTTCCAGGTATTGACGCCTTAGAAGTTGAACATATGACTACTGGTGGTGTTAAGATGGGACAATACGGCGGTGCTCAATTGCATGACGACGTATTAGGTCTAGTTAATAAAGGCGGTTTCAACAAGGTTGTCCTTACAGATGAGATTGATGAAACAGGCGGTCGTGTTCTTGGCGACCTAGTTAATGCTGAAGGGGAAACCCTTAGCCGTAAGATGTTGTATCATGGTCTTGTTACCCCAACTCGTTTCTCGAGTGCAGACCAGATTAACGCTTATATGCTAGGTCAGTTTGATAAAACAGTTCGTTCTCAACGGGGCATTAAAGATGACTGGGATATTGCTTCCGATAATCTTATTGCTAACCTAGGGGAAAGCACTGAAGTAGCACCACTAGCTATTAATGAAGCTCAATACGCTTCGGCCCCGCATCTCTTTTCAGGTGTTGAAAAGCGTGATTTCTCTAGAACAATGGGAAACAAAGCACGTAGCATTATGTCTACTGCATGGGAGATGGGTAAGCTAGGTATTGCTGAAGGTGCGTATGGCGCACTTGATTTGATTGGTGATGCGTTAGACGTACAAAACTTACAGCGTTACGGTAAAGGTCACGCTAATAAAATTAAAAGAGAGATTAGTAGGCTCCCAGAGTTAGAAGACCAACAAGCATTTGATGAGAATGGTAATTGGACTATCGACGGGATCCCTGAGTTTGCTAAGTATATCTATACTAATGCAGTAATCTCAGCACCCTACATGATGACTACTATGTTATCAACAGCGCTAGCAGCCCCTACAATGGGTCTCTCGCTGGCCGTCCCAGCAAGTGTTTACGCGGGTCAGGTATATAACGAACAAGACGATAAAAACCCAGCCGCCGCTTTCTTTGCGGGTACTAGTATGGCAGCGCTAGATATCTTAGGTCTGAGGATCGCAGGTGGTGCTGGTAACTTTATGTCTAAAGAGGGACGTAATAAGATTGTTGCTGAAGTAGCTAAGAAGAAAGGTATCTCATTAGAAGATGCTGAAAGTTTAGTTACTCATTCATTTACTACTGCAATACATTCGGTAACTAAAGATACTCGCGATACTCTCGCTCAAGATATTGCTATGAAACAAGCAGTTAAAGGTATTGGTAGGGCAGCTGGTGTTGGTGTTATTGGTGAAGGTCTAACAGAGACCGCCCAGGAACTCATTGCTATGGCTGGTGAGATGAATGACGTTGATGAGAACGAAGTTAAACAACGACTCCTCAATGCACTAGTAGCTGGTGGTTCCCTCGGTGGGGCCTTCGGTACTGCTGCAGGTACTACTGATTACATGACTACTCGTAATGCTGTTTCTAAAACATTTAAGACCGCCGAAGAAGGCGATCGTGATTTAATGTATCAAAACCGTGACCGCGAGATCCACCCTGAAGGGAAGGTCTATAGTCGCGATGAGCTTATCGAAAACTTTGAAACATTAGCTAATGACTCTGGTTACATCCAGAAGGATTTAGAAGATGTCGCAGCCCCTGAAAGACAGCGCCGCCAAGAGCGTGGGGTTGTCGGTAACCTTTATGATTACTTTAAAAAGACAGGTATCAAAGGCGCTTACGCTGGTCACAAACAGAATACGATGAATCCGTTTATCGATCGTGGACCTGTAATGCGTATGGTTGGTTCTATCTTTGGAGCTAATAATATCTATCATGGTGTCGATGATCAAGTCGCTCTACAAATTCAAGAGGGCGCTCTCAAAGATCAGATGCTCGAAGAAGAGCAAGCTATGGAAGCTTTCGGAGTTAATACTACGAAGAAAATTTCTGATATTATGTATCATGGTGATGTACAACGTTTCTTAGCTCAGTTAATGTCTGTTCGTCAAGGTTCGAAGTATAGTTCTTTAAAAGAAGCAGCGGCTAATCGCCCTGATATTACTTTGAAGAGTCACGCTGACAAGCTTGAGGCTATCTTAGAGGTAGGTGATCGACTGTACACTATTGATCAGTTTAAAAGCCAAACAGTAGGTACATCTCTCAAAGAAAAAGTTATTAGCAAAGAGTATTTAGAGAAGAATATAGAAAAGTTTAAGCGGTTACTCGTAGAGAAGTTTGATAAGGTTACTCCTGAGATGGCTGAAAAGATTGCCAATGAACTTCGGGATGTTTCTTTTGTTGAAGACATTGGAAGTGCTGTGGATTCTCTTATTGAAACAGAGACTGATGTAGCTACTCAAAAGTCTCTTCAAAACATTATGTCTCAAGCTGAAACGTTTATTACTACGAATCTTTACGAAGTCCCAGAGTTCGCTCCGTTCTTCGATAACGATTTGTTCTACAATTTAGAAGCTAGTAATGCTAAGTATGCTAATAGTACTGTTAATAATAAATACTTCGGAAGAAATGGCAGTAAGTTTGCAGCTATGTTAGAGATTGCTGAAGCGGAAGGTGAGATTACTCAGGTCGAGAAAGAGCATATTGCAGCTGAGGTAGGTGATTATATTAAGATGCGTAAAGGTTCTTACGGTCGTGTTCGTAATGAGACCCTTCGGAAGGTTCAGAGTAATGCTCTCTTCTTTACTACACTTAATCAATTACCGCTGGCTACTCTAGCCTCTCTAGTAGAGGTTGCTGTAGCTACTCGGATGTTAAGCCCTAATCTTGTTTATAAGGTTATTGCACCCGCCTCTAAGTCGGCAGCATTAGAAATGCATAATTATGTAAATGAAATTGCAGCTAAAACAGGTGTAGCTCAACGTAAATCTTACCTCAAAGACGAACGAGCATTATTGCGTTCAAGGGGTTACCTTCAAGAAGCGCAAGGGGCGCGTCAACGCTCTGGTGTTGATGTCGTTTCAGGTCGTAAGAACAGAGTTCTCAATGGATTCTTTAAGGCTATCGGTCTTCAAGGTTTCACTAACTTTACTCGGACAATCCGTTTGGCTATTGCTGGTGATTATATTGTAGAGCAATTAGAAATCGTTTCCGACGCTGATGCCGATAGTATTGGTGCGTTAGAAGCCCGAGAAAATCTCGTTCGGCTTGGTATCAATATCGATAAGATGGTAGAGATTAATAATAAACCTGAGTCGGCGCGTAATGTAAATGAAGATGCTCTTTTCAAAGAACAATTACTTAATGGTTCAATTGCATTTACTGATCTAGGTGTAGCACATCCACGTTCAGGTAATCGACCTAAATTCTACGATGATAAACGATTGGCAATGCTCATGGCGTTCCAAGGCTTTATTGGTTCATTCACTTCAACCATCTTACCTCAAATCTATAAAGGACTTGTAGGTCGTACCATTGGTGCGCGGATGGAGTCGGTTAAAACTATCGCGCTCTTAATTGCGTTAGGCTTTATGGCTCAAGCCCTTCGGGATCTCGTCAAGTACGGGGAAGCCCCTGATTGGTTAGACGATGAAGAGAAGTTCCAACGAGCAGTATACTCATCTGGCCTCTTAGGCAGCTTCGAAAGGGTCTACGATCTTTTCGATCCACTCTACCCTCAACGATCTACAGGTGTTATTGACTCTGTAGGTAACTTAGTTGAAGGTGAAATCCCTACGATATCTTATGGCTCTCGTATTTATGATACGATTGATAAGGCTATCGATGGTGATTACGAAGGGGCTACTAAAGGTCTTGTTAAATCAGCGCCGTTTGTCGGCCCACTCCATCAAGTAGCCGTTGGCGCTGGTGATGCAGTAGATAAAGCTTTAAAAGGAGAATATTAAATGGCTAGAAAGTTTTCATTTCAAGCCCCTGGATCTAAAGAAGGGGCACTAACCCCCGAACAAATTCAGGAAAGAGAACAACTCCAAATGCCTGTTGGGGCGCAAGTTGATTTGCCCACCCAATCTTTGATGGATCAAACAAGTGCAGTTCTTCTGGGGGAGACTTATGTCTCTCCCGAAGGCATGCCATCTATGGTTACGGGGGAAGCCCCAGCGCGTCCTGACGAACCTAAGCGTTCAGCTATGATCGATGTTGAAGGGCGACCGCTAACCTCTGAACAACAGTTGACTGAGATAGCTTCTGAAAGGGCTGCTCAAAAGGAAGCTGTAGAGTTTGGAGAAACCAAAGAAGGGGAACGTGTTTCTCGTTATGAAAGTTATGATATAGCCGGTCGTGAAGATTACCTTGACGCTTATTCTTATTTAGAAGATAATAACTTCGTAGCAGATATGCAGCGTACAGCAGCAGACTTAGGTAGCTTACTTAATGAGCCTCGCTTTGATGTCGCTACCTCAGCTGATTCGAATGAGAGAGGTATTGATGCGTTAGGTTCTTTTCTTCAAACAAATAATAACGCAGCGACTGTTAACGCTCTTACAAAGTCTTTCTTTGAAGTTGGATTAGGCGCTTATGAAGCTAGAGACAACGATCCCGCTCTTGGTGATTTCATTGCTACTCCTCAAGAAGAAGAACTTTCCTTGGCTTCAATTATGGGTACAGCATCTAAGAATATGTCTGAGAATAAAGACATTAAAGGTGGCGGTATTGAAGCGGATAACCTGCATACTATGTTAGGTAATGCGATGTTTAGTCGTATCCATATGCCTCAGTTCAATGAAGCTAATCAGCTTATCCAGCGATCAGTTCAATCTAACCCTACTAATAATAACCTTGCAGGGCAAGTAGGTGCGAAAGCGCTTGCTGCTAAAGGGTTACTAGTTAAAACACAGCGTCGTCGTTTTGAAGACCCCCAAGGGAAGCTTTCAGAAGCTCAAAACCCTGTGGTAGATGTGTATGTCGTAGGACAAGAAGGCTCTAAGCTTATTATGAAAGCTAGAGAGATGAATGATGTTGAAAGCCAATCTAATATTAAAGGTAAATCGCAAACGGTTCCCGTAGGGGATTCCGCTGGTTACGTTGGTGGGCTGGCTGCTGTTCGTCGCTTTGATATTAATCGTTTCGGTTCTGGAAATACTCCTCAGAAGCAACAACAGTATCAAGCTCTTGCAGGCCAAGTAGGTAAGGTAGTTAATAGTAATAACCTTTACTTCATCGCCGCTCTTGATTCGCTTGTTAATTCAGGTGCGCTCCCAGAAGAAATGAATAATAGGGCTAATAAGATTCTTAACACAAGTATCGCTGACCCTAAGATGACTGAAGAAGCAAAACAAATGAAGGCTAATGTTCGTAAGAAACGAATTGCAGACTTAACCCAGAATCTTTCTGAGGGTAAGGTTCGTTATAGCCCTCACTTTAATGACCCAAGTGTTAATCGTATTTACGACGATACACTAGATATGAACATGCAGTCTAACACTGTTACTCGTGGTTCAGTTCAAGCAGCTAAACGTGAGCTTATCGCTCCGTCTAAACGAGATGTTCCTTCAGGACAATCATTAGTTTCTGCCGCTGAAGCTTCTGCTTTCGTTAATTCATTAGCGTCGTCTTATAATAAAGACTTCTCTTCAAAACAAAAAGAATTAAGTTTCTTATGGACGCTTACAGCTAACTTACAGCCTGACGCTGAAATTAAAACGATTGAGCGTAATCTTCAAGAGCTAACTATTGATCGGATGAAAGAGTTCGCTGAGATGGGTGGTTTCTTAAAGACTATTCTACCGCAAGGCTCAGATCCAGCTACAGTCCAAGCAGTTGTTACCCAAGGTCTTGACCTCTCTGGTTTGCAACCTGCAGATATTGCTATGCTTGAAAAGATTATGCTTCGTTCTGGTGATGGTAAAGGTATGGGTAAAAAGAATTGGGGTTTCATACTCCAGTCTTTAATGGATGCACATTCTTATATGAATGATTCGTCGTTCCAGCCTCGCACTCTTACAGAGATCGATATGAACTCTGCTGGTCGCGCCTTTCTAGCCTCTGATATTGGGGGTAACGATGGTGAAGCTATCCTGGAACGCGTAGGTATTTTCTATGAAGGTCTTTCTGATCCTTCAAATGAAAAGGTAATTCCTTTTGGAAGCCCTCGCGAACACTTCTACGACTTATCTAAAGCTTTGCTTACTAAAAAGATTTACTCTAAGCCAGAGCAGTTGGAAGATGCTAATAGCCTCATTGCTGTTATGGATAAGCTTCATAAGGCTGATCCAGATTTCGTAGATGATTTCGCTAAGAAAGTTTTGTTGACTACCGACTATGGTAAACCAATTAACTCTCATGGCGATGCTGCTGCTGATTTCTTAATCGACTATCCAGAGCTTCAAGAAGTTCTATTAAAGTTAGGCGACAATCCTGCAGCTGAACTTGCATCTATTTATTCTCAAACGCTTAGCGAGTCTAGCTCAGCTTTTCAACGGCATGCGCCAAAACAAATGGCATCGATACTAGCATTTCTTAATAGAGTTCCGACACCTCAAGGTTATTTTGGTGAAACAATTCCTTTTGGAATGACAACATTGCAGCCTAGTGGTGGCCGAATGGGCGATTTACAGCCGATGAGTAATGAGCTTGATCCGACCGCTCGAAGTAAGCCTAAACGTTTTGATGATGAGACTGGAGAAGGAAAGGCAGCTTATGTGGCCGATCATATGTCTGCTATCATTAATGCTGTCGGCCCTGTTATGGGTCAGTATCGTGAGTCAATTGTTCTCGCCGAAACTATCCTAGCAGTTAATGGTGGACGCGATGTCCCTGATTTTTTTGCACCAGTGTTTGATAACTTAATTATTGATAGTACTTCAGCATTGAAGTTCCATTATGCAGCTAATAACATAGCAGGTAAAAAAGCTTTCGACTTTAAAATGGTTGAATCTTTTGAAGCAGACTTTTGGAGCCAGTTCAATGAAGCAAACGACATGATTCCAGAAAGGTTAGTCCTTACTGAAGGCAGCCCTTACAGTGGTATCATGTCTCATCTTGACGATCAAGTAGACTTTCTAAGTCGCATTGCAAATGATGATCCGCGTTTAGCTAAATCAGTTAAAGAAGAACAAGGACCTAAGACTCGTCAGTTCTTAGACACAGCTAAGAAGATGGGCTATGTCTCTTATAAGGAGCGCGGAGGAGAACCTCTGTCTCTTAACAAGAACCAGTTCTTAAACCTTATGAAGCTTTACATTGAACACAACGGCGTTATGAATAACATCGGGAAATGGACGGATTCGATTAGGCGTGATCGTACCCGTCAGAAGATCCAGGATGTTGCATACCCTTACTTTATGACGTAATAATAATAATAAGAAAAGCCCCCACGGGATTCCTATATGGAACCTGTGGGGGCTTTTTAATTTTACTTAGCTTTACTCATAAGCTTATCGATATTCTTCTTAGCTACTTCGCGTTGTTTATTGGCGAGTACGGTAGCTTCTTCTTGAGTGTATCGGATGTCGGTCTTAGGGTTTAACTCTGACTGATAATGAGTAACGTTTTGATCTCGGATATGATCTAGAACGTAATCATTATACTTAGGGGTGTTAAGAATTTCTTCGGGGACTACAATACCCATCGCATCAGCGTGTTGAGCATCGGATATATCTTCGCCTCGGAGGGCGGCTACATTGTAATTTTTCATTTTAATCTCTCATCATAATAAGGGTAAGAACTGGAATAGCTAGGGCAGCGATTATCATATTAATCTTCCTTCAGCGCATCAATCATGCACTTAGTTTCTTGGTAAATTGTATAGGCTTTTTGGGTAGCATACTCTTCGTCGCTCCCAAGCTTCATAAAGTCTTCAAGGGTTCTCGCATAGAGTGCATCTAAGTACGCATCATTAATTCCTGGGGTGAAGGCTAACGCCTTATCTAAACCCCAATCCTCAACAATCTCCATATCATTTACTTCCCAACCTTGAAGGGCTAAGTAATTATAGTTTTTCATATTTCCTCTAGCAGAAAAAGTATTTTGAATCATAAACATCATTGACATCGAGGGTTCCCAACGGGACCTCTGCTTCAAAGCTCTCAGGCTCTGTAAGCAATGCCTCCTTAATTTCATCGTAAAAGTTTTCGTAGTCGTATAGGCGTACAAAGTAATCCCGAACGATATCTGATAGTGCATCGACATCACAAGCATGGGTAGAGAAGCTATCATGAACAGCCCCAAAGGAACCCTTCCAATCAGAAGCTACTAACATTAAGTGAGCAGCGTCTTGTGAATGAATAAAGTTAGGGGAGATACCAGAGATGTAAGCTCCAATATCAGGTACATGAGTGTCTACCCGACCAACGTGTTTAATCTGTTTACCAGCAATACGGCCACGATGCTTAATAGTTTCTTGTCGGTTCCTCTGATATATCACAAGGAAATCAGAAGGAGTCCACCACTGAAGGTGTACTGCACGGGGATCAAGAGCTTTCTTATAGCCTACCTGATGCACAGCAGCCTCCTGAAGGAACGCCATAGTAGCTAAAGGACCAGGGCAGACCCGATCAATAGCTTTGATGATGCTCTTCGCTAAGGCTATACAGTCGATCATAGTGATACCATACTTCTCTGTATACCCCTCCTTATAGCAATCAGCATACATGCTCACAGACATGCGCTTTGCCCCACAGGAGTAAGCTCTAGTCATAGCGGCACGTTTAGCAATACCCTTCCGAATATCCTTCATAGGCATCATGTGAATTATCTCAGTCAACCGTTCATCATTCTCTTCCTGTACGACATTGTATAGCTCTTTAGCTACCTTAACATAGAAGTCAGATTGAATTTCAGTATCGACTAAGGAGACTAACTCACCCGCTTGTTTATCTTTAGAGATAGCAGCGAGGTGTTGCCAGCCGTTATTCGAGCCATCGATAGGGATAGGTAAGAAAGTAATATGCTCTGGACCATCATTCTGAACGTGGATCATCTCAATAGAAGCAGCTAGGAAGCTGAAAGGTTTCTCACCGACTAACAAGCTACCTTGAGCAACCTCATTAATCAGCTTGAGACTATTATAAGTCCAACGAGCGCGATCTTGTAGTGTCATCTTATCGACAGAGATAGAGCGAAGACCTTCATCTTCTAAGTAAGATTTATAATCAGATGTACACCACTCAGGAATCTCGTCGAGAGTATAAGACTCGTTGAAGCAAGTAGCAGCGTGGATAGCAAGCCATTTAATACCAGCTTCCCCAATAGGTTTCCCATCAGCAAACATCATGAGGCCCCTAGCGAGATCGTTACCTTGGAAGTTAAGGTAAGGCTCTAAGAAGTATAGCCGACCACGATAATCACAGTCAGCGTATTGCCAGAAGGCAGACGTACCAATGGCTTCAGCTTTATTAAGGATAGTTTTGAGAGCGTAATTCTTAGAACGAGCGCGAAGAACGAGAAGCTTTTTATTCCACTTCCGAGTTGCTTCGTTATACGCATCTTTATTTTCTTCAGTATCTTCTTTCATAAGACGACTGAGAGCTACCTTAACTTCTGAAGGATCACCCTCTTCAGGCATCTCCTCTTCGGAGTGAAGGATAGAAGAGAACTTAGCCTTAACGACCTTAAGTACGTCCTGGTTAATACCCCAAGCAGTCTGTTGAATAGTGTCGATACCCTTAACAAAGGCGGCATCACGCATTTCGTTCTCGTTGAAGATAGAGATATACTCTTTATCCCAACCCTTAATGAGACTCCGTGGACCCGTCTCTGTATTCTGGAAAAGAGCAGCTACAGGCTTAGGGCGCATGAAGGTTGTGCCAGCCAGGGCTTTACGATCGATAGTCTCTTCGTCTTTAAGTGACGTCCAGCGTTCAGTAGCCCGAAGAGCGTAAGGTACATTAAGTAGCTTAACGTTATATTCAGGGTGCTTCTTATAGGTATCAGGGTAAATCTTCTTGAGCTCACCCATATAAGCTATACGAGCTTCAGTCTCCTCAGAACCCCTAATGAGGTCAGAGTATTCACAAGCGATAACTGAATCTAAAATACAATCACCAATACGAAGATGATTACGGAAGTCCTCTTTAGGTTTAGCAGAGCCATGCTCTAAGCCTATCCGACGACAAACTTCTCTGCCGATAGCAGTAGAGACGGTAGTGAGACGAGCGTACCCATAAGGGAACTCCTCATCATACTTATTGTAGTGTGTACCTAAAGTATCTAGACCAGTCATAACGAACTCTGAGAGACGAGTAACATGGCCAACCAGAATCTTAGAGCCTGGGTTAGCTTTAGGGTTATTAATATTGACAGATTCAACCTTATCTTTTAGGTGGTCTACAATGTCCTTCATGCAATATCCTATCCTGCGTAAGGCTTACGAGCGTAGTGTTCAACAGTAACACCAGACTTAGTAAGCATATTAAGTCCTTCTTCATCTTTATAAAAGCGATCTCGGTAGACCACCTCTTTAATACCTGATTGAATAATCATTCGAGCGCAGTCCCTACAAGGGGCTAGCGTAACGTAGATAGTAGCGCCTTCACAGG
>Ga0208973_1000505_pt1 | contig 20698 bp, 23 predicted proteins | sample AOAMet_66_BLW_10_2_FD_188233 | JGI IMG/M metagenome (GOLD analysis project Ga0208973, IMG submission 188233) | Ammonia-oxidizing marine microbial communities from Monterey Bay, California, USA - CAN11_66_BLW_10 (SPAdes) | ecosystem: Environmental > Aquatic > Marine > Intertidal zone | place...
GCGTAAAGTTTTTAATTTCTTCAGAAGATAATTCTTTTACCATATCAAAACCTAACCTCTGACGAGAATAAATTAATGAATGTTCACATACCATATCTTGTATTTTATTTTGAGTTAACTCATCTAGGTTATCATATGCACTTCTCATATCAGCAAATTCTGTATTGCCACCTTCTTTGGAAATACTTCTTGCAGACAAAAGTGAATATTTAGCAGGAATTGCTTTAAAAGAACTATCAGTGTGCCATAATCGGTTACCTAAATTGAATATCCTTCTTGGATCATTTTGGCTAAATGGCTTATTATTTTTATCTAAATTTGATACATCTGCTAAATCTGTAGATAGTCTTCTATCTTTAGCTTTTGTAATATTTGATGTTTTTCCTGAAGCCTCTATAGCACCAAAATATTTAGTAAATCTTACTTGATCATCATCGCTAATATCTTGGTCTTTAAAAACAATTACAGAGTATTTGTTTATGGACAGATCTATTTCTTCTATCTGCTTAATATCTAGTTTTTGTCTTAAGTCAATATTTGAGACAAAACCAACAAAATCTGGAAAAGTATCTCTGGTTTCAATCTTCATAAAACCTCCATATAAATTTTTCTAATAAAAAAATTTGTGATATAATATATAAATACAAATTTAATTTTGTAAAACCAAAAGAGTTAAATAAATGTTAATTTCAATAGTTATTAAACAAGTTTTTTTAATCACAATATTTATAATGCCTTTAAGTTTTAATTCTTTTGCAATAAATAGTATGGAAGGGGCATGGTTTGAATGTGAATTTGCAGGAAAAACATCAAAGCCCCTTGATGATTGTAAAATGTTAGATAATGATGGTTTTATTTTTTCTAATAATAAGGCCACACATATTTCTGTTATTGATAGTCAAGAAATTAACTGTAAGAAAAATAAAGTTGGTCAGTGTTTTAAAAGTGATCTTGATTTTGTTACCGCAAGAAAAGGACGAGAAGATAGTGTTAAATTTGGTAATAGTAAATTAATATTATCTTTTTTAGGATGTAGCCAAGTTTTTCATCTTAAAGACAAATCAATTTATGTAGAAGCATCACCTGATGAAAAAAAATGTTTTTGGGCTGGCAAAAAAATATTTTATTTAAAAAAATTTGAAGGTGATTTAATATTAAAGAAATAATTTTGGGTCAACTATGTATATTTTAAAACAAACTAACATTCTTAAGTACGGATTAATTACAGTTGGCTTAATAATAAGTTTGTTTTGTTTTTACGTGATTGTTGGCTTTTTAGGTATTCAGCACTTAATGGAACCATATCAATATGGAACCTTTTTTGCTTGGGTTATAATTTTATTTGGTATTTTTTATAGATTTACTTTTTTACTTTTAACCATTGGCGTTTTCTTTGGAATTATCAATGTATTAGAATGGAATATATTTTTCGCTATTCTTTTTACTTTACCAAGTCTATTATTTATATTCCCTAAGCAAATACTTAGCTTTAAAATGAAAGGAAAAACTGAACACAAAACTCAGAGTAGTACATTTAATAATGATACAGATTCATCATCTCAACCTCAACACAATAGAAATAGATTTAAATCAAAATCACAAACAAATGAAGTTATTGACGGTGATTATAAAATCATAAAAGATAATGAAGATAGTAAGTAAATTTTAGTGTATTAATCGCTTATTTTTAAATACTTAGATTTTTTAGATTTCATATCATAGACAACCATTCCTCCACTAGATACTGATAATTCAGACATAGCTTGTACTACCACATAATGAGTAACCATAAGATATGGGCCTTTATCAGACTTTAATGAATTTATTAATCTATTCAGTTCTTCTAATGTTTGGTCCCTATCAACATGACCTTCGTAAAAAGAATTTAAACCTTTATGAGAAATATAATCTCCTATATTTAAATAAAATGCAGTATCTTTGCATCTACACCAAAAACTAGAAAATATTTTAGTAAAAAAAATATCATTTTCTTTAAAAGAATTACCAATTATTCTACTTTGTTCTATTCCTCTTTTATCTAAATTTCGTTGTTTAGAGCAATCATTAAGATTAAAATTTTTTGGATCACCATATCCGGGTGCATGCGAATGTCTCATAAAAATGATTTTATTATCACTATTATTTTTAAATTCTTTTAAAGTTATATAATTTTCATTTGCATATAAATCAGTAGATATAACAATTAAATATAGTAAGGTGAGAAAAGATTTTATCATTTTTATAAATTACAATACATTTTGGTTTTAAAACTAAATTTTTATATTTTTTCTTTTATCATAGATTCTCTTTTAATGATGATTAAAGAAGATATGATAATAATTGAAGTTCCAATAAAGAAAGTTGAAGATAACTCTTCATTAAAGAAGTATACACCTGATAAAATTCCAATAGGAACAGAAATATACCTCAGTGGTGCTAGCATACTAGCCGGAGCTAATTTTAAGCTATAAGCTAAACAAATTTGTTGAAAACTCGAAATAAAGCCAATTATTAATAAAATAATAAATATCTCGTTATATTCAGGCCATTGAACTTTATTCAAAATACATATAATTAAGAAAAACACTGCACCAAAGATATTATACCATAATGCTGTAGTTGTGGGGTGATCAGTTTGACTTAATTTTCTTACAGACAGCGTCATTAATGCACCAAAAATTGGTGATAAAACACCTAAAACAACACCATAATGAAACCAATTTTCAGAGAATGGATCTAGGATAATCAAAACTCCTAAAAAACCAATCAGAGCTATAATTCTTCTAAACCACCCTACTACCTCTTTTATAAGAAATGGGGCAAGCAAAGTTATAAAAATTGGCATTGTCTGAAGCAAAGTTGTCATGAGACTAAGATCTATGAATTGAAGAGCAGCAAAAAGACACCCAAAAGAACCAAGCCCAGTGATTGTTCTAATGGCTAATCCAGATTTAGACACAATTACAAATGTATCTTTTTTCCGTTGAGAAAAACCTGTGATTAACAAAAGAGGAACACAGAACAAATATCTAAAAAACAAAATCATAAATACTGACAAATTTGGTGATATTAACTTTACTAAACTAGCTATAGTAATAGTACAAATAACCTCAGTTATTGATAAGGAAATTCCTAAGACTGTATTTGAAATTTTAAAATTTACTAACATACATAATCAATCATTAAAAAAACTTATCAATTCTTAAGTACTTAAAAAAACGTTAAAAGTATTTAATGCTTATTTTTAAATAAACAAAGCTATATATATATATAAATATTTTTGACATGCTCATTTAATTGATTTTAAAACTTCTATTAATATGGTCGGGCCAGCGGGATTTGAACCCACGACCTTCCGCCCCCCAGACGGACGCGCTACCAAGCTGCGCTATGGCCCGAAATAAAATTTTATTCTTAATTTATATTCTAGATAATAAAAATAAATATTATAAGATGTATAATCAATATATTTTGTAATAAGAGTAAAGATAGAATATTTGGGCAAAGCAATTTTTAAAAAAATTTAATTTTAATAGAAATGGTGGGACTAACTGGGATTGAACCAGTGACCCCTTCGATGTCAACGAAGTGCTCTCCCGCTGAGCTATAGTCCCACAGTAACTAAATGGCTTAAAACAAAGACTTTAAACACACGAGTTACATGTATATATATATAATTGTTTCTGTTAATCAACGATTTTTGTTAAAAAGTGTGACTGGAGTGTGACTAGGGTGTGACAGAAATTATCACCTAAAGATATACGTGAATTTATGTTTGTTGAGGTTAACTTAAGAAAAAATGACAGTAAATAAATATAGATTTATAAATCTACAAATATTGTATCTAGTGTTTTTTTAAATTCATAATTAAGAGGCATAGGATTATTTGTTTTTCTATCTACATAAACGTGTACAAAAAATCCATCTGCAGCTGAAATCTGTTCTTTTTCTTTAAATAACCCTACTTCATACCTAACAGAACTAGTTCCAATTTTAGTTACTCTTATTCCTGCATCTATATCTTCAGGATATTGGAAAGAAGAAAAATAGTTACAGCCAGATTGGACAATCAAACCAATATTTTTTCCATATTTAATATCAATTAAATTATTTTTAATTAGCCATTTATTAACAGCCGTATCAAATAATGCGTAATAAATGATATTATTCATATGACCATAAATATCATTGTCATTCCATCTTGTACTAAGTTTAGTAAAAAAATTATAATCACTTCTATTTGAAGGCTCTTTTTTCAATTTAATTTCCTTTATGACGAAATTCTTCTAAAGAACAAATTTTAGAAGAGATAAAATCAATTTTATTTTCAGGTAAAGATGCAATATTTATACGACCATCTGGCATTAAATATATTCCATTTTCTTTCCTCAATGTCATTATACCTTCTTGAGATATTGGCAAAAGAGAAAACATTCCATTTTGGACTTTCAAAAAACTAAAGAAATCTGTTTGTTGTTGTTCTTGGAGTGAATTTGCCAACTTATTTCGAAGAGATACTATTCTTTCCTGCATAGACCTGATTTCAACAAGCCAGTCATATTTTAAATTTTTATCTTCTAATATAATATTAATAGTTTCAGCAGCATGGTCAGGTGGATGAAAATAAAGCTCACGAGCGATTTCACTCAACATCGTTTCTAAAGAATTACTTTTAACTTTTCCTGCATCTGTAATAACTGCAATCAAACCACAACGATCTCTGTAAACACCAAATGTTTTACTTGAAGAAACAGTGATTATGACTTCAGGTACAATTTGAACTAATTTTCTAATTCCAAGCACATCTTCCTCAACACCTATTCCAAGGCCTTGATAAACTAAGTCGATAAAGGGCAATATTCCTTGTTTAAGACATATGTTTGCTACTTGTTCCCATTGATCTACCGTTAAATCTGCGCCTGTTGGATTATGACAACATCCGTGCAATAATATTGAATCGCCTGATTTTAATTTTTTTAAATCGTAAATCATATTGTCAAAATCTAAAAAGTTATTCTCTTGATTGTAATAATTATAATTTATGACTTTTAATCCAGATTTTTTAAACATAAATGGTTGTTGACCCCATGTAGGGTTAGGAATAGATATTAATTTATTTTGTAAATTATTTTTAATCAATTCACCGGCTATGCGTAATCCAGAACCAGCTCCAGGTATTTGAATACTGCCGATTTTATCTCCACGCTCATCAATAATAGCCTTTCCAAGAACTAAATCTAAAATATTTTTACAATATTTACTATTTCCTGCAGGTGTCTTGTAAGACTTGCTTGATTCAACTTCGAATAAAAGTTTTTCAGCAGTCTTAACAGATTTAAAAACTGGAGCTAATCCATTCTCATCTCTATAAATACCAATTCCTAAGTCAATTTTAGAGGTTCTTTCATCACTCTCTAATTCTATAAACATTTGCCTAGTACTATCAAGTGAAGGCTTGGCGATATCAAAAAATCTCATAACATAACTTTCAAAAAAACAAATATATGATTAATAATAGGTTTAAATAATAAATTAAAAAAGACAAACCAATTTTTTATAAGAAATTAATTATGTTAAAAGAGTTAATTAGAAAAAATCCAGATACCCCAATTCTTATAACAGTACCTCATGCAGGAGATATTTATCCAGATTTATTTATTAAACATTTAAAAGTGAATTTATGTGAAGTTAGACGAATAGAGGATTATCAATCTAATAAGATACTGGGTAAGATTGATGAACAAATGGCCGATATAATAATCGCTCAATGCTCCAGAGCAGTAGTAGACTTAAATCGTTCAAGGAATGCTATAGATTATACTATGTTTTCTCAAGTTTTTGAACATGAACCTGTGTCTGAAAAACAAATGATAAAATACGGATTAGGGGTTTTTCCAAATAAAATTTTTGGAAAAACTATTTTAAAAACTCCTCTTCCAGTTTCATATGCAACTCATATGTTAGAAAATTATTATGACCCTTTCCATAAATCATTACATAAACAAATCATGTATCTTTATAACATCTTTGGATTTTGTTATCATATTGACCTTCATACTATGCCTTCAAAAGCTTTGTTAAATTTCAAAAAAGAGCCTGATATTGTTTTAGGTGATAATTTTGGAAAAAGTTGTTCTATAGGGCTTCCTAATTATTTTCAAAATGTTTTTAAAGAAAATGGTTTCACCGTAGAACTAAATAATCCATATGCAGGCGGTTTTATTACTAGAAATTATGGAAACCCATCTAAAGGTGTTCACACGATCCAAATTGAGATTAATAGAAAAATATATATGGACGAGAATAAACTTTCTTTAAAAAATATAAAAATACTTCAAGAAATATTTGCTAAAATATTTAACAATATGGAACTTTCTGAAAAAATAGCGGCAGAGTAAAATTTATAACAATCTTTCCATATGCAGTAGTTTTTTTATTTTTTTACTAATAACCAAAGGCTCATTTAAAATTGTCTTAACTAAAAGTTCAGCGTAATAAGGTGCATAAACAAAACCCCATGCTCCCATACCACCTAGAGCATATATATTCTCTGATTTTTCACTTCCAATTGAGTTTAAAGAACCAAAAAAAGGAACTCTATCTTTAGTGCTGGCTCTTACGCTCACTCTATATTGATTTTCAAAATTATTAGGGTCCCATAAGTTTTTTAAAAAATTTGGAATAGAATTTAAATTACTTATATAATCGCTTTGATGGAAATCAGTTTTAATGTCCCTATGAAAAGATGCTCCTACTTGATGATAACCCTTAAAAGATTGAGAAATAAAATGACCATAACTAAAATTAATTTTTAAATTAGAAGTTAAATTTGATTTCTTTATATAATTAACTTGTCCTGAAGTTGGAATAATAGGAATTTTGTTATTTAGGCTTAACATTTCATACCCATTAGCCCACACTATTGTTTTGGCTTTTAAAACATTACCACGATCATCTACAATATCTTTAAGTCCATCTTTGTTTGCTAATATTTTTTTAACATTAAATTTTGGAAAAAAACTTGTTTCTTTTACTAAGTTTTTTATAAATTTAATATTATCTACAACTCCTGAAGATTGCATATGTAAACAATTAGTATTTTTTAAAGCTTCTATATTATAATTACCATCTTGTATTAAATCCAATGGCCAATTGTTTTGTAAAAGCTTTTTAAACTTATAGATTTCTCTTTCTCGTGAGGGTAATAATATAAGACCATTCGACACTGGAGTAGCCTTTAATTGACTTGCTAGTTTTCTTGAAAAGGAAAAAGCTTCTAATGATATCAAACCATAAGGTGAATTATCTAAAGTTAATTTCGGCATTTGAAGTGCTACTTTATTGCCACTTGCACCACAAGAAAGAGAAGAAGCTTTATCAATCAAAAAGCATTCAATATTTCTCTTTCTTAAAGCGTATATTAGAGAAGCTCCGGAAATGCCCGCTCCGATAATAGCAACAGGACCAATATTATTAAGAGCGTAAGATTTGAATTTTATCTTATCGGGTTGTTCATTTTTAACTGCAAAAAGAATTTCCTTTTTCTTTCCAATTCCTTGTGTTTTTGAAACACAAAACCCATTTTTTTGTAACCCTCGCCTAACATATCCTGCAACAGTAAAAGTAGATAAAGAACCTCTCCAGTTTGTATGTTTATATATTTCTTTAAAAAGTTTTTCGGCCCAAGCACTTGGATTTTTTTTTGGAGAAAAACCGTCCAAATACCATGTGTCGGCTTTAAAATTAAAATTACTTAATGATAAAAAATCATCATAAATTAATACTAATTTTACATTACCAAGTTCAAAAAATATTTGATGGGTACTTTGATAGGTTTGTGGTATTTTGTTTATAAAGAGTTTGGATAAATCACTTAAATTATAATTATAAAATAATTTATGGACCCTTATCAATTCTGTTTTGGACAAAGGTGCATTTTCAAAGCTAATATAAGTAAGAGAAGAATTTGGCTTTCTTGTTTTAAGCCATAACTGCCAAGTTAACAAAAAATTTAATCCAGTGCCAAAACCTAATTCAGCAATGGTAAATATATCACTTTTTTTGAACTTCATTGCTAAACTATTAGTCTTTAAGTAAACATGATCACTTTCTTGCATACCATTAGCTTTATCAAAATAAATATCGTTATAAAGCTTTGAATAAACACCTAATTTTGAAGATATTGATAATTTTGATTTCTTTAAATAATTTTTCATTTTATATGTTTATCAATTAATATAAATTATTTAAACAAAATCATAATTTAAATTTTGAGGAATACACTTGGGCAATAATTTTTGGGAAACAAAAAATTTGATTGATATGAATGAAAATGAATGGGAGTCGTTATGTGACAAATGTGGTAAATGTTGTGTAATAAAATTAGAAGATTTTGATACTCAAGAAGTACATTATACAAATGTCTCATGTAAATTATTATGTGAAAAATCAGCTTCTTGCAAGGACTATAAGAATAGAAAGTCTATAGTTTCTGATTGTATCATTTTGTCTCCAGACAATTTAAAAGACCTTAAATGGATGCCAGAAACATGCGCTTATAAATTATTAAATGAAGGGAAAAAACTCCCCTATTGGCACCCTTTATTATCTGGTAATGATAAAGACATTGTAAATAGTGGAAATAGTGTGAAAAATAGAGTAACAAATGAAAATAAAATTAAAATTAAAGATTTACCTGATTATATTTTCAATTGGTAAAAGTTTAGGAATAAAGTATGTCAAAAAATATGTGGATATTAGCAGCATTAATATCTGTTCTAGTTATAGCGTCTATATATAGAGAACAGTCTGGAATGAAAACACCAGATCATCTTAAGTGTAAAGAATCCATGTTTCAACAAATGTTTACAGATCAATGCACACCTAGATCTGGTATAAAAAAATCATAACCAATCATCTAGAGTTTGTATAACATGAAAATTGCAATAATCGGCTCAGGTATTTCAGGGCTTTCATCAGCTTTACTTTTGTCTCAAAAACATGACATCACATTAATAGAGTCAGATAATAGATTTGGCGGTCATGCAAACACAGTAAATGTAATAGAACAAGAAAATACAATTCCTGTGGACACTGGTTTTATAGTATATAATGGATTGAACTATCCTAATTTAGTTGGTTTTTTTAAATGGTTAGAAGTAGAAACTATAAGTTCTGACATGTCATTTGCAGTATCGGCCAGAGATGGAGACTTAGAATATTCTGGGTCATTAATTGGTTTGTTTGCTCAAAAAAAGAATTATTTCAATCTAAAATTTTATAAAATGTTAAAGGATATTTTTGTTTTCTTTGTGTTTGGTTACAAATATGCTTTTCAAGTAAATGAAAATGAAACATTAAAACAATATATAAAAAGATGTAAATTTAGTAGTGAATTTGTTAATGATCACCTTATACCAATGTCGTCTGCTATATGGTCTTGTCCAGAAAAAGAAATTTTAAACTTTCCTGCAAAAAGCTTATTAACTTTTTTTAAAAACCACCAATTAATTAATTTTATTATAAGGCCCAAATGGAGGACAGTTAAAAATGGCTCCAAACAGTATGTTGACAAAATTATTGGTAAATTAAAATTAAACAAAAAAAATAGAATTCTATTGAACGTAAACATCAAATCCATATATAAAAAAAATAAAGAAATAAATATAAAATTTGATAATAAAACTGAAACTTTTGATAAAATTGTTATGGCAACACATCCAGATCAAACTATTAATTTGATTGAAAATTTAGATAACAAATCGAAGGACGTATTGAGTAAATTTAAATATCAAAAAAATACAGTCTATTTACATTCTGACACAAGCTTAATGCCCCAAAATAGAAAAACATGGTCAAGTTGGAATTATCTATCTACAGAACAAATAATTAATAAATCATCGGTAACTTATTGGATGAATATTTTACAAAATCTTAATACTTCTTTAAATATTTTTGTTAGTTTAAACCCATATAAAAAACCAAAAAAAGATTTAATTCATAAAATATTACATTATGAACACCCAGTTTTTAATTTAGAAACAAATAAAGCTCAAAATGAACTAGATTCTATACAAGGTAATAATAATATATATTACACTGGTGCTTGGACTGCCTATGGCTTTCATGAAGATGGAATAAAATCAGCTGTAAAAATTACAAGATTGTTAGACGTTGAAATTCCATGGGACACTAATTAAATTGAATAATTATAAAATGTCTTGTGAAACTAATGTCAAATTATTTGAGGGTTTAATAAACCATAATCGCAAAGGGAAAATAAACCATATTTTTCAAAATAAAATTAACGCTATTTTATTAGACTTATATAGAGTTAATAATGATAATTATAAGCAGCCTTCCTTTTTTTCAACTGATAAGTTCAATTTTTACTCCTGGTCAGCTTCAGATCATGGACCAAGAAACAAGGGAACTAATAAAGATGATTTATACGAATTCATATTGAGTTTAATTACAAAATCGTCTTATGAAAAAAAGAAAATTAAGGTCATAAAGTTATTAACGTTTCCAAAAGTGTTTGGTTTTGGTTTTAACCCTTTGTCTGTTTACTTTTGTTATAATTCCAAGAATTTTTTAGTACATACAGTTTTTGAAGTTAAAAATACTTTTGGAGACATTCATCATTATGTTTTAAAAAACACTGATAAAAAAGTAATTACACAACAAGTATTGAAAAAGTTATTTGTATCCCCATTCTATAACAAGAAAGGTTATTATAATTTATATGCAAATCATACAGATAAAAAAATAATAACATCTGTAGAATATATAATGAATAATAGTACTGTGTTTTTTGCATCTATGAATTTAAAGGAAATTCAATTTAATAATTTAAATATTTTAAAATCAATTTGTAAACTGATTGTTTTTCCTGGAAAAATTTGGATTAACATTCATTTACAAGCTTTTTTACTTTGGCTCAAAAAAGCAAGAATTTACAAAATTCCTAAAAATGAAACAATAAAGCATTCGTTTGGAAACCATCTGCCTAAAAATAAATAAAAATTAAGAAATAAGGATAAAAAATGATTTTTTGGGATAAAATATTTTTAAAAGGTATTAAAAGTTTTCCTTATGGATCTCTTGAAATAGAATGGCCTGATGGAAAATCTCAGAAGATAGACGCTCTAAACAAAGGTCCAGACGCTAAATTAAAAATAGTCGACAAGAATGTTGTTAAAGAAATAATTCAGGGTGGTTCAATCAAATTTGCTGAACTTTACATAAGTAAAAGAATAATTACAAATAATTTGACGGATTTAATGCATTATTGTGCTCTTAATAATGATCAAGCTGAAGAGACATTTAAAATAAATTTTTTTAGACATTTTTATAATAAATATATTCATTTTAAAAATAGAAACACCAAAGGACAAGCAGAAAAAAACATCTCTCATCACTATGATTTAGGTAATCAGTTTTATAAGTACTGGTTAGATAAATCAATGACATATTCTTCAGCAATATTTAATAAAAATAATGATAATTTAGAATTAGCACAAAATAATAAATATAAAAAATTAGCAGATTTATCATCAATTAAAAATGGCGATAACATCTTAGAAATTGGTTGTGGTTGGGGAGGATTTTCAGAATTTTTAGCTAAAAACTATGACTGCCAAATCACTGCTCTAACGATTTCTAAAGAACAATTCCAATTTACAACAGAAAGAATGAAAAAAGCTAATTTAACATCGAAAGTTACAGTTGTTTTCTCTGATTATCGAAATATTCAAGGTAAGTTTGATAAAGTATTGTCTATTGAAATGTTTGAAGCAGTCGGAAGAGAATATTGGAAGACATTTTTTGAAAAAATTAGAACCATTCTTAAACCTAATGGAAATGTTGGTCTTCAATTAATAACTATTGATGATAAAATCTACAATGTTTATAAAAATAATCCTGATTTCATCCAAAAATATATTTTTCCAGGAGGAATGCTTCCTTCAGTAGAGGTTCTTAAAAACATTATTGAAAATACCTCATTTAAAATAAATTCAATAAATAGTTACTCAAATGATTATGCTAAAACTCTTAATATATGGAATAAAGAGTTTAATAGGAATTGGACAAAAATTGAAAAGTTAGGTTTTGATGAAAGATTTAAACTATTATGGAACTATTATCTTTCATATTGTGAAGGTGGTTTTTTATCAAAAAATATTGACTTAAAACAGATAAATTTAAAATTGAATTAAGCTTTCAATTTAAAAATTTTTAAACTTAGTCTGTATAAAACGCCAATAAATGGCAATTTAATAAAAAGTCCATTCATAGAATCCCAATAATCAATGTGACAATTAATTTTACCATCTGAATTTAAGGTTATTTCACTTACACCTTCAATGAATTGTTTCGATTTAAAAGCGTAGAAGGTCATTTTCCATTTCAAAAAAACTTTATTTTCACTTTTTGAATGGTTTAGAATAATAAAGCTTGGGTCCTTAACATTTTTGAACATGTGATAAAAAATATTTTTAAACTGTTCACTACCCTTGATATCATTAAACGGGTCAGAAAACAAAATATCCTTGTCAATACAGTTATCAAATTGTTCAATATTATTTAAACTTAGATGACTAAATAAATTTATGTAGTCATTTATATATGTTTCATTCATTTTTAATATTTCAACTAATATTTTTCTTTATAAGATATGATGATAATTTATCAGGTAACATGCTAAATAATTTCATAAAAAATGAAAAAAGGAATGGAAAAGAAAACTCAAATTTATTTGATTTCATGTTTTTATAGATTAATTCAGCTGCTTTATTAACATTCATAAGACCAGGCATATAAAAATCATTTACAGATGTCGCTGAGGTTTCTACAAAACCAGGGCTACAAACTTGTACTTTAATACCCTTAGAGTGCAAATCATATCTAATTGATTGCCCAAAGGATCTTAAAGCTGCTTTTGAAGGCCCATATGCTGCAGCTTTGGGTAAACCAAGCCAACCAGATATACTTGACATAATTATAATTTGTCCATTTTTATTTAATAACATTTTAGGAAGAAAGGCTTCATAACAATTCAAAACTCCAATATAATTTACATCAATGTGATTTTTATAAGTATCTATGTTGCTTTGACTAGAATCAACGGGGCTGTAAATGCCTGCATTTAAAAAGATTAATTTAGGCGTATTTACCTCTTTTGCAATAGACATTAATTTTTTAAAATCTTTGACGTTACAAACGTATGGTTTGAAGTTTTTTTTATTGATTTTAATTGTTTTTTTTAACTGATTTAATTTTTTCTCGCTACGACTTATTCCAATAACTTCCCAGCCATGTTTGATAAGGATTTTACTAAACGCAGCTCCGATGCCTTCGCTTGCACCTGAAATAATTGCTGTGTCTAATGCCATGTTTAAATCTCACAGTTTTTTTTTAAAGTTATAATTTCATTAGGATAGATAGTTATATTCTTCTAAATTTTACAAGTTTTGTAACGTACTATTACGGCTCCTCTTACTTTAGACTTTAAAATCTCAATATTTACAGAAAATTTATCAGCAAAAATAGCTTTTTTTAATGGAAGTTTTCCTTCAATTTTATCATTGTTACCCAAGTAAATTAATGTAACTCTGACAGGCTTAGCCACATTAAAATTTGGGTTATCATTGAAATCCCCAGAAATATTACCTTCAGCTTTAATTTTTAAACTACCTGATAACAATGATAATGTATTATTAGGAGGTACAAAAGATTGTGTTGAAACAGCTAATTCTGCATTCTGAGAATTAGCACAAACCTTATTTTTACTTAGTAATATTAAATTATTAATTATAGTCTTTTCAGGTATCCCTTTAGCTAAACTAGATGCAAGCATTTTTTTTGCACTTTCACCTATATCTGTTTTTTGATCTTTTATGATTTGTGTACTTAAGGCCAGATTTGACTCTTTTAATTTTAGCCTAATATCTGTTAATTTTCTTTCAAGGTTATTTTTTGTTTGGTTGAATTCATTCAAAATTCTTTCATTCTCTTGAATGAGTATTAAGTTATCGTTATTACCAAACCACCATCCAGTCAAAAAAATAAATAAAATTAAAATTAACTTTAAAATAGAACTAAATACAAACTTTAATTGTTTTTGCCTATATTTATGTTGAGCTTGATAAAAATCCAAGACATTTTCCGATTAGGTTATTATTTATTCTTTTTATATTTTATATATAATAAATCAATAAATTTGTTATGAGGAATTGTTAGAATTTTAAAAGATAATAATAACAGGGCTTGGCAAAGAATGTTATCTGGACGAAAGTTAGATATATTGTCTCCTTCGCCACTTGACATAGAAATAGAAGACATTGCATTAGGATTATCAAGGGTAACCAGATGGAATGGTCAGACAACAGGCGTGCATGCTTATTCCGTAGCCCAGCATTCTATTTTAGTTGAGGAGTTATTTACTTTTGAATACCCTAACTTAAAAAATAAATGGAGATTAGCAGCTCTACTTCATGACTCACCAGAGTACGTAATAGGTGACCTTATAACCCCTTTCAAATATGCACTTAATAATAGTTATCGTGAAGTTGAAGAAAATCTAATGAAAGCAATATATATCAGGTTTGGTCTTCCTCCTAAAATTCCTAAATCTATAGAACTAAAGATTAAAAAAATAGATAAGGCATTAGCTTGGTATGAAGCAATTTCGGTTGGAGGTTACAAAGAAAAAGAAGCTATGCAAATTTTGAAAAAACCTGATTTAAAATATACAAATCAAAAAATAGTCCCTCTATCACCAAACACTATGGCTGAAAGGTTTTTGAAAAAATTTAATCAAATCCTATTTCAAATAAATCAATAACCTTCGTTAATTAATGGAAAAGCACTTAACGCATCTAGCGTACCAAATGAATCATCTTTAGTTAAAAGATTACTATTTAGATCAGTAATATCATTTACACCTAATAATCTTAGACAAGTTAAAATTTCTAATTCTAGCAACTCTAACATTCTATAAATAGCTTTTGAACCTCCAGCCGCTGCAGCTAAACCTTGAAGTCTTCCAATACCAACCACATCGGCTCCTAAAGACAATGCCTTTACTACATCAGTACCTCTCATTATACCACCATCAAAAAAGATAGTTGCATCTTTGCCAACAGCATCTACTATTTCAGGTAGTACTTTTAAACCACCTAATCCAAAATCTAATTGTCTACCACCATGATTTGATACGTAAACAACCTCGACTCCGTGCTCAACTGCAAGAATAGCATCTTCTTTTGTTGCTATTCCTTTTATAATTATTGGTAAATGACAATAACTTTTTATTCTATCAATATCTTTCCAAGAAAAACGCATTTGATGTTCAAAACCTGAGGCTGATTGTCGAGATGTGGTTCTATACCTTTTAGCTAAATCTCTTTCTCTTCTTCCATAAGCATCTAAATCAACTGTTAAACAAATACCTGCATAGTTTAAGTCAATGGCTTTTTTAATATTATCATCAACCCAATCTTGATCTCCTCTAACATATAATTGAAATAACTTTGGATAATTAACACTTTTAGCTACCTGTTCAAATCCTGGCATACAAGTTGAACTAATCATATGCATTACACCAAATTCAGCAGCAGCTTTTGTAGGTGCTTCTCCAGCACCCTCAACAAAATCTTGCATAGAGCCTATTGGTGCTAAAATAATAGGTATTCTTAACTCATGACCAAATAATTTTGAGGATGAGTTTACTTTTTCTACATCTCTTAAAACTCTCGGTCTAAAAGCTAAACTATCAAGAGCATATCTATTTCTTTTAAAAGTAGTTTCGGTTTCAGCTGCCCCAATTAAATAATCCCAAGTCTCTTTTGGAAGTTTTCCTTTAGCCTTTTTTGCAAATTCATGCAGTACTAGATATTCCTCTCCTTTTATTTCACTTCCTAGTTTATTTTTAGTCATTTCATTCTCCAATTTGTATAAATCAAACTATATAAAAATTGATATTAAATGCCATAAAAAACTTGCCTTAGCTACAAACCTAAGTTAGACAACAACGATATGGTTTTGCGAGCGTGGCGGAATGGTAGACGCACTGGACTTAAAATCCAGAGTCCGATAAGGACGTGGGGGTTCAAGTCCCCCCGCTCGTACCATATAATTTTTTAATAGATCCTAGTAAAGTACATAGGCCATTATATTAATGATTATTGCCCGTACCAAAGCAGAACTAAATGAAACTCTAAAAATTTTGTCGAATAAGCCTGGTAAATTGGCCTTAATACCTACAATGGGCAACTTGCATGACGGCCATTTATCTTTAATAAAACTAGCAAAATTAAAATCATCAAAGACAATAACTACAATATTTATTAATCCACTACAATTTGGCAACAATGAAGATTTTGATAAATATCCAAAAACTCATGAATTAGACATTGAAAAACTTGAAAAAGAACAATGTGACGTTTTGTTTATGCCAGTTAATAAGGATGAAGTTTTTCCGCCCCCTGGTGAAATTAAAAATATAGATTCTGGTATGTTAGGTAAAGATCTATGCGGGAAAATTAGACCTGGTCATTTTGACGGAGTTTTAACAGTAGTTAATAGAATATTTGAATTGATAAACCCTGATATCGCTGTTTTTGGAGCTAAAGACTATCAACAACAAATATTAATTAAAAAAATGACAAAGTCATTTTATCCTAATTTAGAATTAATAACAGCTCCTATAATTAGATCACAAAGTGGACTTGCGTTATCTTCAAGAAATAATTATTTATCAGAACAAGAACTGAAATTAGCATCTAATTTGTATAAAAGCCTTCAACAAAGTGTGATATCTTACAATAATAAAATAAGCATTGATAAAATTATTAATGACGCACAAAATTTTTTAAAATCACAAAAACTGTTTCCTGATTATTTTGAACTTAGAGACACTCAACTTAAAACGGTTAAAGACAATAATTTTATTGGAAAAAAAGTGCTTTTGGCTTCTGTTACAATTAACAAAACAAGATTAATTGATAATATAGAATTTTAAAGTATGTTTTTTTTTCCATTTGCTGATGAAAATCCAACAAAACGAAAACCTCTAATAAGCTGGGCTATAATTTTATTATGTTCTCTAACTTTCCTTAATTATGTTTTTGAAAATGGTTTCCTTCAAGATCAAGTATTCTTAACGTTTGGAATGGTTCCAGCATTAATATTTGGTCATTCTGAATTATCTAATTCACTAAAAGTAATTCCTCCTGTTTTATCAATTATAACTTCTATGTTTCTTCATGGTGGATGGATGCACCTTATTGGCAACATGACTTACTTATACATTTTTGGAGATAATGTTGAAGAAACATTGGGTAGAAAAAAGTTTATATTTTTTTACTTTTTCACTGGTACTTGTGCAGCTTTTGCTCAAGCGTTTTTAGATCCAATGTCTACAATACCTATGGTTGGTGCATCTGGAGCTATAGCTGGCGTTTTAGGCGCATACCTTGTTTTATTCCCAAGTGCCAAAATAAAAGTCTTCTTTTGGTTTATTATATTTTTTAAAATATTTAAAATAAGAGCGTTTATTGTTCTGGGAGGATGGATAATATTCCAATTTATTAGCTTCAGCGGAAATGAGCTAGGATCAGGAGGAGTAGCATACGCAGCACATATAGCTGGTTTTATATCAGGGGTAATTTTAATAAGTTTGCTAAAAAAGAAAAAATTAAATGTAAAAAAACTTACTAAAGGTTCTATCCCCTCTTCAAAATAAATATTCAGAGATTCCTTTCGTCAACTTGACCTTCTTCAAAAATTTTTCCTTTGCCACCGAGTTTAACTACAGCTGACAATACTGCGTCAGAGGCATCATTAAGTTGTATCTTATTCTCAGATCTTAACACTATTGATGTCCCAAAGCTACCGGGTTTAAAATATGGATAAGAACCAATCTTAACACCTACAAAATCATTTTCTATTTTTTCTAAATCTTTTGCAATTAAACCTTCACCAATATTACTTGACACAGTCTTTGACAAAAGTTTTTTACCTCCAATTAATTCATTTAAAATAGTATGAAACATTCCTTGCATTATTTTTGGCACTCCTGCAAAGACAAATAAATTTTCAATTTTATAACCAGGTGCTGCAGAAACTGGGTTATCAATTAATATTGAATTTGTTGGAATTATTGCCATCTTTTGCCTTGCCTCATTGAATTCAATATTAGTCCCTTCATAATGTACTTTTAACCTTCTCATAGCTTCACTGTTTTTTTCTAATTTTTGATTAAAAGCATTGGCAACTGCTTCTGTGGTTATATCGTCATGAGTAGGCCCAATTCCTCCACAAGAAAATACATAAGTGAATTTTTTAGAAAAAGTTTGAATTGTTTTAACAATCGTATCCATATCGTCTGGAATTATTCTTGCTTCAATTAATCTAATTCCCACGTTATTTAATTCTGAAGCTATCCAATTTATATTAGTATCTTTGGTCCTTCCAGATAATATTTCATCGCCTATTATTATTATGCCTGCAGTTGAAATCATGTATAGCAATCCTTAAAAAAAAATATTATTGTACGTATAAGTATATAATTATAATAAATTATCACGAACATTTTAGTTGGACTTAATGAATAACCATATTGAACTGCACAGTAAAGATTCATTTTTAAAAATGCATGATGCAGGTAAGCTTGCAGCAGAGGTATTAGATTATATTACCGATTATGTAAAACCTAATGTTAGTACTGGTTATTTAAATGATCTGTGTCATGAATTTATATTAAAGAACGACGCTATCCCAGCACCACTTAATTACAGAGGATTTCCTAAATCCACATGCATTTCAGTTAACCATGTAGTTTGTCATGGAATACCAGGAGAAAAAATTTTAGATAACGGTGATATTTTAAACATAGACATAACAGTCATTCTTGATGGATGGTATGGAGATACAAGCAGAATGTTTTTTGTTGGTGAACCTAGTAAAAAGGCTCGGTTTCTTACTAAAATTACATATGAATGTTTGTGGCTAGGAATAGAAACCGTCAAACCTGGAAGCACAACTGGAGATATAGGTTACGCCATTCAAACACACGCTGAAAAAAATGGTCTCTCAGTTGTCAGAGATTTCACAGGACATGGTTTAGGAAAAGTTTTTCATTCACCTCCTACTATCCTTCATTATGGAAAACCTAATACTGGGGATGTACTTGAGGAGGGTATGATCTTCACAATTGAACCCATGATTAATTTAGGAAAATATGATGTGAAAATTCTTTCAGACAATTGGACAGCAGTAACACGGGACAAAAGTCTGTCTGCTCAGTTTGAGCATAGTATAGGAGTTACAAGTAATGGATATGAGGTGTTTACACATTCACCTAAAGGTTACTCACAACCTGATTACTTATAAATAATTCTATATAAATTTATTTCGTTAAATTTTTATGTAATGTTTCTTTAAGTGATTCAGATGTTTTTTTAATAATTGGCTTAGCCTTTTTGTAAGCTTTGAAAGCAACCTCCCCTGCTTTTTTTCTCGCTGTTGGATTAGTTGCTAGTATTTTTATCGCATTTTTAATAATTGATCCAATAATCATTAAATTTCTCGTATATAGTTTAAAAAAAAGTTATATAAATAAAAGTCTGTTTTAAAATTATAAACAATTAAACAAATTTGTAAATTCTTGTAAAATTAGTTTAGTGATTCAAAATTAAGGTGAAATATGATTGAGAGATACTCAAGAAAACAAATGGTAGACATTTGGTCTCAACAAGAAAAATTTAATATTTGGTTTCAAATTGAAGCACATGCATGTGATGCTCAAGCAGAATTGGGTGTTATACCTAAAAATTCTGCTAAAATTATTTGGGAGAAAGGTCAATTTGATATCGATAGAATTGATGAAATCGAAAAAACTACTAAGCATGACGTCATAGCATTTTTAACTAACTTAACAGAATATATTGGCGATGATGCTAGATTTATTCACCAAGGAATGACCTCGTCCGACGTATTAGATACTACTCTTTCCATACAGCTACAAAAAGCATCTGACATTTTATTAAATGATTTAGATCTTTTACTTGAAGCAATAGAAAAACGCTCAATAGAGCATAAAAACACTGTTACTATAGGTAGGTCGCACGCAATTCATGCTGAGCCAATAACCTTTGGACTGAAACTTGCTAGTTATTATGCTGAGTTCAAACGCAATAAAAAACGGTTATTAGATGCAAGAAAAGAAATAAGTACCTGTGCCATATCTGGAGCTGTAGGAACATTCGCACATATTGATCCATTTGTTGAGAATTATGTTTCCAAAAAATTAGATTTAATACCAGAAGAAATTTCAACACAGATAATACCTAGAGACAGACACGCTATGTTTTTTTCTATATTAGGTGTTATAGCTTCAAGTGTGGAACGTTTAGCAACAGAAATAAGACACCTACAAAGAACAGAAGTTAGAGAAGTTGAGGAGTATTTTTCTGAAGGTCAAAAAGGTTCCAGTGCAATGCCTCACAAGAGAAATCCTGTTTTAACTGAAAATTTAACTGGATTAGCTAGACTTGTAAGGTCTTCAGTAGTTCCAGCTTTAGAAAACGTAACCTTGTGGCATGAAAGAGATATTTCTCATTCATCGGTAGAACGAATGATAGCACCAGACGCAACAATAACTCTAGACTTTGCACTTAATAGATTAACAAATGTA
>Ga0208973_1000539_pt1 | contig 19675 bp, 17 predicted proteins | sample AOAMet_66_BLW_10_2_FD_188233 | JGI IMG/M metagenome (GOLD analysis project Ga0208973, IMG submission 188233) | Ammonia-oxidizing marine microbial communities from Monterey Bay, California, USA - CAN11_66_BLW_10 (SPAdes) | ecosystem: Environmental > Aquatic > Marine > Intertidal zone | place...
TAATCTCTCCAGTAAAAGGTCAACGCCCTGGTTGTTTAGCGCCGATATATAAAAATAAGAAGGTTTTTTTACAAGACCAGCCTTTATTGAGTCTGTTTTATTATAAACATGTATTGTTTTTTTTGAATGCTTGGTTTCTATTTTTTTAATTTTTGGAGAAGACATTGAAATAATAATATCTGCTCGCTCTATTTCTTTAGAGGCGCGCAGAACACCTTCTTTTTCAATGGGGTTGTCTGTGTTTGTAATACCGGCGGTATCAATAAGAAGAACGGGAACACCTGAGAGTGTTATTTCAGATGTTATTGTGTCGCGAGTGGTACCAGAAACACTACTCGTAATACTCCTGTTTTCACCAAGAAGGCAATTCATCAAAGTTGATTTTCCAACATTTGGTTTTCCAACCAAAGCTATTCTAAGCCCCTGGGTGTATGCCAGACCCATACTGTAAGAGTTTAAAATAGAACGAACCTTTAAACAGCTGTTTTTTAATACCTTAAGGTAGTTGTTAACATTTTCAGGTAGGTGTGTATCTAGTTCTGAAACATCAAACTCAAATTCCAAAGAAGATAAAATAGAAAGAAGGTCTTTTTGTATTTTAATAACTGTTGACGAAACAGAGCCAGACAGGTTTTTATTTTGATGTAAGGCCGCTTCTTCGGACCTTGAGTTAATCAGGTCTCCTACAGCTTCCGCTTGAATAAGGTCTAATTTACCGTTCAAAAAAGCTCTTTTTGTGAACTCTCCCGGCTCAGCTATTTTTGCACCTAAAAAACACGCTCTTTTTATAATTGAATCAACAATTACAGGATTTCCATGACACGAGATTTCAACTATATCTTCTCCGGTGTATGAGTTGGGGTTTCTGAAATAAGTAAAAAGGGCTTCGTCTATTTTCTTTTTAGAGTCTATAAAAACAGAAGAAAGTACAACAACCCTATCCCGAAGAGCTATACTATCGCTTGCTAGGCTTTGGGCTATTAACAGTGCTTTTTCACCACTTAATCTAATTATTGAAACACTTCCTCTACCAAAAGGTGTTGCTTGAGCAACGATGGTGTGGCTGTCGTACATAGTTACCGTGGCGTTGGTGGTTTGGTCTGCGCGGTGCTTGGAACAAGTTTTTGCTGGAGGATTGTTAAAATATTGAAAAGGGTGTAATAAAGGTTTAGGCCTGAAGGAAACGAATTAAACATTAAAAAGAAAAAACCAGTCATAAAGTATTGCATAGTTTTCTGCTGTGGTTGTTGTGCCCCTGGAGCCATCATACGCTGTTGGATAAACATAGAAACAACCATTAAAATAGGAAGAACAGATATTTGGTTTCCGTAAATCGGAATCGTAAAAGGTAGATGTATTATTGTATCAGGAGCAGAGAGGTCTCTTATCCACCAAACAAAAGGCTCAGCCCTAAGCTCTATTGTGGTTCTAAACACTTGAAAAAGCGCCAATAACAAGGGCATTTGAAGTAGCATTGGAAGGCACCCACCTAAAGGGTTCACACCTTTTTCTTTATAGAGTTGCATTGTCGCTTGGTTAAGCTTTTGGGGGTTGTTTTTATACTTATCTCTTAAAGCGTTTACTTCGGGTTGTATAGTTTGCATTGCTGCAGTGGACTGGTAGCTTTTTTTTGTTAGCGGGTAGACAATTAGTTTAACTAAAAAAGAAAAAATTATCAAAACAACACCGTAGTTAGGAACAAACTTATGGATTTCTTTAAGGCTGTACAAAACACCCTTTGATATTGGTCTTATAAAAGACCACCCAAAATCCATAACCATATCAAGATTAACAGATAGCGTTTTAATTTGATCGTATTCTAAAGGACCTAGGTATAAGGTAAACCCCGATTCTCTTCCAGATTCAACAACAAAGGAAGCGTTGTATGTTTCATTTTTTTGAAAATCGGAGGAAAGAAGCGTTTTTTCAACGGTGCTTGGTTCATTGGGCACCAGAGCTGAGATAAAGTATTTTGTTCTAATTGCAACCCAATCTGCTGGCCCATTAAATGTTTGTTCTTCGCTTTTACCGGACTTTACTTTTTGTTTTTCAAGCTCCCCACCTTGATAAACATAAGATTGAAAATATGTTTGGTCTCCAACAACATCGTCTTCAGTGGGTGCCAGGCCACCATACCAACCAAACTCTAGATCTCTAAAAATTTGATTTCTAATTTTACTGCAGTCGACCTGTACCTGAATAGCGTAGGAGTCAGGTGAAAATGTTAATTTTTTTGTTATTTTTTCTCCCAAAACAACAAGAGAAAACTCAAGGGTATGTTCTTCTTCTAGAGTTAAAGGTATGTATTCAGTTTCAAGTTTCCATGGTTGGTTTAAGTTTATTGAGTTTCCATCAAGGTCTTTTATAAAGAACAAAAGATTTTCATTTTTTAACCCTGAAAGAAGATCGACAGGCAGACTATCCGGTTTGAGGTAATTTTTTATAATAAAAGAGGTAAAGGTGCCACCATTGAGGGAACTAACTGTTGCTTGATAGAGGTTGTTTTCAATCTTTGTGACAGTTTCGGTAAACAGGATATTGGGTTTGGTTTCTTTTTTTTCACCTTCTTCTGTTGGGAAAAAGCTTTTGCCCTCCGGTTTGTTGCTAACAACATCTTTTGATTCGGTCGGATCACCTAAAACCACAACCTCCTCAACTTGTGAGGGGGGAGATACAAAATCCATATATTTAGGTGTAAATATTAAAACAACGGAGATAAGTAAGAATGCAAGTAGTGTGTTTCTATCCATTTTATTCCACGGGGTCATAGCCACCAGAATTAAAAGGGTGACATTTAATTATACGAAAAACTATTAATTTAATTGAAACGAAGAGGTTTTTTTCCTTGAGTGCGTCGATTGCATATTGTGAACAGGTTGGACTAAAGCGGCAACTTGGGGCAAAAAAGGGGGATAATAAAAGCTGGTAACCCTTTGTTAATAAGTGCAAAAAAAATCGCAGTGAGCGATCAAGGGTGTTTAAAAAAGGCATTGTTTGATAATACTTTTTATAGCGCTAAACGTTTACGGCCTTTTTTCCTGCGTCTTTTTAAAACGTTTCTTCCGCCAACTGTTGCTGTTCTGGCCCTGAAGCCATGTTTGTTTCTTCTTTTTCTCTTGCTTGGTTGATATGTTCTTTTCATTTTCTTCTTTTGTTGTTGTATTAAAGCCCGGGAAAATACAGAAAGACTGGGATTAACACAAAAAATAAATAGCTTAAATAAAACAAGAAAGAAAACAATAAACTTTAGTTTTTTTGTTGACTCTAATGGTGTGTTTTTACGTAATTTTTAACTGAAACATCTATGTGGACAACTTGTGGATAACAATATAAACAACCACGTTTCTCTGTGGAACTTGGTATATGAAAAACTGAAAGAATTGCTTCCGGGGCACGCCATTAACACGTGGTTTGAGCCGTTAGTTCCCATTACGATAACAGATGAAGAGCTGGTAATAGAGGTGCCAAATCAATTTTCTTACGAATGGATAGACTCTCATTATCAAAAAAACCTGGTAGACGCAATTGGAGTAGTTACTGAAAACCAAATATCTTATCGTTTTATTGTTTCTGCGAAGGGGCAAAAAAAGCAAAAAGAGGAGTCTGAGTCTTATAAAAAAGTAGAAAAAGTAGTAGAACCCGCCCCAAACAACCTTAATAAGACATACACCTTCAAGTCTTTTATTAAAGGAGCCAATAATGAATTCGCTAAGTCAGCGGCACAGTCTGTTTCTGAATCTCCAGGAAAAAATTCGTTCAACCCTTTAATCATTTATGGTGGCGTAGGTCTAGGGAAGACACATTTGATTCATTCTATCGGAAATAAAATACATGAGAAGAACCCACGGTCCAAAGTTGTTATAGTTACAAGTGAAAAGTTTACATTAGACTTTGTCAACAGTTTACGAAAGAATAGAACAATAGAGTTTGCACAACAGTATAGAAATGCGGATGTTTTGTTAATTGACGATATTCAATTCTTTAGGGGAAAAGAACAAACCCAAGAACAGTTTTTTCACACTTTTAACGTTTTACAACAAGCTGGAAAACAAATCGTTATGACAACTGATAAATATCCAGCAGAAATTAAAGGACTTCAAGAAAGACTACTTTCACGGTTTCAATCAGGGTTGTCTGTTGACATACAACCCCCCAATCTAGAAATTAGAATAGCTATTCTACTAGAGAAGGCTGAACAGAACGGGATACGTTTAGATTATAATATTATTGAGTTCATCGCAAAACATATTAAAAAGAACGTTCGTGACCTCGAAGGTGCTATTATTAGAATTTTAGCTAAATCATCATTGATGAACAAAGAAATAGATTTTCAGCTTGTTAAAGAAGTTATTCGTGAAAGAATAGGTTCTAGTTTTAGCCCAGAACTGAGCATAGAAGACGTTGTAAAAAAGGTATCCGAAATAAGCAATGTTTCAGAAATAGAAATTGTAGGTAAAAGCCGTAAGATGGAAGTTGCTGAAGCTCGGCAAGTTTCTATGTACTTATGCAGAAAAATAATTGGAACATCTCTTAACAACATCGGTGTCTTTTTCGGTGGAAGAGACCACTCTACGGTAATACATGCTGTGAAAACTATTGATGAGAAAATTATAAATAAAAAACATATTAAAGAGCAAATAGAGTCAATTAAACAAGAGTTAGATTTTTCCCTTGCATGAAATTTTAATAAGCGGCTAATTAACCTCTGTTTTAATTAGAATAGTTATTTACTCTGTTTAAATTTTAACAGTTAAACTTTGGTTTATTTTAGATATAAAAAACATTTAAACGATATGGAGTTATGTTATGCAAAAGAGCAGTATTAATAAAGTTATAATTGTCGGTTACCTAGGTCAAAACCCAGAAGCAAGATTTACCCCTCAAGGCACAGCGGTTACCAATATAAGTGTCGCAACAAAAGAATCATGGAAGAATCAAAGTGGGGAATTGCAAGAAAGAACCGAATGGCACAGGATTGACATGTATGGTAAAATGGCAGAAACCGCATCTCAATACTTAACTAAAGGACAACTTGTTTACGTAGAGGGCCGCCTTAAAACTGACGAATGGGACGATAAAGAAACAGGTGCGAAAAGAAGAGCAACTAAAGTACAGTGTGATAGTTTTACTATGCTCGGGAGAAAAGGTGATTCCAACGGACAAGGTTCCTCAATGGCCCCGGCACCGTCAGCACCATCAGCACCATCAGTATCATCTATGGACGACGACGACTTACCGTTTTAAATGTTTTTTAAGAGATTTTTAAATGTCAAATGGTCGGAAAAGAATATCTAAATAAATTTCATCCAAAACCTTCTTTCGTTAGAAGGCAAGTTGGGTATATTGCCTTACTCATTGGCTGTGTTGTTGCAAAAATTGTTGTTCGTGGAAAGTGGCATTTACCTAAAAAAAAAGGTTTTATAATTGCGTCTAACCATTTTAGTATTTTAGATCCACCCTTTTTCAAATATGCCATTCAAAAACCAATAAACTTCCTAGCCGCAAGTGACCAAGAAGTAAACGGGGCTTTTGTCTGGGCGCTCCACCTTTATGGTTTTATTCCTATAGACAGAGAAAACCTTGCACCTTCAACTATTAAAAAAGCAAAAAAAGTTTTAAAAAATGGAGAAATTTTAGGGATTTTTCCAGAAGGAACAACAACCTCACCTGTTTTAAAAAAACCTAAAAATGGAGCGGTTTTTTTATCAACGGTTGAAAAAGCACCAATTGTTCCAATTTCAATCTATGGAGCAGAAACGATATGGCAAGATATTTTTAAAGGAATTCGGCCCAGGGTATATATAAATATTGGGAAGCCTTTTGGGCCCTTCGATATAAGGGGGACTAAAAGTGAAAAATTAATTAAAACAGAGTCTGTCGGGTCAGAAATGGCTGCAAGGATTGCATCGCTATTACCTAAAAGCAAAAGAGGGGAGTATAAAAATGACATTAGAATTAAAAGATATCAAAAAGAAAACAAGATAGTTCCGGCAGACGCTATAATTAGTCCTTATTATGACCCGTTATTATAAAATATATACCAAATAAAATAAACCCACCTCCAATTACAGCTTCTAACGGAAGTTCCTCTGAAAAAAGAATAAAACCAAAAACTGATGCTATTAATGGTTCACCCAAAGGCACGGAAGCTACAGCCGTTGGAGATAAAAATTTTATTGAATAATTTAAAAGGTTGTGACCCAATATAGAGGGAACAAAGCCGAGAAAAAGAAGCCAGATAAATTGTTCTTTTTTAAAGCTCAGTAGGTCATCTCCTGTAAGTAAAGCTAATAAAGCAATTGTAATTGAAGCGATAAGAAAGAGAGTTCTTCCATAGGTTGTGTTTTCAGTGTTTTTTCTGATTTTTGCTGCGAATATATATGTTACCGCAATACACATACCGCTTAAAAGAGATAGAAAGTTTCCATATAATAACTTCGTATCAAGATTTATGCTTTGTCCTTGAACAATTAAAAGACCAATCGTAGAAATACTAAGACCCCAATAAACTTCTTTCTCAAATTTTGTACCCTTTAAGAAAGCTACAAGTGTTGTAAAAAAAGGCCCCGTTGTTGCCAATAAAGTAGCATTTGCAATAGAGGTGTTTCTCACCCCGAGAAAAAAGAATGAAAAATGAAGACCTAGACTTATTCCTGCAATTAAAATTCTCTTTTTATTGGTTCTTGATAAAAAAGATGGTTTTTTTGATAGGCTATATATCCACAAAAAACTACTTGCAAGAAGCATTCTCCAAAAAGCCAGCGTTAAAGCAGGGACAGTTGCTACATATCTAATGACCAGTGACGTTGAGCTTACCGATATTAAAGCAATGGTGAGTAAAAGATAGAGTTGAGTTGAAAACTTTTTATTCCGGGAAATCATTTAAAATAGAAACAATGCAAGATGTTAGTTTTTTTGCATAAGGTATATGTAAAAATTCATTTGGCCCATGTGCGTTTGACTCTGGTCCCAATACACCCGTTATAACAAATTGAGCTTTTGGAAATTGATCTCCAAGCATCGCCATAAATGGAATAGTTCCACCCTCACCCATACTAGATGGAGGGTTTTTGAAATAAGTATTTGAAGCTGAACGTATTGCACTTTCAAGCCAAGGAGACATTGGTGGCGCGCTCCAACCGGAAGCAGGCTCTTCAAACTCTATTGAAACCTTTGCATTGTAAGGAGGATTATCAGTAAGGGCTCTTTTAAGAGCTTCCTGAGCTTTATTTTGGTCAACCAATGGTGGAATTCTCATTGAGAGCTTTAAACTTGTATAAGGTCTTAAAACATTACCCGCATCTTTAGAACTCGGTAAACCATCTGCACCAACAATAGACAAAGCCGGTTTCCAGGTTGTTCTGAGATGACCTTCTATCGGGTTATCTGTGGAGGGAGAAACAGGAAAACTTTGATGTTCTTCTAAAATAGCAACCAACTGCACCACACCATCCCTTATGTGCGCCGGAATATCTGTTTTTAATTCGTCTAATAAAATTTCACCAGTGTTTTCATCTTCTATCCTTGATAAAAGTTGTCGTATTATTCTAAAAGAGGAAGGTATATATCCGCTTATTCCAGAGTGCATACCTTCATTAAGAACCTCAACTTTTAGCGTTCCACCAATTAAACCCCTCAAAGAGTTTGTTGTCCAAAAGCGTTTGTAATCTTCTGTTCCAGAGTCCAGGCAAACAACTAAATTTGGTTCCCCAATTAAATCAGAACAAAGCTCCATATAGTGTGGAAGGTCTGGAGATCCGCTTTCTTCACAAAACTCAATTAAAACTAAAATTCGAGGTAAGCGACAATTGTTTTTTTGTAATGTTTTTATAGCACATAGCGACGCAAACAGAGCATAACCATCATCAGCACCACCACGACCATAAAGTTTTTCATCAATTAATACCGGCTTCCAAGGACCCTTATCATTATCCCAACCTTCCATTTCAGGCTGTTTATCTAAATGGCCATACATTAAAACATTGCCGCTCTTTTCACCTGGTATATCAATTAAAATTATAGGAGTTCTTCCGTCTGATTCTTTAATTGATAAAGTAGCATTCTTTGGTAAATGCTTTTTTGTCCAATCCGCAGCAAGCTCAAGAACCTTATCCATATGTCCGTTTGCTTTCCAGTTTTTATCAAAGGAGGGAGACTTGTTTGGGATTTTTATATATTCAGTTAACGTTGGGGTAATATGAGTGTCCCAAAACGAATCTACTTCTAGTTGAATTTTCTTATTGTCTATTTTCATTTTATTTTAACCTGTTATATTTTTATAAATTCTTCCATTTTTCATCACAAAAAAAGTTTTTTGTAATAAAGAAATATCATCAAGGGGGTTTCCTTTTACAGCAACAATATCAGCAATTTTTCCAATTTCTAAAGAGCCTAAATCAGTTTCAACTCCCAAAAGCTTAGCGGAGTTTATTGTTGCAGATTTAATTGCATCAAGAGGTTTCATTCCCTGCTCTACCATGTAAACAAATTCTTTTGCATTTTCGCCATGAAGAGAAACACCTGAATCTGTTCCAAATGCAATTTTTACATTTCCCTCTAAAGCCTTTTTGAATGATTTTTTAATTTTAGGACCAATTAGTTCAGCTTTTTTTCGGATTAACTCTGGGTAATACCCAACATCTTTAGCTTTTGTAGAAACAAATTCCCCCGCTGATATAGTTGGAACATAATAAGTCCCGTATTCTTTCATTAACAATAGTGATTCTTGGTCCATTAATGTTCCATGCTCTATAGACCTAACACCAGCACGAACAGCTCTTTTTATACCTTCTGGACCATGAGCATGAGCTGCAACATGCATGTTATAATCTGTTGCAGTTTCAACAATAGCTCGTATTTCTTCTTCGCTGAACTGAGGGTTTTGACCACTTTTCCCAAGACTAAGAACGCCCCCGGTAGCTGTAATTTTTATTAGATCAGAACCTCTTTTATATTGATGTCGCACAGCCTTAGCTGCCTCGATCGCACCATTGATTACTCCAGAGGAGGGGCCGGGATCACCCATAAGTTCATATTTCATTCCGTTTGTTGGATCGGCATGACCACCAGTGGTTGCAATTGCTTGACCTGCGCTAAATATCCTAGGTCCGGGAAGTAAGCCGTTTTTTATTGCATCTCGTAGCGAGTTATTAATTGGTCCCCCCAAGTCTCGTACAGTAGTAAAGCCAGCAAACAATGTTTTTTCAGCAAAAATTATGGATTGATATGCATAGTCATCTAAGTTCTTTGTATACCTCTCTAAATACTTTTTTTTGTTTGATTCACCAGAAAGGTGTGTGTGCATATCCATTAATCCGGGAAGAACAGTATACTCATTCAAATCAATTAAAACATCATCTGGTCCGGGGTTTGTATACCCTTCAGCAATATCAATTATTCTATCTTTATCAATGAAAATTGAAACAACTTTTGATATGGGTTTTTCTGATCCGTCTATTAAAACGCCACAGTGTAATATTATGACTTGTGAAAATAGAGAGTGGAAAATAAAAAAGAAGAGGGTGAAACTTTTGGTCATCAGGTTGAGAATAGGGTATTTAGGTTAGCTTTTATTTTTATTTATTTCTCGAACAACTTTTTTTTGTAAAAAATTTTTAAAAAAAGTGTTTAAAAAAGGAATTAAACTTAGTTTTTTAGGAACATAGATTGTTTTTTTATCTTTTTTTATACCATCTATAATACTTTTTACACAAGACTCTAGGCTAACGGATTGACTTGTATGTTTTCTAGATTCATCTTTATGTTTTTTTCCATCAGCTCGGAAAGAGTTTCCTCTTAGATTTGTCCCTCTAATCCAACTTAAAACAGCTTCTAGTATGGTAATTTCTTCTTTGTTTTCCATTGAAATAGTTTCTAAAAAACCATGAAGGGCATGCTTTGAAGCAACATATCCGGAATGGTTTGGAAAACCCATAAGAGCTTGAGCGGTAGAACAACTAACAATTTTACCCTTTGATTTTTTCAAAAAAGGAATTGCGGCAAAGCAACAGTTTACAGACCCTAAATAGTTTGTTTTCATCAGGTCTGAAAAAAAGCTGGGGTCTGTTATTTCATCAAACTTCGCCCACATACTTATACCCGCATTTAAGACTAAGCCATCGATTTGCCCAAATTTTTCGATAGTCCTGTCTATTAAACTTTGACATTGTTTTAGATTTGTTATATCTGTTTGAACATAAATGGCTTCTCCACCAGAAGTATTAATTTTTTCAGAAACTTTTTTAAGTTTATGTTCGGTTCTTGCAGCGCAAACAACTTTGGCACCCTCTTTTGACAGCTGCTTAGATAATTCCTCCCCAATACCTGAAGAAGCCCCTGTTATAATGAATACTTTATTCTTTAGAAGCATATTTATATAAAACTCTAATCGTTTACAATATTGTTGTCTACTCCAAAAATGTTTTTTGGATCCTGATCTTTTTTAATTCCTTTTATCAATGATATACTGCCATTGGAGATTGTATCTTTCATAAAGTCTTTTCTTAATTTACCAACTCCATGATGATGTGATATTGAACCACCGTTCTTTATAAAGTTAGCCCTCATAGCATATTCAATCTCTGTAAAAACATCTTCGGGTCTCTCTATTCCATCGTAACACATTGCAATTGTGTTATACATGCAAACACCGGTGTGATATATTTTTGAAATTCGAGAGGTGAAAAACGGCTTACCGGGAAGATTATGTTTTTTATGTAGTTCGTTTAAGAGTTTATGGGCCTCTTCTTTCACCTGATTTATCTTAGACCAGGGAACAGAGGTTTCCATTGTTTCACCTAAGATGTTTTGTGTAAATATCAGTTCTCTTATATAGGCAATCACCATTGTTGCAAGGTACCCGCTCTTTCCGGTACTCTCACCGGCAACAAAACCATTATGTTTTTTTGAAAGTGATTTTAAGTTTTTCAATTGCTGTTTTACTTCTTGAGAAGAACCTTCAATCTTAAATGTAGCAGCCGTAAACTTTTCGGGATCAAACTTTTTTATATTAAAGAGATAGTATTTGGTTAACTTATCTAAAAAGCCACCGACACCCTCTTTTTTTTCTTTTAGAGAACTTCCTAATCTAATTTGAAGGTTATCAGCTAATCGGGAGCTTGCGGGAACCATATTTGAATGATATAAGTCATACATAAATGAAACTCCGCTTTCCCAACTATAAAATAAAATAGATTCATATGTAGACTTTTCTGGTAACCGATGGACTTTTAAAGTTGCTTTTGTTATTATTCCAAGGTTCCCCTCTGAACCAAATAAAAGGTTTTGAGCTTTTATTCCAATTGAAGCTCTTGTCAACGGTTCTATTTGGTTTATAGTTCCAGTTGGTGTAATCATTGTTATATTTTGAACAATATCTTCGATATTTCCATACCTATGTTTTTTCATACCCGCGGCATTGGTAGAAATCCATCCACCTACGGTTGAGAACTCATAGCTATCTGGTTCATGTCCAGCTGTTAGACCCTTATCGTTGAGTTGTTTCTCTAATTCTTTTCCAGTTATACCAGAATAAACAGAGACCATTAGATTTTTTTCGTCAATACTTTCAATTGAGTTCATCCTTCTGGTGTCTACGGAAACAATCATTCTTTTTTCTTTTTTTGGTGGTCTTAGTGCGTTTGTTACATTTGTACCGCCACCATAAGGAATAAGACAAACATCATGTTTCTTTGCAAGTTCGACCAAGCGAATTGTTTCTTCTTCATTCTCTATGTAAAAAACTAAATCTGTAAATTTTTCTAGTTTATTATATAAAACTTTATATACTTCGTCTGTGGAGTGTTGTCCATGACTATGAAGAAGACGCTCATTGTTTTCGATTGAGTATCTGTCTTCATCAAAAGTTTCCTTCATTTCTTTCACAAACATTTCGTTAATGTTCGGTTTTTCGATATATTTAACTTTTAGTTCTTTAACTTTTGGTTCTTTTTCTATTTCTATTTCAAGTATACTTTCAACGAAAGGAATAAAACTTGTCAGTTTTTTACCACAAACAGGATATCTGTTTCCTGAGAATGTTACCGCTTTATTATCTTCTATGATAAAAGCGGAATCCTTATAACCCCACTTGTGTCCCCAGTTCTCATCGTTCACACCAAAAAATTTTTTATTATCACTCATATAACGATCTCGCTTTGTCTTTAATTTTTTGTTCAAGTTCTAATGTCATTTTATCTACAGCTTCAGAAATTTCTTCTTTTGAAGCATTGCTACTGTTTAAAAACGATTTAGGGTATATAGGTTCAAGAATGTATACAATAATTCTAGAAGGTCTCATTAATATTTGATCTTTTGGCCATGCTTTGTGTGATCCGAAAATAACGGCTGGCAGAATTGGTTTATTAAGGCTAATAGCAAAGCTTGAGGCTCCTTTTTTAAACGCAGTTATATTTCCGGGTTTGCCTCGGGTACCCTCAGGAAAAAAGATTAAACACCTTTTATTATAATCCATAAACGATTGACATAACTTAAGAGTATCTTTTATGGATAGTTGCCTCACGCCGTCTATTTTGCGATCTATTGGAATTAAGTTCATAACAGTGTTGATTAAAAATTTTCTAATCCAACTATCAAACCAATAATCTTTTGCAGCAAGCATTCCAAAATGATTAAAACTTTTTTGTGCAGAGGCAGATAAGAGAGCTACATCCATGTGGCTATTGTGGTTACTACAGAAAATATACGATGAGTCGGGAATGTTTTCACGTCCGTAGACTTTTAAAGGTGTGTAGAAAATAAAAACAAGTTTACTGTATAAGTAAAAAAGCGTTTTCCAAATTTTAAAATAGAAAGGTTGATTCCCCAGCAAATATTTAAACTTGGGGTTTTCTAATACTCCCATGAAAGGATTTATTTTCTTCCATATTTCATATGTGCGTCCGTCCAAGTGTGTGAACCAATAGCACAAATTAGAGAAATCTCTAGAGCCAATGCGGAACCAGCAATTATTTCTGCTAGTTTCCTTGAGGAATGTTCTCCTTCATTACAGCCAAGAAGTTCTAAGTTTTTGTTTTGCATTTTAAGGCGGGTTCCGCCACCAATTGTTCCAACTGTTAATGATGGAAGTGTTAGTTTAAACTTCAGCCCGTCTTCTCTTTTTTCTATACCAATATGAGCGATGCTGTTTTCTGCTACACATGCAGCATCTTGTCCAGTCGCCAAATAAATAGCTGTTAATGCATTAGAGACGTGCAGTCCGTTTCCATGCGTTCCCGCCATGCTAGATACAATGGGGAAAAAACTCCAGGAATCAAATAAAATATCAGGATCCATTTTTAAAACTCTTTTCATCACACTATTCTTAATGGTTGTTTCTGCCGTAACCGCATGTCCGCGACCGAGTAGCATATTTCGAACAGAGGCTTTTTTATCACTGTTTAAATTTGATTCTAAAATATAATTCTGATTTGTTTTCTTCTGAATAAATTCGCAAGCTACCTGGGCTGCAAGTGTAACCATATTCTGCCCAGCTGCGTTGCTCGTGTTTAATACAATATCGAGTATTACATAGTTTTGTACTGTATATTGATCTATCCTTAAAACTTTACCGTGGCTTGTAGTGCTTTCGGCAACATTTATAATTTCTTTTTCATTCGCTTTCACCCAGTTCTGAAACTTCATGCTTTCATCAATATTGTCAAAAATAAAAACTGGAGCACGAGAAAGCTCTTGTCTAAAGTGGCGCGCAACAGTTCCACCGCTAATATTTGCAGCATAAATACCACGATTCATTGACATCGACAAAGTTCCTTCAAGAGTACAAAGAGGTATACAAAACTCACCCTGAGCATAAGTACCATCTAGAGAAAGTGGTCCGACAACAGACATAGGAACCTGCATAAAACCAACATGGTTTTCAATAATTCCCTGAAGGTCTTCTGCGTTATCCCGACTTGTGTCATCAATTTCTACACCAGAAAACTGTTTAACCCATTCTTTTCTAGCATCTGTATCTTCTTGTTTGTAGCCCCTGGGAATAGAAACATTTCGTTCATTGTTTTGATCAGACATATTTAAGTTTTTTCTTTGATTTAATTAAAAGTTAACATTTATCGATTCTTTTACCCAACAGAGCACTTCACGATATATAAATATACAGGAATGAATAAAGATTTTCCAACATAAATACGGGTTATAAAAAACAGTTTCAAGGTTAAGAATTAAGGTTAATACCTTCTGTTTTTATTTTGATTTTTATCAAAAACAGGTTCTCCTGTTTCTGGGTCAAACTCTACACCCGAGGACTTTTTTTTAATAGGGATTCCTGTTTCTGGATTAAACTCTAACCCCGAAGGTGGCTTTTTAATAGGGTCTCCCGATTCTGGATCAAACTCTAACACCGGGTTTATTTTAGGTCTTGGCAGTGGAGTAAGTTGGTTTCCCTTTTTTAAACTAGTGTTAAAAAAGTTAAAACCCAAGCTAGCACTTATTGTCGGGTATTTTTCCGCCACACTAATATCATATACACCTTTTAAATTCAAAAACTTAGAACTAAGTAGAGAAGCATCTATTTGAAGAGTAGTAGAAGTGTTCATTCCAAAAAGGCTAAAAATAGAACTGAAATTTTCTATTCCGAGAGTAATTCCAACCCCCTTCATTAAAAAGTTATAAGAAGCTCCTTGATACCTCTCCGGTTCCTGTGAACCGTAGGTAAAGATACTGTGTAACCCTCCATAAAAAGGGTTTTTCTTAGACGTTGTTGTTTTAATGGATTGAATTGAATGAATCGCGGTACCAATTTCAACATTTTTATTTAGTTCAATATTTATTCCAGCTTTGAAGGGTCTCCGGTTTTTTGAATTTATATATTTTTTGTACTCGAGACCAACATGCCACGCGAATGGACTCCCGCCCCCTACACCAACTCCACCAGATAAACCAGCTTCTGAATTTTTATACCCCTTTAATATTGACATTTCTCCTCTTAAGCCTGCTAATCCAGTATTGACACTTAATCCTTGATATGAACCATTATTCCAATAATAATTATAAGAATAATTTTCACTGGGAGATATATACCCAAGATTTCCTTCGGGAGCGATGTTCAAAGACCCATTAAAGGATGTTGCTTTTTCCCCTTCTTCCAATATTTTTGACGTTCTGATATGGGAATTATTATAACAACCAGAAAGTATAAACAAAAAAAGCGGAAAAAGAAGAATCCTTTTTATCAACTTAGCTGGCTAAAATAATATATGAAACCACATAGACTACGAACCCTGGAATTATAAGATATTCAGGTTTTCGCTTAAGGGTTATAGACGGTCCAAACATTTCTATATATTCAAGATAGTTCAATGGATTTGCGATAGCCTCATCATATTCTTGTTGTGATATTATGTTTGTTTCTAGCAATTCTACTGGTGACCGGCCATCAACAATTTTTACGAATTGTTTTTTTGTTATTTGTCCGGAGTAATATCTTTGATATACCCCTTCTCGAGGTTTTCTTTTACCCTTTTTAGTTTTTTCAATAAAATGTTTATTCTCTAATATTTTTTCTATCTCATCTTGAACCAACGCACGGATTTCTTTCTCTGTTAGATAGCGTTTTTCGGATTCTTCTTTTTTTACGTCATCAATTTTGGTGTCTAAACCTGGAAAGTCTGGGTTTAATATGTTTGTTTTTGGTACAACTTCTTTGCTTGGGCTCTCAATCAAAGGTTTGGTTGTTTTAGTTATGTTTTCAACGTCTTCTTTTGGTTTTTTTTGGATTACAGTCTTTTTTTCAGCTTCTTTCTGCTTCTTTTCTCGAAGTAAAGTTGTATTAAAAACATCTGGGATGTTTGCTACCCATTCACCGGTCATTGGATCCAGCTCAGGTGGGAAAAGAATTTCTTCTGAAAGAGTGTTTTCATCGCAATTATAAGATAGAATTAAGCCTGAATTAGATTTCACAATTTCAATACTTTCGCAAGAGAAATATTCAATTTTATCATCGATTAAAACGTGAATGTGGTTCATATATGTACCCAAAAACTCACCACGAACTGTTTCCTTTTTTTCTTTAAAGAAAAAATTAACTTCAGTAGCAAACCCAATGCTTAGATTGAAAAAAATAAAAATAAGCCACTTTGTTTTAACCATACGTCTTGCCTGAAATATCTATTTTTAAAGGTTTATAAAAAGTATTTCTTCCAAGTAAAGCACCCAAAGTTGCCCCAACAAAAGTAAAAACTTTTTCATGTTGAGCGCTAAAATTTTCTTTGGAAACAATAAGGGTTAAATATCCAATAGCACCCCCAAAAACGGATACACTTGTTGCCAAAAAAAACTCTGCTTTTTGAGGGACAATAAGTACGTAATCAATATTATTGTGGCTAAAGAGATTGTGGTTTATTCCATCCGAAACAATAAAACTTTCAGGTGTTACAGTGACGAGTTCTCCCTGAACCTCCATCTTACCGGGTCCAACAAAACGAATTGTCTTTCCAGAATAGTTGTTTTTGAAATTTTCTAAGCGCGTAATTTTTACAGACTCAGAACGCAAAGCGGTCTGGGAAAAGATAGGTGATAAAAAAACGATCGCAATAAATATTGTTTTTAAAGTCATATTAAGCTTTTTTAAAACTCAAAAAACTCCCAATAAAAATCTATATAAGGTTGTTGAAAATGAAGACCAATCTTAAAAGTTTCATTGAGGGTGTATTGTAAGCCAAAATCAAAATCCACCATACTTACGCTTCCAGCTGCAGACTCTAAAGAAAAAGCAGCTGTTCCATCATCGCCTAAATAATCTGAGGCTAAATCAGAAAAGTTCATTGCTCGGTACCCATTGTCTATCCATGCAGACCCTAAAAACTTTAAATCTTTTCTTAAGTCATATTCTAGAGAAGCCCAGGCGCGAAAAGGAACTTTATATAGTTTTTCCGTACTCCAGCTTACAACACGTTCGCTTCCACCAATATTAACAGAGGGTTTAAGAAACTCATTTCTATCCAGAAAAGCATTTGAGGCTTTTATTCCTGTTGACCAACCAATTTTTCCTCTTCCAGTTGGATTAACCCTCCTTGATGAAAAAACAAGATAAGCTTCTATGTAGAAACGATCAGCATTGATAGATCCATTTGTTACATCTGCTACGCTAATATTTCTCATGTCACCCTTAAGTTCATTTAACGGAATCAAATTGCTAGTAGTATCTGTCTTTGCACTGTCAATAGTTATAGCATGCGCATATCTAGAGATAATACTTTCAGCGGGATATTTTCTATGAAGACCAAGCCCCCAAGATGCTGCAACTTCTTTTTGAGCTGATTTTTTATGATAAAATCGCATTCTAGGATGAAGGTTTAGGTCGTTATTAAAATTTGAACCAATTTTAGAAGTTATCATAAACCTATCTGTTAATCCATACCCAATAGACAAGCCACTAAGATAAAAAGTGTTTCCTGCTAGTGGAAAAGCTGTAGGGTCTAAAAAAACATTTATCAGTTTAGATTCACCTTGGTAAAACTTTGTTCTTTCTTCAGATTTTCTATCTAAAACTCCACCATGGTAGCGTTTCATTTTTTGAATATCTCTTTTCTGAACAACAGCATCGCCGTATTGTGTTCTTATAACAAACTCTTCTGCTGTTTCGCCCAGAACAGAACCAATAAAAAACTCACCGTTTTTATTCGTTATTTCTGCTGATTCTTCAAGAAACTGCTCAGAGGGAATGTTGAATGTTCCACTTGAAGTCTTTAATCTAATAACTTCATTTTCAATTGATAAGATCTCACCCTCTCTAATGGTTCCATCTAAAAAATGAAACCGTTTTTGCATACCAGTTTCTAGAGAAGTAGCAACCGTTAAATCTCTTTTTATTGTTTTTGTTGTTTCTTTTTCTACTGGTTTTTTAATGCTTTGACTTTGAAAGCCTTTTATTACTTCTGCGCCTTGCATGCGGTTCAAATCGTCAAGAGGCGCACCATATTGACTTAGCAAATGGTTGTACAAGTCTTGACTAGAAAAACCTGCGCTAGCAGAAAGAGATTCTATTGCCGTTTTTTGACCAGGGAGAATGTTTCCCGACTGACTTAATAAAAAAGATGAAAGAAAAAATACCAATATAGAATAGATTGGTTTCATAATAATGGTTCCCCTAGTTAAGGTTTTTGTTTTATCTTGTTGTTTTAAACTTAAAACTAAAAAATAACAAAAGCCTTTTTATTATTGCAACAGGCTTAAGCTATGATTAACTTTAATTAAGTAAAAGTTAAAAAACAAGGGCAATTTAATAAATAGTGAAAAACACTACAGAAATAATTAACGACTTGATGGAGCTACGCGGCATGAAAAGAAAGCGAGACGTTGCTCAGTACTTTGGTGTTAGCCCTCAGGCATTAAGCATTTGGATCGCAAAAGATCAAATACCTCCTAAGCATTTATTAAAACTATCAAGGCAGGAAAAAATGGAAAGCATTTCTCGTTCTACTTCTTACAATAAGCTCAATAATACAGAAACAACAGATGAGCTAGAGACAGTAGTTAACTATTTAATGAAAGAAAACTTAAGGTTAAAAGAGGAGTTGAGGGAGTTTAAATCAAAACAAAAAACCTCTGACACATCAAACAACCAAGGTGTGTTTGATAAAATTATAGCAGACTCGCTCTATATTTCGGGGAAAGTTTCTGATGGAATTATTACTGAAATTGATGGAAGTTGGGAAAAAATAATGGGATACAAACCAAATAATCTGGTCGGGAAATCTTATGATAGGGATGATTTAATTCACCCAGATGATTTAAAAGCAGCAAAAAAAATACAAGAAAAACTAAAAAACTCTGAATCAATCACTTTCTCTAAATATAGTACTATACAAAGATGGAAGAACGGCGAAACTGGAAAATATATAATGTTGAGTATGGTTTGGGATATTAATGTAAATGAGGATCTTGCATTAATAGTTTGTAAACCAATTGATGGGTTCATTTCGGATTAAAATAAGTTTATGGGGGCAATTCTATTTGCCGGTTTAATTAGGGTCTCATTTGTATTGAGTGAGGGTAAAAGCAATGCCCCCAAAAAATTAGAGTTAGAAGATAAAAAAGGAGCAAGAAGTTTAATTAAAATTAATAATCTCCGAGATGAGAATGTAATGAAAAAAATAAATAGAATAGGAATCCGATTCTCAGTTTGATCCTCTTGTAGGAATCATTGGTGGTATGGTGTAGAATATTTTATTTCTGAGCAATTTTCTTTGGGCGGTGAAGTCTCAATGAACTTTGTAATGAACGAATGGAAAAATGAAAACCAAGACGAATACGATTATGATGATAACGAAAATATATCAGAGGACTGTAGGTTAACTCCTGGAGTAGTTCTTATTCAATTTATTTTTAATTATTATTTTGATTGATGAATATTTTTAACGATATCCTATTTGCTGTAACAAGAGAGGATTATAAAATAGAGCATCAAACAATAATAGAAAGAAACTATAAAAAAATTCTTACAGTTTGTTCAGGTGGTTGCACGCCACTGTCATTGAAAGCATTATCAAAAAACTTGATGGTAACCGCATTTGACATTAACCCACATCAATTAATACATTTGAATAATAAAACTAAGCTCACCCAGACAAAAAAATTAAAACAATTAAATGCAGGCTTTAAAGGTGATATGGCTCTTAATCAATGTGGGAAATTTGAAAAAATGTTCCAAGTTTTT
>Ga0208973_1000543_pt1 | contig 19584 bp, 12 predicted proteins | sample AOAMet_66_BLW_10_2_FD_188233 | JGI IMG/M metagenome (GOLD analysis project Ga0208973, IMG submission 188233) | Ammonia-oxidizing marine microbial communities from Monterey Bay, California, USA - CAN11_66_BLW_10 (SPAdes) | ecosystem: Environmental > Aquatic > Marine > Intertidal zone | place...
GACCCAGTAGAATACCAAAATTTCTACTTTAAAGGACTCAAGTATAAAATTTTGGGAAATAATGAAAAGGCTTTAGAAGCGTTCAAAAATTGCATACGACTAGATGGTTCCGAACCTACACCAATGTACGAATCGGCACTTATTTATTTTGAAGCGGGTCAGCTTGACCAAGCCTTGTTTTTTATAGAAAGCGCTTGCGAAATAGAAAAGGATAACAAATGGTTTCAACAACTACTAGCAACGACTTATCTTGAAATAGGGAAATACAGCAAAGCCATAATAGCCTTTAAAAAGTTATTAGAAATAGAGCCAGGAAATGAGGATTGGCACTTTGAATTAGCCTCAGCCTATCTGATGAACAACCAAGGAAGAAACGCTATAAAAGTATACGATGACCTTGAAAAATACATCGGTCCGTATAGCATGCTTTACCAACAGAAAAAACGCATTTACACAGAAATTGGCGATAAATCTGCCGCCATATCTGAAATCGAAAAATGGGTAAAGGCTGAGCCAGGAAATATTGAAGCCCTAAACGAATTGGCAGAACTTTACCTTCTTAGCGGTAAACAAGAGAAGGCCATTTCCACACTTGAAAAGGTGCTTGAAGTGAATAAAAATGATGCCAGAGCGTTTATTATTTTGTCGGAACTCTATCGCAACAATAAAGAAGTAGACAAATCCTTTGAATACACCAAAAAAGCCTTTGCTTCTCAAGACTTAAGCATTGACACCAAGATGCGAACCCTTCTAACTTATTATGATTTTACGGATGAAGATACCAGCCTTTTATCCAAAACATACGAGCTAATAGAAACTTTGAAGGTAGCACACCCAAATAACGCCAAACCCTTTACCATTGCAGGGGATTTTTATTACAGAGATGGTAAAATTGACGAAGCTCAAACTAATTTTAGATCTGCTGTTGAACTTGATGCCAGTCGTTACCCCATCTGGCAGCAACTTATGATAATTGCATTTGACAAAAAAGAACACGAGGAAGTCATTCAGCTTGGAGAAGCCTCGCAAGAGTTGTTTCCTAGCCAACCCACCAGTTATTATTTTTCTGGATTAGCCTATTTGCAGCAAAAGAAATATTCTTCAGCCATAGACCAGTTTAACACTGGAAAGCTTATGGTCATTGCAAACGATAACTTATTGGCTCAGTTTTACGCTTCTTTAGGGGATGCTTACCACGCTATTGAGAGCTATAAGGACTCTGATAAATCCTATGATAAATCCTTGGAGCTCTTTCCAGAAAACACCTATGTTCTAAATAACTTTAGTTACTACTTATCACTTCGAAATACTAAGCTTGAACAAGCTGAAGATATGATGAGTACCTGTGTAAATTTACAGCCTAATCAGTCTTCATACGAGGACACGTATGCTTGGGTTTTTTATCAGAAAAAAGAGTACGAAAACGCTTTAATATGGTTAGAAAAATCCATCAAAAATGGCGGAGGCTCTAGCGCTACCATTGTTGAGCATTATGGAGATGCGCTTTATCAACTTGGCAGAAATGACGAAGCAGTCGAACAGTGGATTAAGGCTAAAGAACTTGGTTCTGACTCAGAGTGGATTGACAAAAAAATTGCAGACAAAATCCTTTATGAATAGATTAAACCTTTTCATAGTTGTATTACTTTTATCTTCTTGCGTTGGCACAAAATGGACGACTAATACAAGTTCGCAATCAGCCTCAGCAGTATTAAAGAAAGCGGAAGTCAACACAAAAGACATGCGGTGGTTTACTACAAGTATCAAAGGAAAAGCCGATTTTGATAATAGAAGCCTTCCCATCACCGTACAGTTACGCATGAGAAAAGACAGTGTCATTTGGATGTCTATGTCAGCCTTAATGGGGATTGAGGCGGCACGTGTTCACATTACTCCTGATAGCGTAAAATTGATTAACCGTTTGAATGCCACTTATTTTGTCGGTGGCATTGAGTCTTTATCAGAAGAATACAATTTACCATTTTCCTTTTATGAGCTGCAAGATCTTTTACTAGCTGCTATCCATCCAAAAGAAAACTCATCTTATACTTTAGATGTAAGCCCCGATGTTTACACCCTATTTTCATCAAGTGGTCAAAGTATTATAAAGCTAAACACTAGCTATTTACCTATGGAGGTTTTTCATAGTCGTTCCGATAGTCAGTTTGTTAAAATTAACTATCAAAATTACCTACAAACAGATTCTATTTGGCTTCCCAAAACAGTCAAAATTGATGTGCAATCTTCTGAAAAGACAGCAGAAGCAACACTCAACTACTCTAAAACGACTGTAAATCGCCCTAAAAAAGTAAAATTCTCTATACCTTCGTCATATGTACCGATGTAGTTCATATCTTCTGACTATTGTATTTGTTTTCGGGCTTAGTTTGCTTGCTAGTTCCCAATCCAAAGAAGTTTTACAATCTAAAAAAGCTCAAATACAAAAGGAGATTCAATTGACTAACAAGCTGATTAAAAAGGCAAAAAAGGAAAAGAATCAATCCATAAATATTTTATCTACACTCAATAAGCAGATAGAGTCTAGGGGTGAAATAGTTAAAACGTTAGACCTAGAAATAAAGATGACTATTGTTCAAATAGACAATCTTAAGGCTGAAATAAAAGAAACTAAACAATCTATTAAAGACCAACAAAACCTTCTTGATACCCTCAAAAAGGAATATGCTCTAATGATTCGGCACGCTTACCACAATCGAAATTCTTATGACCGCCTTGCGTTCATTTTTTCGGCCCAAAGCTATAATCAAGCCTTTAAACGAATTAGATATTTGCAAGAATACAGCCAGTTTAGGCAAAAACAGGTAAAGGAAATAAAAGATGTAGAGCGGCAATTATCAGAAGAGCTTTTAAGCCTAAAACGTCAGAAAGTTTTACTTACTGTGGCTAAAAACAAAAGAAACGCTATGCTTGGCGAGTCTCAAATAGAAATTAATCTTCTTACCCAAGAAAAGCAATCCCAAAACACCTTTTTGTCCAGTCTTAGGAAAAAGGAAAAGAAATTAAAGAAAGACCTTTCCAAGCAACAGCAGCTTGCCAAAACACTTGATGATAAGATTAAAAAAATTATTGCTGAAGAAATACGCAAAGCCAAAGAAAAGGCTAATGTTGGCGGAGGCGTTACTTTGTCGTTAACACCAGAAGAGCAGCAATTAGCGGATAACTTCAGCTCTAATAAAGGCAAGCTACCTTGGCCAGTTGAACGCGGCGTTATCATTGAGCGATTTGGTATACAGCCCCACCCTGTTCTACGAGGAATTGAAACTCTCAACAATGGTGTAAAAATCACCACAGAAGAAGGGTCTTTCGTAAGAGCTATTTTCGAAGGTAATGTCTCACGAATTATCGATATTCCAGGCTCTGGTAAAGCGGTTATTATTAGTCATGGAGATTACTTTACCGTTTATTCTAATCTAATAGAAGTCTTTGTAAAGCGAGGTCAAACAGTGGGCTTGAAAGAAGATATTGCTCGAGTTTTCACTAAATCATCAAACAAAGAATCCATTACCGAGCTTCAAATATGGAAGGGTAGCGAAAAGCTTGACCCATCCTCATGGCTTTATAAAGCGTACTAGTAAAAAAATCTGTACTTTTGCTAGCATCAAATACCGTATAAATTATGACATCATCTACATTACTTGTAATAGGTTGGCCTCAAATCGTCCTCATAGTAGTTATTGTTCTAATCCTTTTTGGAGGAAAAAAACTTCCTGAATTAATGAAAGGCTTAGGAAAAGGCATGAAGGAATTTAAGGACGCTACCAAGGAACTAAACGAAGACAATAAAGAGGAAAAGTAAAAATACTCTTTAAGAAAATATGAATACTTACCGCTCTTTAGACGCTATTCAGCAGGATATACATTCGGGAAAAACAACTTGTCTTTCCCTCACACAATCTTATATAGACCGCATTTCTGAACACAAAAACCTCAACGCTTTTCTTGAAGTTTATGAAGAAGAATCCTTAGAAAATGCTCAACGCATAGACCAAAAGATTAAGGATGGTAAGGCAGGCAAACTTGCTGGTATGGTAATAGGCATAAAAGATAATATTTGCTACAAAGACCATAAAGTTTCAGCATCTTCAAAGATACTTGACAATTTCGAAAGTTTATTCAGCGCAACTGTTGTTGAGCGATTAATAGACGAAGACGCTATAATAATTGGGAGGCTAAATTGCGATGAGTTTGCAATGGGGAGCACAAATGAGAATTCAGCCTATGGGCCTGTTTTAAACCCCTTAAACACTGAACATGTTCCTGGAGGCTCATCGGGTGGTTCTGCTGCTGCTGTTGCTGCAGACCTGTGTTTGGCTACACTAGGAAGTGATACAGGCGGCTCAATTAGGCAGCCAGCAAGCTTTTGCGGTGTTGTTGGCTTCAAACCCACCTATGGGCGTGTTAGCCGATGGGGGCTTATAGCTTATGCTTCTTCCTTTGATCAAATAGGACCCCTTACTCACAATGTAAAGGATGCCGCACTAATTACGGCGGTAATTTCTGGTGAAGATGAATATGATAGCACTTGCTCTAGTAAGGAGGTGCCTAATTTTGACTTAGAACCAATCAAAAAAACAAAAGTTGGGTATTTAAAAAGCACTATCGAAAGCCCTGCTCTTGACCCTGAAATTAAGCAACACATTTTTAATACGATTGATACTCTAAAAGAGGAAGGGCATGAGGTTATAGAAGTTGACTTTCCTTACCTTGATTATGTTGTACCCACCTATTATGTCTTAACTACAGCAGAAGCATCTTCAAACCTTTCTAGATATGACGGAATACATTTCGGCTATAGAAGCAATGAGGCAAATGACATACCGTCTGCTTATCAAAAATCTAGATCTGAGGGTTTTGGTAAAGAAGTACAACGACGAATTATGTTGGGGACATTTGTCTTAAGCGCTGGTTATTATGACGCTTATTATACCAAAGCACAAAAAGTAAGGCGATTGTTATCAGAAAAAACACAATCCATTTTTGATAGTTGTGACTTTATACTGTCACCAACCTCTCCAAATACAGCACTCAAAATAGGACAAACATATGATGACCCCACACAACTTTATCTAGAAGACATATTTACTGTTCATGCGAATATTGTAGGCATCCCAGCGGTATCTTTACCAACAGGAACCCACAGTAATGGTATGCCGTTTGGTATACAATTAATGGCTCCGGCTTTTAAAGATGCTGACTTAATGGCTTTTGCTAATCAGATAATGAACAAATAAGCGTTAATAATTATACTGTCTATACCCTCTAATACAGTGTATTTATTTTGAATTTTGTAGTTATGAAAAGATTAAACACCTCTTTTTTAATTGTTTTAGCCCTAATACTTTCGGTTACTGATGCTAAATCTATCTCTTCCGACACGCTTCATTTTATTGTCGACAATCCGACACATTCTAAAATGGATTCTTTGTGGACGCACGAGCAATTGTCATCCCAACAAATAGAAACGGACACGAATGTTCTGAATAAATGGTCGTATGATTCGGACAGCATTCCTAGTTTTCAAGATAGCATTTATGCTGAGCGTTTGGCCCTATTAGATGAGCATACTCCATTTCGTTTGGACTATAATAAAGCCGTTCAGCGTCAAATAAATATCTATGCTAACACTTACAGAAGGCACGTTTCAAAAATGCTCGGAAAATCAAATTATTATTTCCCTTTATTTGAGTCGGTTTTAGACCAATTTGATTTGCCGCTTGAGTTTAAATACTTAGCTATAGTAGAGTCTGCTCTAAAGCCTCACGCACGTTCACGCTCTGCCGCTACTGGTCTTTGGCAATTCATGTATACAACGGGTAAAATTTATGACCTTAAGGTTACTTCATATATCGATGAACGAAGCGACCCTTTACAATCTACCATAGCTGCTTGTGAATATTTTACATTTTTATACAAGATGTTTAATGACTGGGAGTTAGTGTTGGCTGCTTATAATGGTGGCCCAGGTTATGTTTCAAGAGCAATGCGAAAACATGGCGTTAGTGATTATTGGTCTTTACGCCCTTATCTCAGGAAGGAAACACAGAATTATGTGCCAAAGTTTATTGCTGTTAATTACATCATGAATTACGCCTCACACCACAATATCCACCCTACGCCTTACGCCTTTACTCAAGCAGAAACAGACACTATAAGTATTAGCCGGTCTGTTACTTTTGATGCTCTTTCAGAATTACTGGATGTAGATATCGATGTCCTTAAAGAGCTAAACCCTATTTTTAAAACAAATTTATTGCCGGTTTCTAAGGGTAAGACAGCTACCCTCAAACTTCCCGTTAAGAAAATGGCCTTGTTTATAAATAATATGGATAGTATATACGCTTATACTGAACGCTCTCAAGAACGCTATGTTAGCGTTGATGAGCCCATAGTACACCGAGTTAAAAACGGTGAGTATTTAGGCAAAATTGCCAGCGACTACAACACTACCGTTGGGCGTATTAAAAACTGGAATAAGCTTTCATCTAACAATTTAAAAATAGGTCAAAAGTTGATTATTTATATTAATCTTGATGCAGCACCAAAAGCATCTAATGCGACTAAGGTCAATAGTAAAGGGGAAAGGACTTATACCGTACAGGTAGGGGACACTTTATGGGATATAGCTCGTAAATATTCAGGTGTTTCAGTAGCTCAAATTGAACGAATGAACAATATAAGTTATCGCGATATTAAGCCCGGAATTACTTTAAAGATTCCTAACACTGGATAGATGAACCGCCTTTATTTATTTACTCTTATTTTCTTTTTTGCTTGTCAAAACACAACCGTTTTACCCTCTTATAGTGGGGCAATAAATGAGATTATTGTAGTAGTTGAAGATAATATTTGGGAGAGCACTGTGGTCGATACTCTTCGCCGTTCCCTTTCTGCAGAGGTTGAGGGTTTAGCTTGGAAAGAATCTACTTTCAATGTGATACAGATACCTAAATCTGCCTTTAGTCGGTTTTTTGAAACACACAGGAATATTATTATTATTCAGAAAGGAGATCAATCCAAAATTGCTTTTGAACCCAAGCCATTTTCACAAGATCAATGGCTGTGCATCATAGAGTATAAGACTAAAAAGGAACTCACACAATTGCTTAATCAGTATGCTCCGGTAATAACTTATAGGGTTCAGCAAAAGGAGAAAAGTAGATACTTATCCTCTTCTATTGGCTTATCACTTTCTGCGTCTATTAAAGACAAGTTTAATACCTCTTTACGCCTGTCAAATACTTTTTCACTGGCATTAGATACTACTGATTTCATTTGGTATGAGTATAATCCGAAAGATTTAGAATTAATAAAGGGAGTTTTTGTGTATAGCTTTCCTTTGCCTGAAACACTAAACGCAGAAAGCGTTTTAAGTGTGCGTGACAGCTTATTAAAACAGTTTGTTACAGGGCAATCTAAAGAGAGTTATATGTCGACAGAGCGTCTTTATCCGCCTTTTATTAGCACTTTTGAAAGTAATGGTACTACTTCTTTTACAATAAAAGGACTTTGGAAGATGGAAAACGCCTTTATGGGTGGCCCGTTTATCTCATACGTTTTTCAAGACACGCTTAGAAACAAAGTTATTGTTACAGAAGGGTTTTTATTCAACCCTGGAGAAGATAAACGAAACGCTCTTCAAGAATTGTCGTGGTTAATTTCTGAGGCTAAAATCCAGCAGCAAGCGACAAAATGATGTTTCTTCCAGGGGCGCTAATACCGCTCGAGTAAGTTTTATAATGCACATCTAATATGTTTTCAATATTCAGTTGTGCTTTTATCTTATCATTTAAAGGAACGCTATAATTTAGGTTTAAAGTCCACCATGAGGGTGTGCCATCAACGGTTGCTTCCTCGGGGTTATCGCTTCCGTTAGGGCTATAATCCTCCGCTCTTTTCCAGGCGTTGTAATGAACGATTATGCTTGTCTTGCTTTTTGTTTTCGGCGAGTTGAGATCTATTTGGCTTTTGCCATAGAATGGTGGTATATGATCTAGTAATACTCCTTCGCTATCGTCTTTTCCGAAGGTATACGAACAAGAATGTGTTGTTGACCACTTCTCATTAATTTTTAGGTAAGCTTGTAGGTTATATCCAAACAAATATGCTTCTTGAGAGTTAGTGTTAGCGTAGAGTGGGAGAAGCTCACCGTCGTACATAAGGCTATCCTGACCGTTTAAAGAAAATTGCTTTTTGATAATAGCGTCTTTTAATTGTGTGTAGTAATATGTTCCACTGACATAGCTTTCGCCAAAGCGTTTACTCAAACCAAGTTCATAATTATTCGAGAATTCTGGTGATAAGTTTTCATTTGGAACGGTAAGTTTTCCAGATTTTGCAAATACTTTGGTAACATCATCTACGTTAGGGCTTCTGAATCCTGTTGCGAATGACAGCCTGCCTTCCCATCCTTTTTTCAAGCCAATAAATAAGCCTGCACAGGACGTTAAAGCACTATTTTCTAGCGAAATTTCTTCAAACGGAAAATTATAGTTTTGAACCTCTATGAATTTAGCATCAAGAGAGGATATATTATACCTTAAACCGACACTAAAGAAGGAGCGTTTACCAAAAGGATGTTTATATTGGGAATATATACCTAGCGAACTAAGTTCACTACCGCCATCCGCATATCTTGTGCTTGCACCTTCAGAGGCTGTTGATTCGACACTGTTGTGTTGAAGGTCAAGGCCATAGTTTAAGCTCTTATAGCCCCATTTTTTTATAAAATCTGAAGTGTTTGAAAACACAGATACTTTCTCGAAGCGTTGAATTAAGCTGGCATTCGGTTTTTTACTGTTTCGACTTTCATGTATTTGTTGAAAGGATACGCTGTTATTAAAGCTGTCGTATAAAAGTGTTTTTTTCTGATGTTCAGACCCTAAACCCATCAAAAGACGTTTTTGAGGACCATAATACCACTCTTCATATTTTGGGAGTCCATCTGTAATATCATTGAGTTGATCAAAGCGGTTGATATTTGTACTTGTCGAGAGTTGAAGATTCATTTTAAAACTCAGATACTGATTGGCATTAAAACGGATTTTTTGGATAAAATCAGCTTGGTCATAGGCTGTTTGTAGCTGTTCTTTTCCATCGACAATATGCTCTTCTGCCCCCCAGTCGTCATATTCATGAAGTCGATTGCCCCCCATTTTAAGGTTGCCAAATCTGTTGAGGTTAATAGCTTGAAAGAAGCCCCATTTTTTACTTCCCCACCTTTGATCAAAGTACAGATTAACACCCTTATTTACGCTGCTGTAACGCTGTAAAACGTTCCCTTTCCACTTTTCACCAACACTAGCACTTTTGGTGTGATAATGAATAACCCCTCCCAAGGCATCACTACCATATTTTACCGATGAGGGCCCAAAAATTATATCTACTCTATCTAAGGTTAGTGGGCTTATACTAATACTATTTTGCAAGTGTCCAGACCTATAAATGGCATTGTTAAGACGAATTCCATCGACCACCAGAAGAACTCTATTTGCTTCAAAACCTCTGATTATGGGACTACCTCCGCCAGACTGACTCATTTGTACCATTACTGCTCCTGTTTTTTGGAGCAAATCTGCTGAAGTACTTGGTGCGCTATAGTTTATTTTTTTACTATCTATTTTCTCAATTTGTGAAGGACTGAAGACGCGCTCGTCTTCTGTTTTATCTTCAATGAAAATGATTTCTGGTATACTTTTGAATAACAGAGTGTCTTGGCTAAAGCTGAACAATGGAAGTAGGCCAAATCCAAGAAGTAAATAGATGTATTTTTTCATGTGTTTAATACTTTTTCTAAAACGTCTTTTGATTTAATTGTGTTAAAGCCATCAATATGTAAACTATAATATTCTAGTAAAATGCTCAATATTTCTCTTTTGTTTTTCACTTTTCTATGATTAAACGCTAAGAATACATCTTTCGTGTTTTCGGTAAAATGCTTGTGTTGACTGTTGTCGTTTGTATATTGACCATTTAGTAAGTCAAAGTATTTAAGCTCATAACTGTCGATATTGGGCGAAATCCCCAAATATTGACTCAAAGTCACTAAAAAACGAATGTGAAATTGACTGTCAAAGTCGTTATTATCCAAATCTATTAGTTCGGCTTCTAAAAAATTAAATAAGTCTTTGTTATTTACTTCTTCTTTTAGGCATTTGTTTAGGATTTCAGCAATGAATAGGGCAATTGAACTTTTATATATATCGAACGGAATACTGGAATAAACGGCTGACATTTTGACCTCTTTTATTCTCTGAAGGTCTTTTCCGTTTTTGTTGTAAACGTTGAGCTCTAGCTGGTTCAGAACTTGATAGTAGCCGCTGTTTCCTTTCTTCTTTCTGACACCATTTATCATATAGGATTGTGTCCCAAATTCTGAGGTATAAATTTTACAGATTATACTGCTCTCAGCATACTTAATCTTACTCAACACTATTCCTTTTGTCTGATGATGCATCTACTTTATAAATAAAATCTTAGCAACATTGGTTTCTGTTCCAATGGGGTTCGTTGTAAAAACAAGATAAACCCCAGTGCTTGGACGTTCTCCAAATTGATTTTTGCCATCCCATACCGCTTGCCCCCCTAGTGCTGTAAATGAAGAGATTAAATTTCCATTAATATCAGTAATTTTTACATTAGCGTTTTCCACTACATTTTTAATAGCAATTGGGCCATAATGATTTTCTCTTACTGGGTTTGGATATACTAGCACATTTTGGTGCGGATTTTCAGCTTCCGTTGCCCCTCCTCCATAGGAGATAAGCCCTTTGTCAGTAGCGATAAATACCTCGCCTGTTTCGTGATTTATTGAAATGTCGTTTATATTGTTTGAGAATATTGGACTATTACTTGTGTTAAAGTGGTGTATTTGTTCGCTTCCGTCGGCAGAATATACAAATACTCCTGAGCTTTGTGTTCCAAACCACTTTCTATTGGCGCCGTCAATGGCTATTGCCTTTACGGTTTCATTAGCTATTATAGGCTCTACATAGCCGTCATTTTCTACTAACACTAATTGTGCGTCACTGTTTAAATCAAATATGTTTTCTGGGCTGTAGAAAACAGCTACGCCTTTATCTGTTCCTACCCATATTTCTCCATCTCTATCTTTTGCCAAAGAATAGACGTAGTTTGATGGTAAGCCCCCACTTCCGGCTGTTGTGGTCAACCTTTTGTCTTGATCATCGGTCGATATCTCAGGGGTATCATTGTCGTTATACACGATGATGCCACCACCCTTTCCAATATAAAACCATTTCTGCCCATTATCGTCTATGATAAGGTCGCCGAGGTGACTGTTTAAGGTGCTATAGCTTTTTATTTTTAGTGACTGCCACTCCTCATCAGTGTTCATGAAGGCTAGAGACTTTTCTGTCAAAGAATTACTGATCCATAATAAGCCGTTTTTGTCAAAAGCCATGCCCTTCACTCTAAGCCAGCCATAATTTCCTGAGCTGGGGTTGTTTTCTAGTGTTTCAAGCCCTCCATTAGTAGTTATGTGGTTATATTCTTTGTGGAGGCTGTAATTGTCTAATTCTGCATTAAATTTTAGCTGAAGAATGCCGGTATTCCATGTGCCTACAAATAGGTCTCCGTTTGATGATTCTAATAGAGTTGTGACATCTCTAGCTCCACTTAAGCCTGTATATGGTACATCTTTCCATTCGTAACCGTCTGACCAATAGAATCCTTCATATGTATTGTTGTTGTTCCAAATTATTGATGTTCCTCCTGGCGATAAAAACAGCTTTTCACCTGAACTGCTTACGGAGTAAGCCAGCTTTGTTTCAGGGCCCCCAGGGGTAAATACTTGAAAACGATCTTGATCGGTTAATGAGACTAAGGATTTTGCTTTTTCAGCAATCCAATATTTCCCGTCATCATTTATTACATCTGAAATAAAGTATAAAATAGAGCTTTCCGCTAAGGTATTGAGTTGATTAGATGCATTTAAGGTGTTTAGCTTGCTTCTTGACCCTACGTATAGTGTTTCCTTGTCGGTTTCAATAAATTTCAGATTTGGGATATGGTTTACAACTCTTACACTGTCTTCAAACACAAAGATGCTATCTGACACGCTCTTTGTAAGGTAAATTTTACCATATGCCATTTCTAAATCATTAATCCCCTCTTCTGAAACAACTAAAGACCAGCTGTTATAATCTGATAGGTTGCTGCCCATGTTTCCTTTATGTATACCCAATGATGTTGCGACATACATGTCTTCACCGTTAAATACAATATCGTTTACAGCTAAGGTTGCGCCAGCATTTAAGTAAAAGGTGTTCAGAATCTCTTTTTTGACTGGGTCAAGTTCTATAATACCAAAGGTGCAAGATAGGTATGCCTTTTGATTGTTATAGGTGATGTTATTTATTCGCTTTTCACCAATTATGTTTTCTCTTTCTATGTCTGTTAAACTGTAAATATTATCCCCAGAAATGATGTCTATAATCGTGCTTTCATAAGCGACAATAATTAGGTTTAATTCCTCATTTTTTTCCATACAGCTTATACCCACGTCAGAAAGGCCCGTAATTTTATTAAGACGGTTTATTGTGTTGTCTTCTATGTCTAAATAAAATATGCAGTTTTCCGTAGCTGAATATATTCTGTTGTTCATTTTACATACAGAAATAGCGTTGTTATATGGTAAATAATCTTTCCACTCTCTTACACCTAAGTTTTGTGCGGAAGAGCTGAAAAACGCTGTAAAAACGACTATAAACGATATGAAATATTTCATGAATGCAAATTACTAAACTTCTAACTATTGTACTCCTAAATTATTGTTTGATTGAAAACTAGCTATATCTTTGCTTTTTATGGCTCCGTAGTTCAACTGGATAGAATATCAGATTTCGGCTCTGACGGTTGGGGGTTCGAATCCCTCCGGAGTCACTTTTTAGCTTAAAGAGTCATAAACACCTTATAATCAGCTGATTGCATTTTTTTATTTAGCATGTTTTAAGCCGCCTTCCCTTCTTTTTGGTGTTTGAGGCTCATAGAGCCCTCCCCCATTCTTAAATCGCCTTAAACAGGCTCTTTTGGCGTCAATATGTATAATAGGCTTTAATATTCACCATTTATAGTTAGTGCTTTGAGGTTTGACCACATTCCAGTTGATATTGCGTTTATGTAATTATTTTTTCCGGTTTTAATTTTTTCACTTAACATTGATATGTAAAACGAGTCAAACCACATCGGATTAATTTTCTCAACCACAAAGCCGTATTTATCAGTAATGGATTTTATGCTACTTTTTTGAAAGTGATATAAGTGTCTTGGCACGTCGTATGCTGCCCAGTGCGACTTGTACCTTTTTATTTCATTTGCGTTTTAGTTAGGCACAGCAATTATCAGTTTTCTGTTCTTTTTTATCACCTTGTTTATGGTGGTAAATAAACCGTCTATATCGGCGACGTGCTCCAGAACACGCTACATCATTACTCTGTCAAAAGTATTTTCCTCATGTTCAATCTCGCCTATACTTGCTTTTAATTTTATATTGTTAGACGCCTTTGCGTTTTCTCTTGCTTTAGCGTTAGCCTCTATTCCAACAGTATCTCAACCCCACTCTTTGCATTTGTTAAGTAGAAATCCAGCGCCAGAACCAATTTCTAACAGTCGTCTTTTTTCTTTACCAAGTATGTTTACTTTTTTATTTGTGTTTAGTCTTTTAATAATATGATACCACTTGTTGATTAACCCCTTCTTAGTTTCGCTGTGAGATATATAATCTTCGAATTCATAATACTTTCCTAGCTCTTTTTCTAATGGTCTCGGATTTGTTGCTATTAATCCGCATTTGGTACATTTTGTAAGGGTGAATGTTTCTTGACTTTTCATGTGGTCATCACATTTTGTGTAGGTTGTCATATCTGTTTTTTGACAGACAGGACATGCTGTAAGTTTTTTCATGTTTAATATGTTTCACGTGGAACATTGCTGTTCCACTCAGGTTTTTAATTTGGCTTAAGGTGTTGCTTTAAGGTGGTTTTATCGTCCCATAAATACTAATAATACGTTAATATCTGACGGCGAGACACCGCTTATTCTTGATGCCTGCCCTATTGTTTCTGGCTTTACTTGATTTAGTTTTTCACGGGACTCAGCAGAAATAGCGTGTAGTTTGCCGTAGTCAAACTTATTAGGAATACGGATTCCCTCTAATTTGTTCGTCTTCATAACGGTTTCACGTTCCCGTTCTATGTAGCCGTTGTACTTAATTTGTATCTCGGCTTGTTCTAATACGTCTTGGTTTATTTTTTTTGTTTTTTCTTCAACGCTTTTTAGTTTTAATAAGTCGTCAAGTTTAATTTGAGGCCTGCTTAAAATTTTACCGAGCTTTGTTTTCTGCTTTATTAGGCTACTATTATTGTTTTCAAGTATAGGGTTCATTTCTTCTGGGCTTACACTCTCTTTTTGAAAAAACGACAATGCACCTTCAATATTGTCTTGTTTTTTGTCAAGCTGTGACATTCTCAAATCGCCGACCAATCCTATGTCTCTTCCAATTTTTGTCAATCTCAGGTCGGCATTATCTTGCCTGAGAAGTATTCTGTATTCGGCTCTTGAGGTAAACATTCTGTATGGTTCATCTGTACCCTTAGTTACTAGGTCGTCAATTAGTACTCCAATGTATGCTTCCGAACGTTTCAGGACTATAGGTTCTAGTTCTTTAGTTCTCCTACTTGCATTTATTCCTGCCATTAAGCCTTGGCAAGCGGCTTCCTCATAGCCTGTTGTGCCATTAATCTGTCCAGCAAAATACAAGTTCTTAACAAGCTTTGTTTCTAGACTTCTTTGTAATTGAGTAGGCGGAAAGTAGTCGTATTCAATGGCGTAACCTGGTCTAAATATTTTAGCGTTTTCAAAGCCTTCAATTTGCTGAATGGCATCATGTTGTACGTTTTCTGGTAGGGATGTTGAAAAGCCATTTACATAGACTTCTACGGTATCCCACCCTTCTGGCTCAACAAAAATCTGATGCCTATCTCTTTCTGCGAATCGTTCAATTTTGTCCTCTATCGACGGGCAATACCTTGGTCCCAAACCTTGTATACGCCCCGTAAACATTGGTGATTTTTCAAAGCCAGTTTTTAGAATTTCATGTACGTTTGGGTTTGTATAGGTGATGTGGCAACTCCTTTGATTTGTGAGCATTGGCGTATCCATAAATGAGAATTTTGAGGGGTTTATGTCTCCCGCTTGTTCTTCCATTTTTGAATAATCCAAGGATCTACCGTCAACTCTTGGTGGTGTGCCTGTTTTCATTCTGCCACTTTCAAAGCCTAGCTGGGTTAAGCATTCGGTTAGTCCAACGGCTGCCCTCTCACCTGTTCTTCCGCCACCAAATTGCTTTTCTCCTATGTGTATTGTGCCGTTTAAAAATGTTCCATTTGTGAGAATAACGGTTTTAGCCTTAATGTCTATTCCCATAGCGGTTTTTACACCATTTACTTCGCCTTTGTCTATTGATAGGTCAGTAACCATATCTTGCCAAAAATCTACATTGGGAATGCTTTCGAGTGTTAATCGCCACTCTTCAGCAAATCGCATTCTGTCGCTTTGTGCTCTAGGACTCCACATAGCGGGACCCTTAGAGCGGTTAAGCATTCTAAACTGTATCATGGTCTTATCGGTGATTATTCCAGAATATCCTCCCAAAGCATCGATTTCTCTTACAATCTGGCCTTTTGCAACACCACCCATTGCTGGATTACATGACATTTGAGCAATGGTTTGCATATTCATAGTTACTAGCAGTACCGATGAACCCAAATTTGCTGCTGCTGCCGCTGCTTCACAACCTGAGTGACCGCCACCAACAACAATTACGTCATACTCTTCTTTAAACATATAAATACTTGATATACAGTTGTTTACATTTTTTCATCGAGGTAAAAATCTTCTTTTTCCCTCATTAATTTTTTCTCTTTGTCTGACTTGTCTTTGTAGCCGATTAGGTGCAGCACACCATGAATCATAACTCGTCTAAGTTCAGTATCAAAAGGAACTGCAAATTTACGAGCATTTTCTTTTAGTCGTTCAATACTTATAAAAATATCCCCGCTTACACTATTTTCTTCAGAGTAGTCAAAGGTGATAATGTCGGTATATGTATCGTGATTTAAGTAGGTTTGATTTTTTTCTAAAAGGTAGTCATCGTCGCAAAAAATGTAATTTATCTCCCCTAAGGTTTTTTGCTCATTAGCAATAGCCTCTTTAATCCACGAGTCTAAATTAGACACGGGTTCGGTATCAAAATCACATTCTGAGTGAAAGAAAATATTACTGTCCGCTTTCATTGAAATAATCTTTGACTTTTTGTTTGTAAAAAGGAGTGAAAGATGGCGGAATAGTTCTAAGTAATTCTTGTTGCTTTTCTTTCTCCTTTTGGTATTCTTCAAACGGATTCACTAATCGTTTCGATAAGTTATTCATCCATTCTGTTGACTCTCTTGTTTCCTCCTCATCTCTTTCTCTTTCGGCCTTTTCTGCTTCTAGTAAACGACTCATTATTGTTTCTTGACGCTTGACGCTTTCCAAAGTTATATTATCGTTGATAATGTCAACTTCATTTTCCTCCATTTGTTTGATGAGTTGATCGAGATTATTTTTACCGTTTTTATCATTGCCCAGTTCATCTCTTAACTCACTCATTCGGTTTCGAATCATTTCTTGTTGAGCAGCGAGTTTTGCTAATCCTTTATTTGTTTTTCCGTTCTTACCGTCTTTTGATTGAAGCATTTGTTTCATCTGCTCTTTCACTTGCTTTTGCATCTGCTTCATTTCCTTCATGCCTTCACCTCCGGAGGAGTTTGGCTTATTGCACATTTTGCTACTAGGCTTACTTTCCATATTAGCCATCTCTTTTTGCATTTGCTTAAGCGTTTCAGAGAGAATAAGCGCTAAGTTGTTGGCAGAGGTCATAGCGAATTGTTGTCTTTCACTAGCCTTTGCTGAACGTCTTTCGGCCATCTCCTCTAAAGCTTTTTCTGTACTCAATTCAATGGTATTGATTTCTTTATTTACTATAGATTCAATTTGAGGTTGCCTCTTGCTTAGTGCGAAAAGACTATCTTCTATGATTTGCGCATCTGCCTGAAGCTTTTTTTGTAGCTGCAAATAGTCTAAATATAGTGGACTGTTGATGTTGATTTGAGGAATGGTTTTAAGGATATCTTCTTGGTCAACAGATAGAACAATCAGGTTTTCAAGAATTTGCCTTAGAGTTTGCATGTCTTCGGCTACCTGTTCTAGCTGTGCAGATTGCATGGCGGACTGCAAGGACTGACTCATTTCTTCCATTTTCTGGGCAGCACTTTTCTGACTTTTACTCGCTTGTTTTTTTATGTTTTTTTCAAGCTGCTCAACACTTTTCTGCATGTCATTCTTTATTTCCTCTTCTGCAGATTTTGTGTTTGGAATTTCTTGTTTGTACTCCAGCTTTTCGTTCATTTCTTTAGCCTTTTCCAAATCTTTTTGAATGTCTTCAAATTCTTTTTGAATTTTTTCCTGTTCTTGTTTCAGAGCATCTTTATCGTCTTTTTTATCTGAAAGTTCTTTTTGTTTTTCGGAAAGTTCTTTTAGGGCATCAATATTTTTTTCTAGCTTTTGTTCAACCTCCATTTGCTTAAACAGTTCTAAAGTCCTGTCTAATTCTTTTTCGATGTCTTCGTCACTTTTTTGCATTTCCTCAAGGGCTTTTTGGAGGTCTTCTTTTTTTATGTCTTCCATCATGTCCTTAAGCTCCTCCATCATGTTTTCCATCTCTTCATCCATAAGGCTTTCAAAAAGACGTTGAATTTCTTCTTGCTTTTTAAGAAGTTCGTCTTTTGGGCTTTTATATTCTTTTTCTTGAAGGCTATTTTTCTTTTGTTGCTTTTGGATTTTATCTATTTTGTTTTTTAACTCATCTTGTTTTTCAAGTAAGGCTTTGGTTTTTTGCTTGTCTTCCCAGCTAAGCTCTTTGTTTTTTAGCAATTGCTTTTGAAGCTCCTCCAGTTCTTTTTGAATTTTTTCAGCCAATTTTTTTGATTCATTGATGTCATCTTTTAGCTGATTATTTTTACTGTCAGTTTGTTGTTCTAATTCCTTAATGCTCGCTGCTTGGAAAGTAGCTACAGTTGATTTTGTGGATTTACTCCCATTAATGCCGTCATTATCCCACACTTCAAAATAATAGCTAATACCTTGACCATAATCTAGCCCTAAGTCAGAAAAGTTGTAATTAACAAAAAATCGCTCTTCACTATTTGATGGGTTTACAGGAATATCTTCTTGCTTCCAATTACTGCTATCCCCTTCTATTATTTGATAATTAAAAGTGAGCTTTTGTATACCGTAGTCGTCCTGAACAATACCATCAAAAAAATGTTGCATTTTGGTGATACTATCTAAAGTTGTTTCTACAGATATACTTGGGTATTCATCTGAAATAACAGCAATTTGATAGGCTATGCTATCTCCTTTTATAAAGTCGTTCTTCGTGAACAGGCTGTAAGATTTATTTTCTGTAAAGCGTTTTTGAAAGCTAAATGTGTTTTCGGATGTTCGTTCACAGGTTTTGCTTTCTTCGAACTGAACATAGACCTCCTCTGAGTTTTCCGTGTAAAACAGCCACTTGACTTTTGTTCCTTCTGGTATAGTGAGGTTACCGGTATTACCTAGAGTTTCGTTTTTCTTATTTATGTATTTAGGAAAGACGAGTTCGGTGGTGAAACGCACCACAAAAGGTCTTGGCACTACAGTAAGCGTTTTTGAGGGCGACGAAAAACCATTTGACGAAAACCTAAAATCAGTAGTGTTTTGAGGGTTTTTAAACAGGTAAGAAAAGCCACCTTTTGCCTCTTTCTTCATGTCAAAAACATTTCCATCAAGCATTATCTGGCTTGTTTTAGGAATTTCAGAGCCTTCATAATGCATATAAAGTTGAAAATCATCACCCTTTATAACCTGTAGTGAAGAGTTGTCTATAATAAAATCAAAAGGTGCAAGAGGTAAATATTCAGTATTGTATGAAATGATTCTGGAAGAGCTTTCTAAAACCATTTTTTTGTTTCCTGAAAGGAACAAAACAATCAGTATTGCTACTGGCGCTATGGCATATTTTAAATATACTTTGTTAGCTCTTAAATCAATGGCTTTTGTGAACGGAATAGGTTTAAGTTGATTTATTTTTTGTTGTACACTAGCCTCAATAAGAGAATTATCAACTTCTGACAACTCTTGAAGCTGAAGTAAATTCACGAGCTTATCTTCTACGCTAGAGAAGTGTTCGCCAATTATTTTAGCAGCCTCTATATAATTTAGAGATTGCCCAATTCTGTAAAGACCTATTAAAGGCGTCGCAACCCACTTCCAAAAAACGAATACATTGAAAACACTAAACGCCCAGAATAAAATTGTTCTAACCGTAGTGTTGAACTGACCGAAGTGCTCACCAACAGAGAACAGAATAAAGAAGGCTAAGAAAAGGGAGAAGAAATATATTACACCTTTAAGAAGAAGGTTTTTATAATACTTACTAATAAACTCCTCAAGTTTTTCAAACAATTC
>Ga0208973_1000546_pt1 | contig 19514 bp, 34 predicted proteins | sample AOAMet_66_BLW_10_2_FD_188233 | JGI IMG/M metagenome (GOLD analysis project Ga0208973, IMG submission 188233) | Ammonia-oxidizing marine microbial communities from Monterey Bay, California, USA - CAN11_66_BLW_10 (SPAdes) | ecosystem: Environmental > Aquatic > Marine > Intertidal zone | place...
TTAAATGAAGTATAAGAAATTGGGGAAAAGTGGAATTGAAGTTTCAGAGATTGGTTTTGGTGCTTGGACAATTGCATTGAATTGGTGGGGAAAAGAAATTGATGAAGATGAAGCTAAAAGAATGTTGAAAAAAGCATATGATTGTGGAATAAATTTCTTTGAAACTGGAGACATGTATGGAAAAGGGAAAAGTGAGAGATTGATTGGTGAGACCTTCAAAGTTAGCAAGGGTGTGCATAATACCTTCGTCTTCAAACACGTATGCCTTATTATAACTGTTCATCCAACCTTCGTTACCGCCAAGATTCCTTCTCAATCTTTTTCTCATTTCAAGATTCATCTTATAAATTGCACCACCCCAATATGGCGCAGAATATCTAGCGAATAAAGGATAGGTGGTAGCAATCTTTCGATGTAACATATTTTGAACTTCACTATACAACCCTATGCCTTCAAGATCAAAAACATTTTCTGTCATTCCTTTAGGGGCAAACATATCAATGTCTAGCATAAGAACTTGATCATATCCGTCAAACTCTTCGTCTAACATATGAACCTTTTGACAAGGAGAAGTAAGGTGGCGACGGAAAGGTCTACCTGTAATCAGTTTATATTCAGCACCAACCATCTCGGCATATTCTTTAATATTTGCCATAGATAGTTCGTCTAGAGGTCTTAAATTTCCATCAAAATGTTGAAGAATAATATTAGTCATTGCGTTTACCTATAAAGAAATAATGTTGTGAACCTTGAATTAGACATCATAAAACCTTTCACCCAAATCAATATTTGAACCACGCCAAGTGCTGTCTTTTTTATTTAGTTGTTCCATTGCACGATAGGTAGGAACCTTGTTGGCAGGGCATTCAAGTGTAGGATGCCCTTTTCTTATTTGACTTTGATTTAGTTTTAAATTATTAACATCTTTCGGACAAATGAAATCGTTACCAACGTTCATATAGAATTCACATTCACCATGCTTGTACATAAGAGGCAACCAATACAAGTGAAAGTTTCTTTGTATATCATCATAACGAATAATGATATTCATTTCTTTGCCTCTATAACTGCTGAATGAAGCATACGAATCATTCCCTGCGTTTCAATACCTTTAAACTCAGGAATTCTACTCTTTTGATATTCGCAGGTTTTTACTGAACTGAACCCTATATCTTTTAGAGTATCATACATTTCAGATACACTCCAAATATAAAGATGCTCACCGTGCTGATGTAATAGACCAAGTGCGCACTGTTCACGTTTACTTCTATGTTCGTTTCCTGCCGCAGCAAACTTATGTTTTACTACATAGACCTGATGATAGTGCTCCACGAACTTTTTTTCGTTCTCATTTAGTTCTACGCCACTTACAAGTTTCTCAACGAACTCATAGGGTGGCCATACAGTGCGGATAGTCCCGCCAGTTTTAAGGATACGGTGTGCTTCTATAAAGAAGTTGATTCCTTGATACTTGTGCATATGTTCAATAAAATGCTCAGAGTAAATTCCATCAAACTGCTCATCAGAATAAGGTGTAGGAAGGTTAGTCAGATCAAGGTTATCAACACCTGCTCTGTCTGACATATTTACAACTGTCCAGTTAAGACCTCTTGGTCTGTCTGCTGCTATTTCTAGGAAGGTTCCCATATACTCAACTCCGTATGTTCTAATTTAGGCATATCAAATTTAGTTCTTGCAAGAAAATGATTAATCTTCCCGTCAGGTTGTCTGCCTTTCCACTGGTAAGGCATCCTGTTCCATGAAGTATCTAGTTCAGTAACATTGAAGACGTTTTGGGATAGTTGCAAATTGATATACATTTGCTCTGTGTATCTCGTATGTAAAACATAATTATCGATTGAAGTAAAATGCTTTCTTGCTTTTTGACGACCTTCGCGTGACCATAACTGTAATCCACCGTTTAAGTAACGAAACCTTTCTTCGGGATATAACTCTGACTTCGGGAACATCCACTCTTTACCGAATAGATGTTTACCGTATGCTATAATGCCTCGTTGGTATAACGGAGCATCCATAACTTTGCGCATCCAACCAGCAGGTCCTCCAGTATGTACTCCAAGTTCATGAACCATAGCGATATCTGCGATAGGAATATCAAAGATGTTTTCACGAGTAGAAATAAGCATATCCAAATCTATTGAAAGGATATTATCATACTCGTCCCATTTCTTATCAAATATTAGTTTGGTTGAATCTAGTCTAGGATCAATATGTTCGAAGTATCGATCATGGTCTAAAACGTAATCCGCTCCGCACAATTTAGCATATGCCTGCGCGGAGCGTTTACCTGAGTGTGCCCATTCAGGCATTTCAACGCCACCTATATCTTTGTCACCCATTTCGTATGGAATATAATATTGAAAGATTAAGTTTTTCATAATTTACTTTTTTGGTTTTGCTGCTGCTTTACCTTTTACTGCATCGGCACCAAAGTATGCCGCAACCAATACAGATATTGATACAAAATATGTAGGAGCAATATCAGCGATTAATTGTGCTGCCTTATCTTGCCCAAGCAATGTTGTTATTAGTATTGCTCCTGGATATAAAAGCATACCGAACAAGGCGAACCAAGTCATGTATCTCATAGCATCTCGTTGCAAATCTTGATCCTCTAATTCTTTGCGCTTGAACTCCAAGTGCATTTCAAGTTCTTCAACAGAAATATGACCGTCGCCATCACTATCTGCTTCATCTAGACCTTCTATTGTTTTCCGTGCTTCGGCGACTTTCTTCTTGATCTCTTCGGACATTTTCGTACTCCGCTAGAATTATGTTTGCAATTTCCATTGCTCGGTCATAACCATTGCGCAGACGATTAGATCTATATCCATTCTCTGCGAACCACTGTAATGTATTTATACTCGAACCAGCGCCACAGGAAGGAGAGAATCCAGTTGCCAACTCTTCAAACTCATTTCTTAAATTCAGTATCCGCATATGACTCATCTTTCTTCACGTTCTTTCATTGCTTCTTGAATCTCAAACTGTAAAGATTCAAAGTCATCTTCGTTTGCTTGAAACAAAATACCGATACCACCTGCTGCTCTGAACCTTCTGATGTTATCAGGTTTATCATCAATCAGAATATTAGGTTTATGATCCATAGATGAATATGCATATTTATGTTTGTTAGCAGTAAAGATACAGTTCTCAACCTTTGGCATAAAACCTTGGAACTCTAACCATAGACGTTTCCAGTATGCAGAGTTATGCTCGTCACCACGTAAAGGTGATGAACAGATACCCCACTCGATACCTTCTTCCCATGCTGCAGTCTTGACATAGTTGACAATCTTGCTACTTAGATCAACATGAGTTTCATCTTCATAAAACTTAGGAATGGTGTAGAAGAAATCAGTGTATGCCAACTGAGTGAACTTTACTTCTTTATCCTGAATCGACTTCCAATGATCAACATTAAAGCGAGCAGCAACTTCTGTGAAGAAATCAGCAATCACGCCATCCATATCCAAATAAATCATTTTCTCTCCTTTTGTTCTTTCAATAAACTTTTCATTTGTTTCGCTTGTTGAAGAACGTATTCTTCAAGAAACACCCTCGTATCAGCATCTGATTCAAGATAATCAATTACTACACTACTGAAGACCTCAGCATTTACGCTGAGTTCCCCATACATGAAGGCATATTTTTCGCTTAGAGTTTTCATGAAATTACCCCTTATGAATTGATTGAAACAGAAGAACCATACTGAGCAACATTGTACATAGTAGGACCTTCGCCAATTACCATTTTTTCAACTGAATGACTAACAACAGCAGAATCGGTACGGATATTTTCTACAACGTTAGAAACACCTTCTTCAGTGTAACGAACAGTTTCCCATACATCTGAATTTTTTAGTACAGCGCGAATTACGAATTTATTTAACATTTTATTTCTCTCTCTCTCGTTTCTATACATATATTATATCATACTTTTGCGAGGAAGTAAAGACTTTTTTTCACTTTTTTTCGTTTTATTTAAAAAAAAGTTGCCTTCTGTCGTATTCTGCTTTAGTTTCTAGGAGGAGGTCGATATAATTATCCCGATGCTCGACAAACACCTGAGGTTCGTTACCGTCTACATCCATAGCGATAACGGTGTTGGGGATTGCTAGACCAGTCCGCTCCTCAAACATAATTGCATATGCTGATGCCTGAGCGAAGTAGTTAGTGATTTTTTCTTTTGATTTAGGATATCTTGAAGTCTTGAAATCAATGATTGAAGGAACACCGTTCCATTCTGCTATACAGTCACAACGACCAGCAAGACCAAGATGGCGACTAAAAAGAGCAGTTTCGAGACCAAAGATTCTTCCGAGAGATTTATCAAGAACTGTCCGAAGGTTCTGTAGAGACTGCCTAATGTGCGGGAGATAATCTGTTGTATCTTCATTTCTTAAATACTTTTCTACAATAGCATGAACCGCTGTACCGCGACTTGAGGCACGATGCCCCACTTTATTTGCTTCTTCTTCACCGACTCGTTTCTTCCATGCGGCGATAGCATCTTCGTTAATTATACTCAGAACCGTTGTAACGCTAGGATACTTATCACCATCAGGTGTAACATATAACCGACGTTTCGAGGTTGTGTCAGTAACCAAGTCTTCATAACCAAGATCAAGGTCAACGTGCTCAAATATTCTATCCATAATTTTATTCTATTCCCAACCATTTCATCAATTTCTCACCGTCTGTTGTGACATTATCCGCCACTGCTATCATACATGCACGATTTTCAAAATACTGTATGATAGCAATCTTACCATCAGGATCTTGTAATATATAGGTCACGACTTTCTCATCCCTAGTGAGATCAGTATTAAGCGTGTGACCTATCCCTGCCATTAAAGGCAAAAGACCTTCCAGTTCATAAAATTCTTGCATCTCTTTTTCATTAGGGTTACAAACAATATTTTGTTTTTCCCAACGTCCTTCAATGGCATACGCGACGATGTATGTCGATGACAGAAAGACGAACAGTGCCGCCAGAAATATTTTATCCCTAAAAAGTCTTTTAATCATTATTTCATTCCTAACATTTCCTTTGTCATAATGTAATCACGAAGGAAGTCGGATCTAACGATATCCTCCCAACTGAATGTGATCACACTAAAATTTTTCAGTTGCTCTATAATACGCAAGAACCTTTGAATCCCTTCTCGTTCAGCATTATCCTTGAAATCAGACTGAAGATAATCACCGCTGAATATAATTCTACAATTTTCACCAACACGTGTTATGACAGAGTCTAGTTCGTGGAAGTTTAAATTTTGCATTTCATCTACGATTATAATAGCATTATCAATAGTAAGTCCGCGAATAAACGATGTTGTTGTAAATTCTACTTGCCCACTATTTATTAGTTTATTATATGATGCTTTATCATCAAATAGTTCATTACAGATTGCCTTATAAGGTGTTTCAAATACCTCTTTCTTTTCTTCTACGGTTCCTGGCAAATACCCCATATCTCTTGTAGGAACTACCGAACGAACGATAATAACTTTTTGGATTTGGTTATCAGTATCAAGCATAGATTCCATGGCAAGGTATAACGCACAGAACGTTTTACCAGTACCAGCAGAACCTGCAAGAACTAGATTATCATTTTCATCCCAGTAATCATATGCTAGTTGTTGATTACCAGTCTGCGGATGATATGTGATAAGATCATCAAATGTAACTTTTGACTTGCTCATGTTTTAATCGTATTCCCTTTACCAGATGCTTTTTTAATGCCCTTTAAAAGATCGTTCCATTCTCCGCCAGCGCGACGAAGGTTTGAAACGGTGTTACCTGCGAAAGAAGGTGTTGACAATACTTTAATAATATCATCATCTTCTAACATTCTAGCAAGGTCATCAAATGGGCATGTTACATCCCATTCTTCCTCAGTAGAAATACGTTTAAGCGTGTATTTTGGCACGGAGTTTATCCTTCTCTTCATCGATACGTTGTTCTAACACTGATATAGTAGTATATAGATGACCTGTATCATGATCTTCAATGCGTGATTTTAGTATTCCAATCTCACTCTGTAACACAGTAATGTAATCAATTTCATCAACAGTTGCGTTGTTATGCACCTTGATATCCTTTCCACCAAGTTGGAGCAGTACGACCCTTTTCCCATTTAGCAAAAGGTTTCGCTGCATGATAATAGTTTTGATACGCACTCACCGCATCTCCAGGAACTTTACATTCTGGATAATGATTCATTGCCTGAGCGAATGGTGTGAGACCACCCTTCTTAATATTCCTCGGCAATGATTCAATAGCATACAATAATTCGCGATGCGTTTTGTGCGTCTTATTATATCTATAAGTATATTCATCGCACAATGCTTTCATGTGCTCCCAGTGCCAACGATAGTTTTCACTGGATTCCATTGACCAAACAGTACAAGGATGCGCTGTATGAACTGCCTTATAATAAAGCAACTCTGCCTCAAGATCATTAGATCCCTCATACAAGTCCCAGTATTTAACCATAGTCTTACCAGACTTAGATCGTTTCCTAGTAAGTTTACCGTCAAGCATTCGATGAGTAGTAGAAAGCATTTGACCGCTCTCAACAATCATCTTCGGTATGTGCTTGTCACACATCATCCGTGCAGAAACCACTGGGTCACTGTCCAAAACAAATATATTCATAAAATAGGTACTCCCTCTGCCTCAATCGCAATAACTTATTATAAACTATTTGGAGTCAAAAGTAAAGCACTATTTTTAGGTTTTAGAGAAAATTATTTAAGGGAGACTTCCGCGAGTTTTCGATTTACGAAATCACGTTTAGCATAGATTTTTTGAGCACGGTGAGTTGAACCCTTTTTCTCGAGTTTCTTAGCATAGATATCAAGATCTGCAGAGTCTTTTTTAAGTCTTTCGATTTGTGCCAATACCATTTGTATTTCCCTTAGTAAAAAAGAGCGCACGCGAAACGTGCACTCTAAGAGTGTTGAAGTTAGATTTAAGATGATTGCTTTCTTAGTCTTTAAGTAAACCAGGAAACGCCTCTTCTACGATTTTTCGGGTCAGTCCTTTAGGTGTTTCTTTGTTAATCATACCGATGACCAACTTAGCATCAGAAGGATGCACACTTTCTAGAACTCCGATAAAGATTCTTTCTCGTTTGACCGCAGGAAGTTTATCACCCTTACCACCCTTTACAAACCAAGCGAACTTTTTATAGTCCCTGTGTAAATCAGTGGGGTGATTGTGACTTTCCGCTTCAGAATATGGGGGAGCACCTTCAGGTAAATTCCAACCAATCTTTGAATCCATAGAACCACGAATGATATCTCGTAGTGCCCATGATGCGTTCGTTTTGAGAACTTTGATTTTGTCTTCTTTTTTCTTTGTCTCAGATACTTCTTCTAAGACTTCATATACATACTTTTTCATCAGTTAATAAATTCCTCGACTGATTCGATCAACATTTTCATATTTTTATTTATAAGATAGGGAAATACTAGACCTTTGTTATGCCACTGATCTTGCGAATTATATTTTTCAATAATTTGTAATTTTAAACGATCAGGAGTCTTTGATAGATCAATCAGAGTTTCGTTCCTTTGATAGTTACGATACCAAGATGCGGCATATAGTAGTTCACCTTCTGCTAGATCTTCTTTGATTGCTTCTTTCTTTTTCTTAGAAAGAGGTGTTTGTCTACGACCTTCTACGAACACGTCATCATCAGATAAGATATTAGGTACACCGTCACCAGCATCGCCAGTCATAATCTTTTCCATCAGACCAACTAGGGGCACATCTTCTTTGTACTCTTTCTTGAGTAAAGGTGAATATTGGCGCACGTTAGGATAACGTTGTAGTTGTAAGAAATCCTTATCAGCAGAGATAATCATAACATCTTCATATTGACCAAACTCTTGAGTGTTGGCGCATAGTTCACCGATGATATCATCTGCTTCACATTCATCAACTTCAATGACTTTGTATGGGAAGTTTGCTAGGATCTCTTCCTTTATGTCATGCATAATAGAGAATGCTTTTGCCCAGTCAAATGTATCTGCTTCACGTTTCTTTTTACGATTCGCTTTATACTGAGGATAGTAACCACGACGCCAGTTGTTCTTACCATCAATAGCAAGTACAAGTTCACCGAAGTCCTTTTTATATTTTACACGATATTGACGCAAACTATTCAGGATCATATGCCTGAGTAAGTTTTCATCATCTACTTTATTGACTACGATAGTCGCGATCGCTAGTCCACTATAATCTACAATAATCATTTAGCGAGTTCCCTTGCCATTTCCCTTGCTATTTCATTTTCCCATTCTATAACTTTATGAGATTCCATTTTATATTCTTCTTTGGTTATTTCTTTATATTCTATCCCAGGCCAAAGATGAAAGTTTTGATCCTTAGAAAATTGATATTCAGTGTAAACCCCATTTTCCATATACGGGGATAATGAAAGGTTAGTAACCCTATAGTATTTTTGCATTATATTTTCACTCCTTTAAGTGTATGCATATATTATATCATACTTTAGAAAGAAAGTAAAGCAAAAAAACAAATAAAAAGTTATTTTTTTAACCATGGAGGAATATGTCGGGAGTGTATCTTACAACCTATGAATTCGTTGTAATATTCGTCGCTCAGGAGGACGTCATTATCGAACTGAAACTTTGCCTCGTAGTAGGACATTTCTCCTTTGGTGTGGCATAGTCTGAGTATTTCTCGTTTGTAGTTATCGGATCCAGACTGCTCGACGAGATCGGCAAGTTGTTTACTAGATCCATAATAGTCTCGCCAGTCGGAGGGTCTTCTTGTTTTAACTCGCCGAGTTCTTTTTGAATTTTTCGGTAAAGTGTGCGGACGCCAGAAGTTCTTTTTACCGATATATTTCTTACCTGTAGAAAGTTCTGTGATGACATAGACAAATCCTTGATAGTCATCTGGTTGCTTATCGTATTCTTCATTTTCATATAACCACATACAACTATATATTACCCAGAAACGTATGTACCTTTTGGACGATACCAAACTTTCTGGTGGTAAAACTTAGCAAGAAGATTTTGTATTTCTTTTTGTCTATTATCCTGAGTTATTCTAAATGCTATCAAAGACATTTCTATTAATTGAAGTTCTTCAACAGTGAGATTAAAGTCTTCGTTTGGTTTAGGCATTTTCGTCTGTGATATCCTCTACATCAGGTCTTCTTCCGCACATAGGGCAAAAGATTGGGGTTTCTCCGTTATCAACCAGTACAATCGTTGTCGATTCGCACTCCTCGCATTCGATTCGGTATTCGTTTTCCACTTTGCTCTAATATCTCCTGTTTACGTTGATCATCACAGTAAAACCATTCTTTAATCTCGTTAGAAGAACGACCACAACCTTCGCAGTGGTCGTCCTCTATTTTACATACCCTTACACAAGGGGACGGTATGTTAGAAATCGATTTCACAAGCACCACCAGCACATGCTGCTGCGCCAAGAGTATCTACATCAGTAAATACCTTTTCGGTGAGATCATTTTTCCAATCGATAGGTTTGAGACTCTTTTGAATCTTATTCCATTTATGAAGCAAGTAAGCATCTTTCAAACAATATTCAGTTTTCTTCATATCACCATCAAGATAGTTTGCTGCAAAGTTTTCGAATCTACGAACCCAGTCACCACGTGCAGAGTTTTCTGATGATTCTAAACTAATGTCTAGACCCATACCCTGTGCAGTAGAACATGCATCCCATAGATTAGGGAATACCTTCATTGCATCAACTACAAGACCTGATGCAAAGATAGCACCTTGATCATACTTAGCGACTAGTTCATCGGCACTAATCACCTGAGTGTTCGGTGCTTGATTATAGTCTTTATCGCCTGTTGGCGCAAGGAAAGAAATACCTGAGAATGAATGGCGATTTTCATAGACATATTTTTCTACTTCATCCCAATCATTAACGATGATTGTATTAGAAACGTTGTGACGAATACCTTCATCTGCACATAGGTCTTCATTAGTACCTTCTACAACCCAACTCTTTTGTGCTTTCTTTACGAGTTCAAGATGCTTTACGCCAAGCAAATCATCTTTGAACATAGAACCGTATTTCGGCACGATAGGGAATGAGATAACAACGTCTGTACCATTCGCTGACCAAACTGATTCTTCTACCATGTATGGGTTTGAACGAATAATCGCCTGAGTAATTTCTGACTCTTTATTCATCTGAATGTTACGAATGTACATCGGTGAATGCTCTGCGTGGATACCTGATGCAGTTTGTAGTAAGACTGACGCATTGCCCGAAGGTTTAACGCAGGTCGTACGAGCAGCAGGGTTGATTCCAATAATTGCAGCGATTTCCTTGTTGATCTTTTTAACGATCGTTGCACCTTTTTTAAGTACACGAGCGTCAAACAAAACGTCAGGATTATTCATCCAACCAGTAATAGATACGCCAAGAAGTGCTTCACGATCAAAGATCTTTTTAGATACTGGACTCAAGAATTTAAAGTCAGTGTATCCTGCCTGTAGTGTACCAAGGATAGCACCTGCTCTACATGCCTTATAGAAGTCTTCTTCGGTGACACATTTACCACCGTTGATTTCTGTTAGGTTACAACCTTGCCAACCAGACTCGCCTTCGTACTGAGGATACATACCGATCTCAACACAAGGGTTTGTAGTATGTTCTTTTGAAGTTGTAAAGTAAAATCCTGGTTCCCCAAACGACTTAACAGATTCCATAATGTTAGAAAACATTTCAGGAGTTGCTTCGTCACGCACAATAACTGCTGAGTTGTTTGAACGACCACGCTGTGGATTATCAACAAACCAATTACCAGTTTTTGCAGTCATCATCTCATTATCTTCAGGAGAAAATAAACAGATCGTTGCTGAACGACGAACGCCACCTGATAGTACCGCATCAGCAGCATGCATACAAATATCATAAACCATAAGAGGCGTTACTGTAGCAGGTTTCTTTGAATCAATCACCGTACCTTGTAGCAAGTGTTCAATCTTATCCAAAGATTTACGCAGACCCTCTGGTCCTGGTGCTTTAAATCCACCTGAAATCTTTGCACCCTTCGGACGAATATTTGATAGATCAAAGAATACTCTACGACCTTCATAATCCGGATGCTTACTATCACCTACGAAATAAGATGACATCAATACGTCAAGTGCTGATGCCCAACCTTCGATAGAATCTTCAACGATGTAACCTTTTGCTTGCTTGGTTCTCTGTTGAATCTTCGGTAATTTAGCAACATGGTGAGTTTGTACTGAGAAACCAGCACCTGCTCCACATAATAAAATATAGAAAAACTCTCCAAAGAAAGCAGGTCTATCGGCATAAGAAGATGTACAGTTGTACATACGCATCTGATGCTTTTTTAATTGTTCACCGCCAAACTGTAATGCACGTTGTGCACCAAGGACACGTTGCTCTTTGTATGCTGTACGTGCTTCTTCTATGAACGGATTTAATATTTCTTGATGCTCTGAATAATTTTCTTCATGCATCGATAAGACACGGTCTACTGCTTCGTCCCAAGTTTCGTATGATCCCTCTTCATCCTTGAATCTGGAATAACTATCATAGAATTTGGTTTGAGACAAAAAGTCCCTTGTGTCTGCAAAACGATTTTGCATACCCATTGTATCCTTTATAATTGAAAATTTTAGTGTTAGTGATATTATATAGTATTTTAGGGATTTAGTAAACCCCTAAAACGCACTATATTTGAACTAAATTTTGCTTTTAACAAAATATTTTTTTATCATTTCTATTTGATCATCATATTCAGCAACTGCTTTGAGTTCAATTTCAATTGCTTCGACGATATCACTATGCTCGCCGATCCCCGCAGGGTTGTTTAGATATACTTCAATATTTGCCAAATGTTTATTCACATGCCCTTGCGCATGAGAAATCACTGCCTTCAATAATGTTTCTCTCACTTTCTTCTCGCTTTCTCAAGTGCTCTGGAACCGAACCAGAATGATATAATTGCCGCGAAGATCGCTTTCGTATCTTCGTCCCATAATAACTGAATCGCTTCAGCGAAGTCTATACCTTTATCTAGTGCTGACATTAACAGCGTGATTTCGATAGTAACAAACAAACCAAAGAAACCATATGTGATAACTGGTCTTACAGACTTTTGTAACCCAGAGATAAACCCTGTTCCTTTGTTAATACTTATATCGTGTTGAATCAGACGATCGTGCTCTTTATCTGCACCCATCTGATCATACATTTTCATTTCATGGTCATACCCACTTGCTTTGAGTTCTGCCATGACTCTCATTTTTTCGATTTCGTGTTTGTTATCTGCCTTGCGCGCAAACGAGTCTGCGATCGCAGGAGCAGCAGAACCTGCGAATCCAATCAATGATCCTAATAACGATAACATAATTTTCTCCTATACACTATATATTCTATGTGAAGACTTTTTTCTGATGTCCACCAACAATTTGTTCAACGGTTCTACCGCTAGTTGTTTGATCGTAGTAAACTTGGAAACTTCTCAAATTATATGCTAATGCGGATCTAGATAGATATCCAGTAGCATAAGATCCTCCTGGCGACCCACCATTCCAGAATACCATTCCAGGCTTAGATATTGTTGGTGGTGTATATCCTCCAGCACTAGCAGTAGCCGCACTGATTTCTGTACCTAGTGTTGAAGTTCCACCTGTTTGCGCAGGCCACATTCTAAATCCAGAAGAAGTTGTGCCATTAATAGTGCTAATAGCAGTACCGCCTCCCCACATTCCTATAACCCATTGACCGTTATTTGCCCAGTTAGAAAAAGTTGATAGACCAGTATCTAGTACACCCAAACCGCTGGGACCAGTAGCAATGGTCATAGATTTTGAAGCGGCATCGTCAAATACGCCCATACCAATTGTATTTCCAGTTTCGGCTGCAAGATAGAAACTAAATATTATACAATCTGTTGAAGCATCAAATCCACCTGTGGTAGATAAATCAAATATTATAGCATTGTTAGCTCCACCACCAGAATTATTTTGTGATATACCACCGTTATGACTAGGATATCCACCGACTGTTGCCAAACTAACTGCTGATCCAAAGACTTCAGATACTCCGCTTGTTACATCCGTATCTACTGCATTAGATGCATTAGCAATATAGAAATAATCACCTTCGGTAAATTCTAATCCTACGGTTGATGATGATGATACGACATGAGTACCGTCTGTTGCTTTCATGCGTAATATAAACTGACCTGCATCACCTAGCGTCGCAGATGGTAATAATGTTACACGAGGATCAGTAGAATGACTCGAACTATCTATAATACCAGTTCCTCCACTAGCACTATCATCCCCAAAAGCACTATCTAATTGTGCTGGAAATGTAGGTACAGTTTGATATGAATATGTAATAGGAAATCCTTCAAAATCCGCGCTTGCTTTAAATCTTATAATCGAAGTAGCACTATCTATTTGCCCAGTACTCCTTTGATTTCCTTTAAGTAGAATAGATGCTGGTAATGCAGAATCAAATGTTATTAATTCGTTTGGACCAGCAAATACTCTATCGTATTCAGATCCGTCAAAAAGATATAATGCTTTGGTGTCTTTAGCATAATGCAAAGTTCCAGAATCAGGTGCGGCAGCAAAGACCCCTATTGAATCAGCATTGGTTACTCCAGAACCAGAACTCCCACCTTCTGCGATTCCAGCACTTGTAAAGTTACTCGCGATTAAGCGACCCTTAGATACCGCCATTATCCAATTCCTTTTTCTGAATAATAGTCACGAAATTGCTTGAGCATTTTCTTTTTCTTTTTAGAACGCAAATCTAAGAAACGTGCAACAGGTTTTGGACCCATAGCAGTGTCTGCGGGATTAGGAATATCCGCAGTTGTAGTCATTTCTTCTTTTGTTTGCTTTTCGATATCTTTGAACTTTTTCATTTAGAAATCTCGCTTATGGTAAAATAGATTTGTTGATTGGTCTTGATATGAGTCCCCTCATAAATATCCAGACCAAATACGTCTCCAATAGGATAAGAATTTTCTTTTATTTTAATTTTATCCTTAGCATAGCAAAATTCTTCGTATGTTGAATTCAGTATTTTATTTGATGATATAGAATATTGTCCAGGAGATAATTGCTTATCTTCAAGAACGAACCACTGTGAACTTTCGTTCAAAAAATCTAAAGATTCTATATTACAACTCTCGCATATCTTACCGAGTTGCGTTTCATCTAATCCGTATTTTTCTTTGATAAGGAATAGAGCGGCAGCGAAACTTCCCAACTTAGACCCGCCTCCAGGAACTTTTTGTAGCAACCGCTTAACATTAGCAGCGAGACGAATAAAAGGAGTATATGCAGATTTCTTTTCATCATTATCTAACTTTACTTCTTTGTTCCGTTTACCTTCGGCATCAATAATGCCTAACTTTGCTGCATCCCAGTTTTCCCAACGCATTACAAGCATTCGGATAAAGCGGAATGTAAAGGCAAGATCTGCTGCTCTTTTTAATATCCCCATTATATTTTCCTCAACACTTCTACTACGTTTTTATCCATCGAAATCCCTGTCAATTGATCATTTGTTATATAATTCAAAAACACAAGGAAAGGTTTTACAACTGGCCAATGTTCTTCATCTAATCTCAATTTTAGCATATTCAATGCTGGTTCTGGACCAAAAACATTGAATATCACTATTAGGTGATTTAGTATCAAGCGTTCGGTGAGAATATCATTTTCTAGATACCTATTCACCAAACGCTTGACATATTTAAATCTTTTCAGGTCTTCCTGAAAGTCTTCTATATCCGTGAAGGTTGGGTTGTAATAATGCCTTGACGCATACAGTAAAAAGTTTTTATCATTAAGTTCCATACAGTTATATAGGTGGATTAATCCTCAAACATTACTGCAGAAAGTTCTTCAATCAAAACTGCTTTAGACGACCGACGATCTAACTCAATACCATATTCGCGACCGAGTTCTTCTAACTCAATTTTGCTCATACCATTGAGATCATCTTCTGTCCAAAATTCATCTTCTTCTGGAAGAGGAGTAAGATGCTCAGTTTTAAACTCTTCGATAGTAACAGGGGATTCAGTCAACATAGTTGCGTCATTCCCTAGATACTCATCGATCGCTTCCTGAGATATTTTTACTCCATGAAGAAGTTCACCAGTACGAGGATGCACCCAACCACGAGTAGTTGGTAATGCATCCTTTTTATAATTAGGTGGTTTAATCGCCATTTTTATTCGCCTTTGTTATACATTGAAGCATATGCTTCTGCCACACCTTTTGTTGCATTCTTAGGAGCAGGTTTAGTTACTTTCCCTGCCTTTGATGCATCGTCATGACCCTTTTCTACGGTGTCATCCTTTTCAATCGGTTGATCCATCATATCCTTAGCACCCTTGCCTGATAATTTATCTTCAGGTTTTTCTGCTTTCGCCTTATTAGGGGTTTGGTCTGCTTCAAGGAAAGCAGTAAGTCTTTGACGGATTGACTTGCCTTCTTCGATTTTAGCGAGTGAGTTTCCGATCATTCCGTTATTTTTTGCAAAGTGATCTAATGCTTTCTGTACGATTTTCTTATCGTACTTCTTAAGAGGAATCTGGGTTGAACCTTTACCGCTAAACAAAGCAACATGTCTGCCTTTCTCATCTTTTACGATTTGAACTGCTGTACCATCTTTACCTTTGATCATATCAACTTTAGTTGTTTTCTCATTAATGGTTCCTTCTGCTTTAGGACTCATTTCAACTTCCGCTTCGTCGTCACCTTTTTTCTTTTTCTTTTTAGGTGCTTCTTTTTCAGGATCTTCTTCGGACTCAGATGAATCAACGTCTACGTCATCTTCTTTGATATTTTTAGAAATTGCTTTCCGACGCTTATGTAAGTATTCATCAGATGAATCAGTGTCACCGTCATTGTCGATGTCTTTATCTTTACGATCATCAAACTTCTTTTTGACTGCTTTCGGTTGCACTTTATCCATACCGTCACCATCGTCTGACTTATCGTTGGTGTTATCTTCTTTATGCAATGCCTCATCGACATCGTAGTCCTTACCGCCGATAGTAAAGGTTTTATCACCCTTTGCCTTTGCCATCTTTGCAGCATAGATATAATTATTTTCTTTTTGTTTTTGCGCTGCTTCTTGGATCTCTTTATATGCTCGACCCATTGCTTCAACTAATTGTTTGGACATTTTATTCTCCTATTACATCCACATATGGGCAACATACGTCCCAACCGCTGCAACAACAGCAGCATATACTAGTTTATTTATAATACATACAGTGCGATGATTATCATCCACTTTCTTTTCAATATCATCCAGTTTAGCGGATAAACGATTTAATCTTTCGTACATTTTATTATGGTCGTCGTTCAATGAACTAATCTTTTCTTCTGCACGTGCCATGGAAACCATAGCATCGGTTAAACGATCTAATTTTTCTTCAATTCTTGTTAATCGTGCTTCATTGTGAGGCATTATTTTTTTCCTAAATTAAACCGTTATAGTTTACCATTTTTCTTTGTCTGCCCAATATGCAGCAGACATTTTACCCTTCGCGATATTCTTTGCATGCCGTGCTTTAAACGATTTGCGCTTTGCTTTCATCTTATCAGATTCACCGTCTTTAGGATCACCAGCAGTAGAAGCACCTTGCTCACCAAAACGAATAGTCTTGATTTTGTCACCGTCTTTAGCAACAACGATATGACTTTTCTTAGGATGACTCGGTGTACGTTTCGGTTTGTTAAAACCTTCTACACCTGCCTTCGCCAAGCGAGGATCTTTATCTTCAAAAAACTTTTTAAACGAATCCATATTACTGTCCTGGTGTTATCTTTTTAGCATGAGCAGTTGCTTCGGGAGTTCCGAAATCATATTTACCCTGTGCCATATCTTTAAAAGTTTTTTTCATATCGTGAGAAGTTACTCGATCAACCGACTTAATCATAGACGGTTGCTTTACCAGTTTGCGAAGGTGTGCCTTTACGGAGGATGGTGAATTACCATCCATGTAAATCTCTGGAAGACCTTCTATGTCAACTTTGAATTTCATACCTTCAACAAACTCTTTGAACTTTTTCACTTGCCCATGCTCTTTACTTTTTTCTTACGATTGAATCCCTTAGTATCGGGGCGATCCATCATGCCATGTACATCTTGACCAGGATCTTCTTTACCATGATATCCTGCTGCCTTTCCTGGAGCAACTTTCTTTATCTTACCGCCACGTTTCTTAAATGCATCCATAGCACGTTTCATTGCTGCAGAATCCATTCCTTTGCCTTCGTATTCCATTTCGTCTTTTAAAGATGCCTTGTACATTTGTAGTGCTGTTGCAAAATTCTTATCCTTCATCATGCGCTTTGTTTCGCCATGATCTGGATTGTCATATGCAATACCAATACTTTCATCATCTATATTTTTCGCCTTAGCATATTTCTGGTATGCCGACATCGCTTTTGTATCGATTTCTTGTGCTTTTCCACGCTGAAAATGTTCATCAACATCTTTCTTAGCAGTTGCCATCAACTTATCATGGTTGTCGATTGCATACTGATCTGCATCATCTTTATTATCAAACTTTTTTGCTTCACTGCCATCTGCATTCATCACGCAGAACATACCGTCTTTTTCTTTGACGTGATCAGTTGGATCCATTTCTTCTTTCATTTCCATAACATCATCTAGCACATCACCCAAGAAGTCTCTATCGTTTGCGATATTTTTATTGAGACCCATTGATTTCAACACTCCTGGTATCTTTTTTGTGATATCAGTTTCTTTGTGCTTTTTGCTCATACCCATCTTTTTCAGTGCTCTTGCGACCTGTGCTGCCGTGTCTTCACGTTCTGAAAGTTCACCTTTTTCTTTTTTAGCAATAGCAATCGCTGCTTGCTGTGCAGCATTCGCTGCCTTACCTTCGGCAAGTTCTGCTCTCAGGTCATCGAAGGTTTTCATTTTTCCCTCGTTTTGACGTTTAAGAACTGCAGCAACCTGTGGATGCGATGACAATCCTTTTTTAATTTTTTCGATTGCTTTGACTGCTCCAGTCATATTACCACCAGCATATCTTTTATCTGATGCTACACCAATCGCCATTTTAATATCTTTAGGACTATATTTGTCTGCCATCTTATTTGCCTCTTACCTTTGCTGCTAGATCTGCATCTGCTTTGCCCCATGTTCCAGAGGATTTTGTTATGAATGAATTTACTCTTGCCATTGCCCATTGACCCTGAGTTGCTCCAGGACGATGACCAGTTTTATATGCTGCAAGACCTCTATTGTATACTTGTTTTAGAATACCAAGAGGCATCCCTGATTTTTCTGCTTTATTCTTAAGAGCAGTATCTGAACTTTCGCCATACATTTGTTTGAATTTCAAAGTATGCTTTGATGGTTTCGTATCCACTTTACTGTCTCCTGGAGCAGATTTATATGCGGATGGATCATCATCGTCTTTATCTTTATTCTTATTAAAGTGAGACGACCTGTTTTTCTTTGTAGTTTTTTTCAGACCTTTGTAATACTGTTTTGGTTGCTTGCCGTCCTGATCACCGATATCAGGATCTTCTGCACCTTCATCAATCTTCTCTACATCAGTCAACCATTTTCGATATGATTCGCCGTTAGTTTCAATGATTACATAGTTAGCACCAAGGTGTTTAATCTTAGCAACTAGACCAGATTCTTTAACAACAACTTCGTCACCAGTATTAAATAAAGACCCATCCATATAGGATTCACGAATATCAGAAACAGGTTCTAATTTAATTTTGTTTTTAAATTGCGTTTCTTCTTTTAAACCCATGCCCTTACGAACATCATTGTATATCTTTTTAGCATCAGCATTCTTAACTGCTTTGGGTAAACCCTGTGAGAAAAGAGCAAAGTCTCCATCTGATGCCGCAGTGCGCATCTTACTTGCACTCATACCTTCTGCGCCATCTGCATCCGGATCACGTTCTCCAGCAGATATAATAGTAATTTTTTGAAAGTTGTAGAAACCGTGTCTACCTTTCACACCATTATATTTTTTAATTCTTGTATCAAACTCAACAAGTCTATCAGAACCAACTACACCTACGATAGTTCTGAAACCGTCTTCATATAGTTTACTAGCAACTTCTAGAAGATTCTTTGCACCTTTATCGACCAGTATGTTTCGCGCATGACGAGGAAACATCTTCCGAGCGATTTTCACTTTATCTTTGTATGCCAAAGGATTCTTATCTGCATCCTGAGACTGAGATAGATAAATTTTATATGGGTTAGAACCTGCTGCTTTTGCTATTGCATCAAGCAGTTTTTCATGACCTATAGTTGGGGGATTCATTCTGCCGAATGTAAAGAATACTGTCTTTTCTTCTTCGACAAGATAATTTTGAAACGATCTAATCACTTACTTAGGACCACGCTTTTTTTCCATTTCCGCTTTGCGAACATCTTTAAATGCTTTCT
>Ga0208973_1000601_pt1 | contig 18308 bp, 34 predicted proteins | sample AOAMet_66_BLW_10_2_FD_188233 | JGI IMG/M metagenome (GOLD analysis project Ga0208973, IMG submission 188233) | Ammonia-oxidizing marine microbial communities from Monterey Bay, California, USA - CAN11_66_BLW_10 (SPAdes) | ecosystem: Environmental > Aquatic > Marine > Intertidal zone | place...
TACTTGACAATTAACGTGATAAGTACTATATTATAAGTGTAACCAATTAAAAGGACTAATGTTATGGACATGGAAACAACACAAGGATTATTTGCAGTGGGTATCGGAATTGTACTCTTCGGAATGGGTTACTGGAAGGGCAATCAAACTGGTTTGCAAAACGCTGTAGAAGCATTATTTAAAATGGGTGTTCTTGCTGTTGATGAAAATGACCAAGTAGTAGCAGGTCCTAAAATTAGTAAGTTCAAAATGTAATACCTAATGACAAGAATTGATAGATAAGAAGTAAAACACAAAATTTATTATTAAAATGCTCTAGTGGAAACACTAGGGCATTTTTCTTGCGACCAATAAATATTGGTGAGTGAGAAAAGGACATACAATCAATGGAAAATATAATATTTGGATTAGCAATGACTGCTCATTTAGGTCTTGCTGGTGAGTATAATGAAATACACCCACATATACGTTATAACAATGATAATGTAATTGCTGGAGCATTTTTAAACAGTATAGACAATATATCATTATATGCGGGTAGACGATTTGAACACAATAACTTTGGATTTGAATTGACAGCCACAACTGGATATCTTAGTTTAATAGTTCCCCAAGTACGTGGCACATACGATGTACATAATAATGTAAGATTGTTTGTCGGAAATGCTGTTGAAAAAATACAAGGCAAAATTAAACCAGGAGCGGTTGTTGGTATCGAGCTGTTATACTAAATACAGTTGGAGACAATATCACATGAAAACACAATATGTAATTGGTATGTTAACCCTTGCTTGGTTAAGTACGTTAGTGCCAAGTACAGCGGGTGCTGACTTAACACACAGTTTTAAAAACCCTAGTTTTAGTGGCATTGGGTATAGTGCCCATGTACTCAGTATTGAGCAATTGGGATTCAATAGACAAAAAGATATTGATGATGAAGCTCAACGTGAAGCTGATCGCATTGAGCGTGAACTTGAAAACACCACTCTTAACAAATTTATTCGTAACTTAGAATCAAGAATCTATGCTACACTGAGTAAACAAATGGTGGACAATATGTTTGCCGCTTGTGGAGAAGAAGGACAACCGGATTGTGCTAATAGTGGAACGACTGAAGTTGAAGGTGCTACTATTACATGGACCAAAGACCCAACTGATGGTAGTATTACACTTACAATTGACGGTGAGGATGGCTACACAGAAATAACTATTCCAGGATCAGGGGAGTTTAACTTTTGAAGCTAATAACAACAATAATACTTACTGTATTTCTGGCTGGGTGTAGTAATTACAATCCAAAATTACCTAAACCACTACAACGTCCAGCAAACTTACAGGAAAACCCACTAGTAACAGAACTGAATCAGTTAAAGCCATTAAATGGTCCTGTTATGACAGTAGGTGTGTATAGTTTTACAGACAAAACTGGACAACGTAAGCCAGCAGACAATATTGCTAACTTATCTAGCGCAGTAACACAGGGTGCTGAAGTTTGGGTAATAGATGCTCTACTACAAGCAGGCGAAGGAACTTGGTTTGAAGTTGTTGAACGTGTTGGTATGGATAATGTTATTAAAGAACGTCAGTTAATACGTAACACAAGACAAAATTATGAAGCAGAAGACGCCACACCGCTAATGCCAATGAAGTTTGCTGGTATATTAGTTGAGGGTGGTATTGTAGGATACGATTCAAATATTACCACTGGTGGCGCAGGTGCTAGATACTTTGGTCTTGGATCAGCAGCAGAATATCGTATTGATACAGTAACAGTTAGTATGCGATTAGTTAGCGTAAGCAGTGGCCGTGTATTGGTTAGTGTAGCCGCAGAAAAGTCTATAGCAAGTTATCGCACAGCAGGCGATGTGTTTAAGTTTTTAGATTTAGGAACCAAAGCACTAGAAGTTGAAAGCGGATACAGTGTAAATGAACCAGTAAATTACGCAGTACGAGAAGCAATCGAAGCGGCTGTAATTGAAATCATATGTCAAGGTGTTGAATTGGGCTTATGGCAATGGCAAGACGGTGAATCTCATCTAGAAGGTGAGCATTAACTTAAAATGAAATGGATTTTAATATCATTAGCAGTTATAATAGGTGGTATAGTATATCATACATTAGAATCACGTAGTCAAATATATTGGGAACAAGTTGGTCCTAATACAGATAAGGCGTTAAATCCAGATACCCATACTGACTAATATACTTTAGTATATCTGCCCGATTTCACCCACATTTCACTAAATATAAGTGTGAGAGTGAGATCTATATATGCAGAAAAAATTATTAAGTAGTGCCATAATGGCAATAGTGTTTACAACATTAGCATCGTTATCAGTAATGGCTAATGAAATATATATAACACAAATTGGGGATAGTCTAGATTTAGATATCACTCAAGACGGACAAAACAACGAATTTGGAGACAGCACTACAGACGCTGGGCTCTATGGCGATAACATGGTGTTTAGTATAACACAAACTGGTGATACAAACACTATTGACGCAATTATTGCTGGTGACAGTTATACAGGTACCTGGGTGTTTACTGGAAATAGTAACAATGTTGACCTATTATGTGACAGCACAGCAACAATTGGTGGTGGCAATTGTGATAATGTAACATTAAATATTACTACAACAGGTGATGACAACAACTATGACTTTAAGATTGGTGAAACTACTGATGGCGGTGATGCCACTGTTAACTTTACAATTGATGGTGATGACAACCTGATACAAATGGACTTGGATGGAACTGATGCTAATATTACTGTAGAAATTGACAACAGCGCATCAACAGCAAGTGGATCAACAATTACAAGCGCAACTGATACTAACCTAAGTACTAATTCTCCAGGTAACATTATTGATTTAAATATTGATGGTAATGGTGATACTTTAGGACACACTGTAACATTAGATATAACAGGTGGTAGTAGTGTATATACTATTACACAAAGTGGTATCTACGATAACCTAGTAGATATAACTTCAACTGGGGACGGTAACACAGTTGATATTACACAATCCGATTAAACTTATATGTATAATATTTGTTGCTCTAGCATACGTAAGTATAGCTAGGGCAACTCCTATTGGAGCGGTTGCTGAATCTTCTGGCACAAGTACAATTAAACGTGATAAAGAAGCATACACTGGCGAAGTAGGTCTTGGCTTACAAATGAACGATAATGTAGTTACTGGTAAAGGTAAATTACGTTTAGACTTTGTAGACGATACTAGAGTAGATGTTACTGAAAATAGTCGTATGACTATTGATGAGTTTATATACGATCCAGCTAGTGGAACAGGTGCTCTTAGTATGAAAGCAACACTAGGCGCAGTACGTTATGCTAGTGGACAAATAGCAAAGAATTCAAGACAACGAGTAAACATAAGAACACCAAGTGCTAAAGTTACAGTACGTGGTACAGACTTTATGATGATTGTAGATGAGATAGGCGGCAGTATGATAACACTATTGCCCAGTTGTGATCAAAGTGGATTATGTGTAACTGGTGAGATTAGTGTTGAGAGCGATGTGGGAATGGTTATTATGAATCAAGCATTCCAAACTACTATAGTTTCTCACAGTGGTGCTGTTCCAAAGCCAGGAGTTGTACTAGACTTACCAGAAAATATGCTTACAGCAATGTTAATTATACGTAAAGTATCACCTTACACAGAAGAGATAATAAAACAAAAACCACCTACTGATATATTAGACATTGACTTTTTAGAGTTTGACGAACTAGACAGTGATCCATTAGTTGATGGTATTAAAAACATCTGGGTAACTGATTTAGATAATACAACTTATTTAAATTCAGAGTTTATAGATCAATTGGAAAAACAACTTGCTGAAATATTAGCACAATGGTTTGATAGACTAGGAACACAAAACGTAGAGTTTTTTCAGGATAAGTTTTTTGGATTAGATCCAGATACAAATATATTTTATGATGAGGAATATCCTTATTTTATTTTAAGTAGACGAGAAGGAGATCAACATTTCTTTCGATTAAATTTAAGTCAAAGTCATAGTTACAATGTAGACTTTGTTCAAGGAGGGTTTTACAGTTATGGTTATAAAGTGGGCGTTGGTGCCGCTAACAGTATTGTTATTAATCAAAACAACTACTAGTTACGCAAATGAAATATACATGAACCAAGTTGGTGATGATCTTACCATGACTGTGGTTCAAGATGGTAAAGACAACTACTTTCAGTATTGTGCTGTCAACAATGATTCAAATTGTACAAATGTAGACGGCAACCAACATAACTGGGCAGATGGTGTCGCAAGTGATAATTCTACTGTAGCAAGTAGTACAGTTGGTGACGATAATACAGTTGTCGTAGCACATGCTGCTGGACAGAACAACGGTAACAGTAATGAAAGTCATATTGGAATTATAGGTGACCGCAATAAAGTACAAAACTTTTTTGCAAACCACAGTTCTGGAAGTAATCAATATAGCACTCAAGATTGGGGTGGTGTTAAAGAAACTAATATCCTCATTGATGGAGATGATAATACAGTAAAAGTAGCAAGTGATAGTTATGGAGAAGTATTCAGTGAGATTGAAGTAACTGGTGATGACAATAGTGTAATCCTATATCAAAGGTCATTGAACAATACCGCTTCAATAGACGTAACAAATGCAGGCGGGCCTGTCAGTGTTAATGTTCAACAACTTGGTAGTGGTTGGCAAGACACAGGATTAAACTCAGCAAGCATTACAAACTACTGTACAAATTCAAATGGTTGTACAGTTAATATGACTCAGTACTGATTTTTCTGGACAAATCTAAATAAATATCTGTGAGAGAGACTACGCAGAGGAGCAATTTAACCATGAGAATTTTGGTAATCAGTGGCCTGTTGGCTACACTATTAAGTACAACCGCATTAGCAGACACAAGCAGTATCAGTACAACAGCCACAGGCATGGGTGTACTGGAAAACGATTATGTAAAAGCCGGCGTTAACGGCACAAGTGGAACATTAGGTTCTGGCGGCAACACAAGCCCAGGACTATTATATGATTCAACAGGTAGTGGAACATTCAACACAAGTTATGACTACCTAACACCAGGTTCACCGTTTGATGGTTTTGCTATCAAAATAGATAGTACTAACAGCACAAACAATAACAACGGCAATGGCCCATGGGTTGATGCAGATGGACTTACTGATGGTGATGGTACATTAACTTGGGCAGGTACAAACTCCGCACACAGTGGATGGGAAATACAAAACACATATAGTTTAGGTGCTACATCAGAACACATTGAGATTGGCACACAGATTACAGCAGGTAGTGATGCTACCACACTTAGCTTTGGACGCTTTATTGATCCAGACGCAAGAGCCGCAGCAGGCGATAGTAGTAGCACAGACAACGTGCTAGGTTATGGTGTTATTCCAGATACCAATGTTGCGTTCAGTGAAGCATTAGCCTCACGCTATGCTCTAGGACTGTACTCAACAGACTCTAACGTTGATGCTGGCATTACACGTTGGACAACAGACGCAGGTAGTTATACTGAAAATGCTGTTGACAGTGACGGATCAAACACAAACACAGGTGACAACACTATTGGACTAAGTTGGAACTGGAGCAGTGTTAGCACAGGTGATATACTTACAGCAAGTTACGCATACATATTTGGACCAAGTGCGTTTGATGCCGCAGATGCTGCTATTACAGCAGGAGCAGGTGGTGGTGCTGACACTAGCAGTTGGGGTACACTAGAAGATGTTGGTAGTGCTACAGACGCAGCCGATGGCGCATCGGAACCTACAGTAGTTAGTACAAGTACAGAAACTATTACCAGTAGCAGTGAAGCAGTTAACACATCATTGCCAGTACTTACATCAGCACACACAACACACGATAGCAGTGTAGCAGAAGGTGTACAAACTATTGACCGTGAAACAACTACAACAGTAACAACACCAATGACAATCACTACAACAAGTTTTGTTAGAACTACAAATACAATGAGCGACGATACAACAGTGGTTACAGATGGTACAGCAACAGTTACTACAGCAAGTAGAGCAGACGATGTTGTAACAGTAACAGACCCAGGCGCATTTACAGGACGCATGGATCAAATGAATCAAATGTTAGCATTGCGTCCATATTATGGACTAGGTATTAATGATGGATTTACAGCAGGACGTATTACACATGATATGGGTAATGGGTATAGTGCGGAATCAAATGTATTTGGATTTGGCTTAAGTCATCCAACTCAAGAGGGTACATTATTGAGTTTTGGAATGAACCGTATCGCAACTGACTTAACTGGCGAAGGTAGTAGTGGTAATACAAACACTACCATACTAAGCGCAGGCGTTAGCAAGCATGTAGTAGATAGTGACATAACTGTTAGCGGTAAAGCTAATTTAACAAGTACTGATTTGTCATATACAAGAGAAATTGGCGACTTTAGTGCTTCTGGATCAACTACATCAGCAGATAATTGGGGATCGTTAACAGTTGAGAAGTCAACTGGTGCCGTTCGTCCGTTTGCTGGTTACACAATAGGCAGAAGTAGTCATGAGGCATTTGCTGAAACAGGTAGTGTTCAAGCAGCATTACTAGACGCAGGCAATAGTGAAACATATCGTTATGCTACACTAGGTGTAAACTTAGATAATGGTATTATTAACGCTAGTATTGCTAGAGACTTTGACGATGCTAATACAACTCGTGTTGGACTTGGATTAAACCATAGTATAACACCTACACTAGGACTTACAGCATCTATCAACCGTGTCACAGCTAATGATAACACTAGTACTAGACTAAACGCAGGACTAAATTGGAAGTTCTAAAATAAATAGCAGTATGATTAAGTAGCTGGTTAACATATCATGTGTTAACCAGCTAAACTAATGAGGGAAAAAACATGAATACTAAATTTAGTATAGGTGTTGTAATCGCAATCGTACTACAAGTCAGCGCATTTGTATGGTGGACAGCACAACAAGCACAAACAATTAGTCAACTCGAATCAGAGATGGCAGAACTTACAGCAAGAACAGAAGTTGAAAAAGAAGTTACATTAATTAACGATGTGGCACAACTTAAAAAAGATATTCAAGAACTAAGTGATAAAACACTTGAAGGTATCTTAGAGATTGACAACATGCGTATTAGTGAAGACAATAGACTAGGCGAATATATTGATCGTAGATTTTCAGACCTAATAGGTGATTTACAAACTACATTTACAACACATGAGGCTTGGATAGACGAGCTTGAATTAGTAGATGACGAAATAAAAACACAGTTATCAGACCACCAGCATTAAGGATTAATTATGCGTAAGATATTATTCTCTCCAATATGGAGTGTGCTTGTACTACTACTTCTTACTTGGGTGTATAGTAGTAACCCAGCATTTCTAGATAGTTTAAGGTTGAGATACTTTGACCAACTAATAGTAAATCAAGAGCCAATTGAAAATAACATATACACTGTTAACATAGACGAAGCAAGTTTAGAAGAAAAAGGACAATGGCCCTGGCCACGTGGAGACTATAGTGAGTTAATTATAGACTTATATGATCGTGGCGCTGGCTTAGTTGTGTTTAACGTATTAATGGCTGAAACTGATCGAGCAGGAGAGGATCAAGATTTAGCATTAACAATGCAACAAGTACCAGTTATCCTAAACATGCTGGGCGCAGATGAGAATAAAAACGAAGCAATTAATCCTGGTGCTACTATTGTTAATAGTGACTTTATGTACCTTATACCCAGCCGTGAAGGTGTTATAGCAAACGTACCAGACATAGAATTTTCATCAGTTGGCAGTGGCATCGTAGATACATTCCCAGAAGCTGATGGTGTAACAAGACGTATGCCAATGGTTATAGAAAGCCAAGGTACACTTTATCCAAGTGTTACAATGGAAGTATTACGAGTTATTGCTGGAGATCCTAGTTTCCAGATTAAGTTAAATGAATTTGGTGTTGACAAACTACGTATACCACAGTTTGGTATTATACAAACAGATGGACTTGGGCGTGTTTGGATTGACTGGAGTCAAAAGAATAAAAGTTATAGCACAACAAACTTGCCAGACGACTTTGATGGCGGCATAGTATTTGTTGGCCCAACAGCGGCAGGTGTTTCACAGCCAGTAGCAACAGCGGCAGGCAGTATATACCCACACGAAATACATGCCACTATACTTGGCACAGTGTTTAACAAAAGTAATATTGAACGACCTGCTTGGGCTTTTGATGCTGAAATGTTAGGCTTCTTATTAGTAGGACTTTTTGTTATTGTACTAGCACGTTGGACTTATGCTGGTATTATAGTATTTGTAGTCGCAGTGGGCGGTTCAATATTTTATAGCATATATAGTTTTAATAACTATAACTATTTGATTGATGGCGCTACATCTAGTGCCTTTTTAATACTAGTGGGCATGACTAGGTATATAGTTAAATTTGTAGATGAATTCCTACAAAAACAAGAAATTAAGAAACAGTTTGGCGGATACGCATCACCTACAGTTGTTAAATTACTACAAGAAAATCCAGCACTCATTAAAGATGGTGTAAAGAAAGAAGTTAGTATTGTGTTTAGTGACTTGCGTGGCTTTACTCCACTAGGTGAATCGTTTGGTGACGATGTAAAGGGCTTAACTAAAATAATGAATGGCTACATGGATAGTATTACACAGCCTGTATTGGACAGTGATGGAATGATTATTAAGTATATAGGCGATGCTAGTATGCACATACACAATGCGCCTATAGATGATCGTCACCATCCAAGAACCGCAGTACAATGTGGATTAGATATGTTAGCGGCAGTGGAAAGATTTAATGAAGAAGTTATTATTCCACAAGGTAGACCAGCAGTAGGTATGGGCGCAGGCATCAATACAGGACTTGGTTATATTGGTGAGATGGGATCAACAGCTAGACACAGTTATGATGTTTTGGGAGACGCAGTAAGTACTGCCGCACGTATTGAATCAAAATGTAAAGAGTACGGATGTTTACTACTAGTAGGCGATGCTACATACCAAACAACTAAGTCAGACTTCTTTTACTTAAAGATAGATGACTTAGCAGTTAAAGGCAAGAGTGTTGGTGTTGGTATATGGACAGTATTAGATCAGAAGCGTCCAGCTTGGCGTAAAGCACAAAAGAAACACCAAGATATGTATGACGACTATCTGGCGCAAAGATTTGATGACGCAATAGACAAGTGTAAGATGTTACATGATCACTTTGACGGACAAATGGCTGGCTACTATGATATGTGGATTGAGCGTTGTGAATTCCAAAAGACACAAGACTTACCTAAAGATTGGAATGGCGTATTCATAGCAACTTCTAAATAAATAAAACTATAGTTATTTGTGAGAGGATACATGATGCAGAATAATGAATATGACGTAGTCGTAATTAAAGTAGTGGATGGCGATACAGTAGACGTAGATATTGATCTAGGGTTTGGTGTTTGTTTAAAAGACGAACGTGTGAGAATAATGGGTATTGATACTCCTGAATCACGTACAAGTGATAGAGTAGAAGATTTGTTTGGCGAAGCAGCTAAAGCAAGACTTAAAGAACTTATGAAACACGGCGGCAAACTTATTACTACAGAAGATAAGCATGGCGAAGACATGAAGGGTAAGTTTGGACGTATCCTTGGAGACTTTAAAGTAGACTACAATGGTGAGATGAAACGTGTTACTGAGATTATGGAAGCAGAAGGACATTGCGTTCCTTACTTTGGCGGAAGTAAAGAAGAAACACAAGCCGCACACCAAGTAAACCGTGTACGTTTGCTAAACGAAGGTATTGTAACCCAAGAAGCATACGATGCCGCAGTTGAGAAGATGAAAAATAAGTGATTAAAAAACTAGGGATACTAGCGTTTGCATTTTTCTTTATAAAGGGGCTAATTTGGTTAGCCCTTTTATACTTTGGTGCTACATGGCTAATACCAGGATAAAGTAAGTGGTATAGTGTGCTATTTGATCTATAGTAGCATACTTCCAATACTTTTTATTTCTATGTGTAACTTTATTACGTTCTGCTATCCGATGTTTAGTATAGTCGATAATAAAATGTAACACAAAATCTAGTAAAGCAAGCCATAGTGCCTTGCCAATACCTACTAATAGTATTGCTACAAAAAACGTAAGTACAGCATGGTGCGAACAATGTATCCATAGTCTAGGTTTGGTTAGTTGTGTCTTTGTTCCGTGTTTATCATCAGTAAGTTCAGCCTGAAGGAATAAATCTGCTATAGCATGTTTTACTGTTAGTAGGAAAAAGAATGTTAGTGCTGTCATTTATTTTGTTCTTCTTTATATATTTTTTTAAGATCTTCTAGTGAGTGTAATTTTTCATTATCAGTTTCACTAAGTCCAGCTTCTTTAATTATTTCACGAAGTTCAGCAATCTTGTTTTGGTTTATCTCTTGTTGTTCTTTTAATGTTAATACCACATTTAGTTTTTGATTAAGACGTATTAGATCGTTATCCAACATACGTATGCGGTCAATTAGTCCAATAAGAACTCCTTGTGCTTGTCCAATAACTGGGTCAATCTCTTTGGTTACCCACTGCCAAATAAAATATATAAAGTAACCCATACCAACAGCAGCAATAATCGGAAAGCCATAATCATTAATCATTTGGCCCAATGTTGATTGTTGCTCTAGTGGTATAGGTGACTCCATTATGCTATATCGTCTCTATCTTCACCAATTTTGGTAAGCCATCCATTTTCGTTAACACGAAAAATGTCGCCTGGTTTATACAAGCCTTTATCCATTACTTCTGTGGGAGTATCGCCAACAACAGTAAAACTTTCGCCTGCTTGGTTAATTGTGTAATCTACCCACATCATTATTGTTCACCGATTAGTTCAAAGTAACCATTGGGTCCTACACGATATGTATCTCCAATTTTTAATTCTACGTCATCAATAACAAAAAATTTGTCATCAGGGTCTTTGTCTTTAAGAATACGAAATCCGTTTTGGAATTTCATTAGTAATAAGTCTTTCCACATCATTAGTCTTTCCTTGCGTCATTTTTGCCATCAGCCCGTGCAATCCTATCCACGTCTGGTCGCAACCCTAGAGCATTACTCATCAGTGTATCAATACGTATGACATCATGATTCATTGTTTGTACACGATTGTCTAGGCCCATAATGATACCCTTTAAACCATTGACACTTCCAGTAACACCTGCTAGTATAAACTTCAATGTTAAAAACACAAAGTAACCAGCCGCTAGTGCGCCAACGATTGGAAACCCTACCTCTGCAATTAGTCCGAATATTTCCATTCCATTTCACCCTCACAGTTAAATGCTACTGTTATTTATGAAAGAAAGTATTAAATAAAGTATGAGCGAGAAAACTCCAAATACGCCTACGCCCACACCGTCTGATGACCCGTGTGATGATGTTACTGGCACAGATCTTTCTAAATGGTGTAAGAAAACACTTGACAAGTAATACGTCTTACTATATACTATGGTAGTAAACAAGGAGAAATTCATATGTCATTACCAAAGAAGTTACCCGCAAACTTTATAGAAAAGTATTATGAAAATTGTAAAGAGCGTGAACTTTATAAAGACCCTATATTAACTAAAGAACAATACTGGGAAATTTGGATTAAAATGACAGAACATGAGGAATCAAGAAAATGAATAAACTAATTATTGCAGGAATTATTGCTCTATTTGCGACAACCGCAAATGCTAACAGCTACAGAGTACAAGGAAAAATTGTTGAAATTGTACCAGTATATACAAAAGTAAATCAACAGACCCCAGTAGAAAAATGTCGTGATATTGAAGTACCAATTTATGGACGCACTGGCGGAGGCAATGCTGGTGAAGGTGCCTTGGGTGGTATGATTATCGGCGGTGTACTAGGTAAAGTATTGGGCGGTAACGACAAAGGTGCTGCAGCTGGTGCTATCCTTGGTGGTGTTGTAGGCGCTAATAATTCACAAGGACAACGTCGAATTACTGGATATCGTACAGAGTATCAGTGTACTACAACTTATCGTAATTCTTCTAAGTCAATTATTAACGAGTACGACATTGTATATCGTGTAGATGGCCAACGAATCACTGTACGAGTCAATCGTGCTGTTGGGCAAAATGCTTATGTTGGACAACGTAAAGATTTCCGTGTAAATTATCAACTTTTAAATTGACATCTGTGTCAATATACGCTATAACGTAAGAAACAATAATTTACGCTGGAGAGTAATATGAATAACAAAGTTGTATATGCGAATGAAGCTACTATCACTAGTACACGTACTGGCACAGAAGTTGTAGCTGAGATTGATAATTTTAGATTTGAACAATACTTGGATGCCTTTATTGCCACTAACAAAATACCAATGCGTTGGAATGGCAAAGTATATGTAGGTAATGTTAGTGGTATGGAATTTACAACAGATGGCCCAAAAGAGTCTGTAAAGTTTAATCGGAGGTAATAGTATGACAATGCATTTAGTTGGTCCACATATGACTACAACAAAGTATAATCGTAAACAGAAAAAGCCTAATGCTAAACTAACAAAAGCACACGCTGAACATGAGAAATGGCTCAAGTCAATGGGTGTTGGTAAAACAAAAGCTCGTAATACAAATACTATTCCAGACTATTCAACCAAGGATACAGTTGAACTCAGCAATAAGGTTGCTGGACATGGGCCTGCTCGAGAAAGCATGACCTACAGTGGAGAGCGTCAGTTAGTTGGTATTGCTACAATGCACAAAAGTAATATGGTGCCTGTGTTTGCTGATAGGAAAGAAGATGCTAAAGATATTGCGAGTATGAGACGATAAATGATTAGACCAGGTATACATGCTACTATTGATTTAGAAACACTTGACACCCTACCTAGTGCTACAGTACTAAGTGTGGGCGGCGTTAAGTTTCGTCCAGACAGTAGTGATGATCCATATGATAGATTTTACATGAAGATCTTAATTGATGATCAGGATCGACTAGGACGTACTGATAGCGATAGCACAATTGAATGGTGGGGTAAACAAGACCCTGCTGTAATGGAAGAAGCATTTGACCAAACTGGTGCTGTAACAGTTACAGAGTTTTTGGCTGCACTTAACAAATGGATTGTTGGAGTAGATACATTTTGGGGTCAAGGCTATGGCTTTGATTATACCATACTTGAGAACATGTATCGTGCTAGTGGACGTAATGCGCCCTGGTACTTCTGGCAAGTATTGGACTCACGTACACTAATACAAATGCTACGTGAAGATCCACGTAAGCAATTTCAAACAAACTTACACAAAGCAGATGATGATGCTTATTATCAATCAAAAGCAATTCAGATTGCTCTTAAAGACCTTGGAGTATTTGAATGATAAGATGGTACGATTATGTAGCTAGCGTATGTTTATCATATTCTATGTTAGTGGCATTTTTTAACATACCTATCATTGGCGCAGTGATATCATATGGATTATGGATAGGCTGGAGAGATTATTATTGTGAATATAGAAAACAAATGGAGAACAACACATGGCATTAGTGCCCATCGTAATTGACAAAACAAGTGCTGGTGAACGTAGTTATGATATCTACAGTCGCTTGCTCAAAGACCGTGTAGTAATGCTAAACGGTCAAGTAGAAGACTATATGGCTAATTTAATTGTTAGTCAGTTATTGTTTCTGGAAAGTGAAAATCCAGATGCTGACATTACATTGTATATTAACAGCCCTGGTGGTGTTATTACTAGTGGCATGAGCATTTATGATACAATGCAGTACATTAAACCAGACGTAGTAACAGTTGTAAACGGACAAGCATGTAGTATGGGAAGTTTCCTAGCACAGGCAGGGGCAACTGGTAAGCGTATGGTATTACCAAATAGTCGTACAATGATCCATCAACCAAGCGGTGGTGCCAGAGGCATGCAAAGTGATATTGAGATCCAGTACAAAGAGATCACACACATGAAAAAACAGTTGACAAATCTGTATGTTAAGCATAATACTAGTGGTAAGACATATGAAGATTTTGAACGTGACATGGATCGTGATACATTTTTAACAGCACAAGAAGCAGTTGACTACGGTCTAGCTGATCGTGTAATTGAACAAAGATAAGTAAGTATAGTGGACTTCACAGGATCGCCCCACTCTAAATACTCCGTCCTTGTAATATAGGAGAAGAATATGCCGCATTTAAGCACAAAAACATACGGACACAACATCGGACTATCAGCGGTGTTCCGTCAGCCACACGCAGATCATTCACACTGTAGATTCCTACATGGATACAGTTTGGGATTTAAGTTTACATTTGGTTGTGATGAACTAGATCATCGTAATTGGGCTGTAGACTTTGGTGGACTAAAGCCACTAAAGAAATGGTTAGAAGATACGTTTGACCACAAGACAGTAATTGATCGTGAAGATCCATATTTGTATAAGTTCGCAGAACTTGAGAACATGGGACTAGCAGAAATTACAGTACTAGATGGTGTTGGAGCAGAGAAGTTTGCTGAACACGCATTTAACTTCGCAAACAAACTTATACGTGAAGCAACAGACAATCGTTGCTATTGTGTAGAAGCAGAATGTAGTGAGCATGGAGCAAACAGTGCCATCTATCGACCTGGCTGAGTTAGAATGGTGTGCTAATTGGAAAACAGAACATGGATATTATTGTACTGTAATACTTAGAGACAACAGCCGATATAGTAAACCAAGAGGAGTTCATTTTTTACTTGATGAACTCTTTGGTACTAACTATGGAGGTTTTAGATATAATGATAGTACAAATGGAGTAGAAATTTGGTTCAAGAAGAAACAGGACATGTTGACATTCAAGATGTTGACAAAACCCTAATACACGATAAAATAGTAGAAAACTTAAAAGAAGTTTATGATCCGGAGATTCCTGTTAATATCTACGATCTAGGATTAATATATAATATTGATATAAATAATCAGCTATGTAAAATTACAATGAGCTTAACAAGTGCGTTTTGCCCTGCGGCAGACGATATTATTGCGGATGTACAAAGCGCCTCAAATTCAGTAGACGGTGTTGACGATGTTGATGTAAACATTACATTTGATCCACAATGGGGTCCTGAAATGATGAGTGAAGATTGTAAACTAATACTAGGAATATTTTAAGGAGTAAAAATGTTTGATAAATTAAAAAAACTAATGGGTATAGCATATCCATTATCAGGTGGACCAGAACCAGTAATAGCTGATGCATCTGAAGCAAAACAAAAAATTAAAAACGCTGAAAAAATTACAACTGTTACAGTAAAACCTAAAAAAAGTAAAACAGTTACTAAAGGCGAAACAAAAGCATCATTAGAAAAAATGACAAAGAAAGATATTGACGACCTAGCTAAAGAAAAGTTTGGTGTAGAATTAGATCGACGTTTAACTAAAGATAAAATGATTGTTGCCTACCTGGCCGCACAAAAGAAAGCAAAATAGTATATGACGTATATTGTCAATGACGCATGTATTATGTGTAAGTATACAGACTGTGTAGAAGTTTGTCCAGTGGACTGCTTTTATGAAGGTGAAAACATGCTTGTAATTAATCCAGAAGAATGTATTGATTGCGGCGTTTGTGAGCCAGAATGCCCAGCAGACGCTATCTTGCCTGATACAGCACATGGCGCCGCTGCTTGGGTTGAGACTAATCAAAAGTATGCTGACATCTGGCCAGTAATTTTTGAGCAAAAAGATCCATTACCTGATGCTGAAAAATGGGATGGCGTTGAAGGTAAATGGGAACACTTTAGCGAAAATCCTGGAGAAGGTTCTTAAAATAAATAACATTATGAAACTAACTATATCAGACTCAGCAAAACAATATCTTAATAAGATGATTGAAAACGAAAACAAACGCTATGTTACACTAGATGTTAAAGGCGGCGGTTGTAGTGGCTTTCGATATGAATGGAACTTCAGTGATGAAGTATCGGGCAATTTAATTGACGATATTTTAGTTATTGACGTAATGGCTGAGATGTTCTTATTTGGATGTACAGTTGACTACGTACAAGAATTAGGCGGCAGTTACCTTACTGTTGTTAACCCTAACGCAACTGCTAGTTGCGGCTGTGGCGAATCGTTCGCAGTTTAATAAACGAGGAAAATATGAAAATAATTACAGGAAGTAGCAATACTGCTTTTGCTAAAGCGGTTGCTGATCATTGCTTCACTGAGTTGGTTCCAGCAGAACTAAATCGGTTTAGTGATGGAGAAATATGTGTAGAAGTACATGAGAACATTCGTGGTGCGGATGTTTTTTTAGTGAATAGCACTTGTACACCAGTTAACGATAGTTTAATGGAAATGCTGATAATGATTGATACTGCCAAGCGTAGTAGTGCTAGTCGTATTACAGCAGTTATCCCTTACTTTGGTTACGCACGCCAAGATCGTAAAAGTGCTTCAAGAACACCCATTACTGCCAAACTAGTTGCTGACTTGCTAACTACAGCAGGCGCAGATCGTGTACTTACAATGGATTTACACGCAGGACAGATTCAAGGCTTTTTTGATATTCCAGTGGACGATTTAACAAGCCGTGTAGTGTTTGCTAAAGACATTAAAAAACAATTTTACAAAGACGGCAGTGACATTAATACTGTAGAGACAGTATTTGTTTCACCAGACGCAGGCGGTGCTGTAAGAGCTCGTAAGTTTGCTGATATGTTCCACGGAGATATTGCTATTGTAGACAAACGTAGACCTCGAGCAGGTGTTAGTGAAGTAATGGCACTGATTGGTGATGTTAAAGGTAAACATGCTATCCTAGTAGATGATATTGTTGATAGTGGAGGCACACTATGTAAAGCCGCAGAAGCTATCTTGGATGCTGGCGCACTAAGTGTTAGAGCATACATTACACATGGTGTACTAAGCAATGGTGCTAGTAAAAAGATTGAAGCTAGTAAACTAGACGAATTAGTTATCAGTGATAGTATTCCTTATGATGGCAAAAGTACAAAAGTTAGACAAGTAAGTTTAGCACCATTATTTGGCGAAGCAATGCGCCGTATTACAAATGAAGAAAGTGTGAGTAGTTTATTTGTATGAAAAAGTGGTGGAGAATTTGGGCCAAGAGCTTAGGTGAAAAAGTAGGCGAAACAGATAATCAAGCAAACGCAGTAGCAGCTATCAGAACATTTTGGTGGATAGTTCATATCCTTACTTGCTTTGCTATTATTATACACAACACAAAAAAATTAGGATGGTGGTAGAATGAAATACGTAATTGATATTGACGGAACAATCTGTAAAGAAGTGATTATACCTGACAGTGGTGGTAAAAAAGATTATGCTAATCATATCCCAATGTACGACAGGATTGCCAAAGTAAATGCCTTATATGACGCAGGACATACAATTAAGTATATGACTGCTCGTGGTTGTGTAAGTAAGATTGACTATTATGACTTAACTAAAAATCAATTAGATGGTTGGGGAGCCAAGCATCACGAACTAAGTGTTGGCGAAAAAGAAAACTACGACATTTGGATTGACGATAAAGCATTTTGGAGTGAGAACTTCTTCCGTGAAACAGGAGAGTCGTATGAGTGATCCGAGATTTATTGCAGCAATGGATCACAGTGGTGGTTCAACCGGAGGCGTATTAGAACGCTACGGACGTGAGTACACAGAAGATAACAAAATGGAACGTGTACACGAAATGCGTATGCGTATGGTTAACTCACCAGACTTTAATGACAAAAACATCTGGGCGGCAATACTATACCAAGACACAGTAACACGAGGTATGGTTAATGTGCTTGATGAAAAAGGTATTGACACGTTCCTAAAGATTGACAGTGGTTGTGATGAAGATGGAACACTCAAACAGTTTCCAGTAAAGCAGATGTTAGAGTTTGCGACAAACGGCATTGGTCCTAAGATTTATGGTACAAAGATGCGAAGCATTGTACACGGTACAGGAATGGTACACCCTGTGCTTAAACAACAGTTTACACTTGCTCGCACTATTTGCGAGTATGGACTTGTACCAATTATTGAACCTGAAGTACCAATTGACCATCCTATCAAAGGCGAAGTAGAAGGCGCTCTTATGTTTCATTTACAAGAGTTTTTAGATGAGTTTCCAGGCAAATGTATTCTTAAACTAACACCTCCGGAAGTACCCAACTTGTATCACAATCTCACAGTGTTTCCTAATGTAGAACGTGTTGTGTTCCTAAGTGGCGGATATACTACAGCAGAAGCATGTAATA